>Ga0233425_10003738_pt1 | contig 26941 bp, 26 predicted proteins | sample Watercolumn_Towu_2_FD_181712 | JGI IMG/M metagenome (GOLD analysis project Ga0233425, IMG submission 181712) | Freshwater microbial communities from Lake Towuti, South Sulawesi, Indonesia - Watercolumn_Towuti2014_140_MG | ecosystem: Environmental > Aquatic > Freshwater > Lake | place...
GGGTGCCGGCCGCCGCCACGTCGATCTTCTGCCCCTGCTTGACGTAGAGGTCGCGCAGCGCGGTGTGCGGCTTCTGCGGGCCGCGGTACTGCCGGCCCGAGACCATGGCGCAATACTTGTCGGCGAGACCGATGATGCGCGCCGGCAGCGCGATGGCCTCGCCGGCGAGCCCTTCGGGATAGCCCGAACCGTCGCTGTTCTCGTGGTGCTGGCGCACGCAGGCAAGCCAGCACGCATCCGTGATGCCGAGCTTCGTCAGCCGCTCGACGCCGAGCTGGGGATGGCGGTGAATCATGTCCAGCAGCTTGTCGTTCAGCGGCCCGGCGATGGCATTGACCTTCTCCTGCACCTCAACCATGCCGATGTTCATGGTCAGTGCGGCGGCCACAGTGCTGGCCGCGTATCGTCGTCGAGCCCCATTTCGCGGCCGAACACGCAGGTGACGATGGCGACGTCGATGGGGTGGCGCACCGTGTAGATCGTGTCCTGCAGCAGCAGGATCGAGGCCAGCGCCACCGTGGCGTTCACCTCGCAGGCGCCGCGCACCAGCTCGACGAGATGCATCATGCGCGGCTGCAGGTCGACGATCTGCTCGGGATGCCGCGCGTAGAGATCGCCCAGCAGGCGGCGGGCATCCATCACCGGTTGAGGGCGCTGGGCCTTTCCTCGACCGGCGAGGGCGCGGCGCGGGTGGCGAAGACCTCCTGCTGAAGATAGAGGCCGGATTCGATGAAGCGCTCGAGGGCCTTCTCGCTATGCACCACCTCGCCGCGGCGCAGCAGCAGCTTGCCGTGGTCATCGTAGACATCCCACGGCAGCGGTTCGCCTACGCGCAGGTCCTTGGGTCCGATACGGTCCATCGTCGTATCCTCCGCAGGCACGCCGAATCAGATCGTCCACTCGTGGCCGCACTTGCGGCAGTGCGCCTTGAGCCAGACCTCCTTCGGGTCCTCGATGCTGGCCGGTTCCTGGTGCAGGGCGCGGCCGGCGTCGACCACGGCAAAGCGGGCATAGGCGTTGCACTCGGGGCAGTGGGCGTGGTCGCCGATGTGCTCGGCCACCAGCATGATGCGCTTGTAGCGCTCCCAGCAAAACAGCGTCGCCCAGACGCCGCCGAAGCCAATGCCGAGCGCCACAATGAGGCCGAGCGGGCCTTCGCGTGAGGAAAACAGCTCGAGCGACGAGGCCATGGCGATGATGCCGAGGAAGCAGCTCGCCAGATACAGGTGGCCCTCGACGAGCTGGCGCTCGTACCATTTCCTGAAGCCGAGGAGGCGCATCCTGCCGAGAGTGTCCATCCTGGCATGATGATCCTTCAAGCCTCAAACAACAAGGCCGGGTTGCCCCGGCCTTATGCCCCTCTCCCCGGCCCTCTCCCGTAGGCGGGAGAGGGGGATATCAGACTTTCAGCGCCACCAGCACCTCGTCGAGCATCTTCTTGGCGTCGCCGAAGAGCATGCGGTTGTTCTCCTTGTAGAAGAGCGGATTGTCGACGCCGGCGTAGCCGGAGGCCATCGAGCGCTTCATGACGATGGAGGTCTTCGCCTTCCACACTTCCAGCACCGGCATGCCGGCGATGGGGCTGGCCGGGTCGTCCTGCGCCGCCGGGTTCACGATGTCGTTGGCGCCGATCACCATGGCGACGTCGGTGTCGGGGAAGTCGGCGTTGATCTCGTCCATCTCCAGCACGATGTCGTAGGGCACCTTGGCCTCGGCCAGCAGCACGTTCATATGGCCGGGCATGCGGCCGGCCACCGGGTGGATGCCGAAGCGCACATTGACACCTTTCTCGCGCAGATGCTTCGTGATCTCGAACACCGTGTGCTGGGCCTGCGCCACGGCCATGCCGTAGCCCGGCACAATGATGACGTTCTTCGATTCGCGCAGCAGCTCCGCCGTCTCCGCCGCGCTGACGGGACTGACTTCTCCCGCCGGCTGCGCGCCGCCGGCCGCCGCCGGCGCCCCGCCGCCCGTGCCGAAGCCGCCGGCGATGACGCTGATGAAGTTGCGGTTCATCGCCCGGCACATGATGTAGGAGAGGATGGCGCCGCTTGATCCGACCAGCGCGCCGGTGACGATGAGCAGGTCGTTCGACAGCATGAAGCCGGTCGCCGCCGCCGCCCAGCCCGAATAGCTGTTCAGCATCGATACCACCACCGGCATGTCGGCGCCGCCGATGGCCATCACCATGTGGATGCCGAAAAGAAGCGAAATCGCCGTCATGACGATCAGCGGCACCATGCCGGCCTCGATCGAGGGCGCCGCGACGAAGGCACGTCCGTACCAGATCACGACGATCAGGCCGATGAGGTTGATCCAGTGACGGCCGGGAAGCAGCATCGGCTTGCCGCCGATCTTGCCGGAGAGCTTGCCGAAGGCGATCACCGAGCCGGAGAAGGTCACCGCGCCGATGAGGATGCCGACGTAGATCTCGATCTCGTGGATGGCCTTCTCGGCGCCGGTGAAGGCGATCGAGGTGTCGACGTAGCTGGCGAAGCCGACCAGGCAGGCGGCGAGGCCGACCAGGCTGTGCATGATGGCCACCAGCTCGGGCATCTGCGTCATCTGCACGGCGCGCGCGGCGTAGAGGCCGAGGGCGCCGCCCGCCACCATGGCGGCGACAATCCAGGGGATGCCGGCGGCGGCGACGCGCGGCCCGAGCACCGTGGCGAGCACGGCGATGGTCATGCCGATGATGCCGTAGAGGTTGCCGCGGCGCGAGGTCTCCGGGTTGGAGAGCCCGCCCAGGCTGAGGATGAAGAGGATGGTCGCGCCGATGTAAGCGACGGTCGTGAGGCTGGAGGTCATTTCTCGTCGCTCCTTACTTGCGGAACATCGCCAGCATGCGGCGGGTGACGGCGAAACCGCCGAACATGTTGATGGCGGTGAGCGCGATGCCGACGACGGCCATCCAGCGGATCAGCTCGTCGGCTCGGCCCGCCCCTGCCTCGGGCGGCGCGATCTGCACCAGCGCGCCGATGCAGATGATGCTGGAGATGGCGTTGGTCACGCTCATCAGCGGCGTGTGCAGCGAGGGCGTCACGTTCCAGATCACCATGTAGCCGACGAAGCAGCCCAGCACGAACACCGTGAAGTGGCCGAGGAAGGAGGCCGGCGCGTAGGCGCCGATGAGCCAGAACAGCGCGGCGGCGACTGCGAACATAATGGTCAGCGTACCGGCGGCCATCGGTTCGCCGGCGCCATGGCCGTGGCCCTTGGCGGCGGGCGCCGCGGCGGCGGGCTTGGCGGCGGGCGGCGGCGCGGCCGGCTGCTTGGGCGCCGGCGGCGGCCAGGTGATGGCGCCCTCCTTGATGACGGTGAGGCCGCGGATGGCCTCGTCGTCCATGTTGACGTCGATGGTGCCGTCCTTGGTCTTGCACAGCTCCTCGGCGAGGCGGAACAGGTTGGTCGCGTAGAGCGTCGAGGACTGCCTGGACAGGCGGCCGACCAGGTCGGTGTAGCCGATGAGGGTGACGCCGTGCTTCACCACCGCCTGGCCGGGCTCGGTCAGCTCGCAGTTGCCGCCCTGCTCGGCGGCCATGTCGACGATGACGCTGCCCGGCTTCATGCTCTTCACCATCTCGGCGGTGATCAGCCGGGGCGCCGGCTTGCCGGGGATCAGCGCGGTGGTGATGATGATGTCCACTTCCTTCGCCTGCCTGGCGTACATCTCGCGCTGGGCCTGCTGGAAGCCCTCGCTCATCACCTTGGCGTAGCCGCCGCCGCCGGAGCCTTCTTCCTCGTAATCGACCTTGACGAATTCGCCGCCCAGGGAGACGACCTGGTCGGCCACCTCGGCGCGCGTGTCGTTGGCGCGCACGATGGCGCCGAGGCCTGCAGCCGTGCCGATGGCCGCGAGACCCGCGACGCCGGCGCCGGCGATGAAGACCTTGGCCGGCGGCACCTTGCCGGCGGCCGTGATCTGGCCATTGAAGAAGCGGCCGAAAGCATTGGCGGCCTCGATCACCGCGCGATAGCCGGCGACGCCCGCCTGCGAGGTCAGCGCGTCCATCTTCTGTGCGCGGGAGAGCGTGCGCGGCAGGGAGTCAATGGCCAGCACGGTCACCTTCCGGGCAGCGAGCTGCTGCATCAGCTCCGGGTTCTGCGCCGGCCAGATGAACGAGATCAGCGTCGTACCTTCGCGCATCAGGCCGACTTCCTCCGCGGAGGGCGCGCGCACCTTGAAGACGATGTCGGCCTTCGCCCACAGGGCGGCGGCACCGTCGATCACCTCGGCGCCGGCGGCGCGGTAGGCATCGTCGCCGCAGTCGGCGGCATCGCCGGCGCCGGATTGCACGGCGACGGCAAAGCCCAGCTTGATGAGTTTCTCGACGACCTCGGGCACGGTCGCGACGCGTTTTTCGCCTGCGGCCGTCTCCTTCGGCACGCCTATGACCAGAGACATGAGCCCCCCCTTGATTTATGCTTGGTGGAAATCGTCCGAAGGGCATCAAAAACCCCTCCGCACCGATAAGCGGCAATAATACTTAAATCGATTCACCCTGTGTTGGCCGCATGCATCCGTTGAGGATTGAAGTATGAGAAAGACACGCAAGCTACGCTCCCAGAAAGTCGGCCTGGCTCCGGGCGCGCTCGTCCATGTCGGCGAACGGCGCACCGACCAGCCCGACATCGCCCTGTTCGAATATGACGCCACCGCCCTGAAGGAGACCCGCTTCGATTCGCTCGCCGCCTCGCGCGAGCACGTGCGCGGGCCGGGCACGCTCTGGCTCAACGTGCACGGCCTGCACGAGCCGGAGGTGATGGCCGAGATCGGCCGCCGCTTCAACCTGCATCCCCTGGTGCTGGAGGACATCCTCAATACGGACCAGCGACCGAAGGTGGACGACTATGGCGATTACCTCTACATCGTCGCCCGCTTCTTCGAGTACGACGCGGCCAGCGGCAGCGTCGCATCGGACCAGGTCAGCATCGTGCTCGGGGCCGATTACGTCCTGACCTTCCAGGAACGCCCGACCGGCACCTTCGACCCGGTTCGCGAGCACCTGCGCGCCGACAAGGGCCCGATCAGGAAGCTCGGCGCCGACTACCTCGCCTACTCCCTGCTCGACACGGTGGTCGACCGCTATTTCTCCGTTCTCGAGCAACTGACCGAGCGCACCGAGGCGATCGAGGACCAGTTGCTGCAGAAGAGCACGCCGGCGCTGCTCAAGGAGATACACGCCATCAAGCGCGAAACGCTGATCATGCGTCGCGCCGTCTGGCCGCTGCGCGAAGTCATCAACAGCCTGACGCGCGCCGACCAGCGTTTCTTCAAGCCGGAAACCCAGCCTTACCTGCGCGATGTCTATGACCACACCGTTCATGTCATCGAATCGCTCGAAGGCATTCGCGACCTGATATCGGGCATGCTCGAGATCTACCTGTCGAGCATTTCCAACCGCGTCAACATGGAAGTGCGCATCCTCACCGTGATCACCACCCTGTTCATGCCGGCGGCGCTCATCGCCGGCATCTTCGGCATGAACTTCCGCTACATGCCCCTGCTCGAGGACCACGCGGGTTTTCTCATCGCGCTCGGCATGATGGCGACGATAGCGACGGTAATGGGTGCGATTTTCTGGCGGCGGCGCTGGCTCGGCTGATCTGAGTGTCAGCGCTGCGGCGAACGCGGCACGGGGCCCGGCGCCGGCTTCTTCTCTTCCTTCTTCTCCACCAGCTTGACGATCACCAGCGAGCAGTTGTCGCCGCGCCCCTGGGCGCGGTCGCGCGCGCGCTGGATGAGTATCTCCGCCGCGGCGCGCGGCGCATGGGCGGCCAGCACGCCGCCCAGCTCGGCGTCCGTGAAATAGGCCCACAGGCCGTCCGAGCAGAGCAGGAAGATGTCGCCCGCCTGCGGCGGCACCGCCTCGCCGTAATCGATGGTCGGCTCGCGCTCCGCGCCGAGGCAGCCGAGCAGCACGTTCTTCTGCGGATGGCGCTCGGCCTGCTCCGGCGTCAGGTAGCCCTTCTTCAGCATCTCGTTCACATAGGAGTGGTCCGAGGTGTGGCCCACCAATTGGTCATTGCGGAAGTGGTAGATGCGCGAGTCGCCGCAGTGCGCCCAGTCCACGCGGCCGGCCTGGAACAGCAGCACGCAGGCGGTGCTGTGCGGGTCCTGCTCGCTGGTGAAGCGCGTCAGCTTGATGGCGATGTGGGCCTCCTCGATGATCGCGCCGAGCAGCTGCTGCGGCGTCTCGTCGGCCGGGGCGAACACCTCGAAGAGGTGCTTCGCCTTGAACACCACCTGCTCGGCCGCCATGGCGCCGCCGGTATGGCCGCCCATGCCGTCGGCCAGCACGGCCATCATCAGGCCGCGCCGCGTCGGGTGCGGGAACAGGCTGATGCGGTCCTGCTGCTCCTTGCGGTCGCCGATGTGCTGGGCGCTGCAGGTTTCTACGGTATAGGCCACGGGGTCTAAAGCGGTCGTATGCGTTCAGGGCGACTTTAGCATGCAAACAGCGCCGCAGGCGCTATGATGGCCTACCTCATCCGGAGTCGCGCATGCTCTATCCAGCCAGAGGCTTCAACCAGGTCCGCGTCGGCGAGCGCTTCGAGAGCGCCATGACCCTGACCGAGACCCACATCGTGCTCGGCGCCGGCCTGTTCGGCGATTTCAACCGGCTGCATGTCGACGAGCCCTTCGCGAAGGCTTCGCGCCACGGCGGCCGCATCGCCCACGGCTACCTCACCAGCTCGCTCATCGCCGCCTCCTACGGCATGGTCTTCCACGGCACGGCCGTCGCCTACCTGGAGCACGCCTGCAAGTTCCTCAAGCCGGTGCGCGCCGGCGACACGCTCACCACCGTGTGGGAGGTCACCGAACTCACGCCGAAGCCGAAGCACGACGGCGGCATCGTCGCCATGAAGGCGACGTGCAGCAACCAGGACGGCGAGGTCGTCGCCGAGGCGACGGGAACGATGCTGGTGAAGAACGCCTAGGTTTTTCGTTTTTCTTCTTCCCGCAGGCGCAGCACGCGCCGCTGCACCTTGCCGGTGGTGGTCATCGGCAGGCTCTCGATGAATTCGATGGCCTTCGGGTACTCGTAGGGGGCGAGATACTGCCGCACGTGGGCCTGCAGTTCGGCCTCGAGCGCGGCAGAAGGCGTCCGGCCCGGCTGCAGCACGATGAAGGCCTTGACGATGGTGCCGCGCGTCTCGTCGGGCGCACCGATCACGGCAGCGTTGGCCACCGCCGCATGCTTGACCAGGCAGTTCTCGATTTCGGCCGGACCGATGCGGTAGCCGGCGCTCTTGAACATGTCGTCGGCGCGGCCCTGGTACCAGAGGTAGCCCTCCTCGTCCGTCTTCGCCAGGTCGCCGGTGCGCGCCCAGGCCGATTCGCCGCTGCCGATGTATTTGTCTTCGGTGGCCTTCGGGTTCTTCCAGTACTCGAGGAGGAACACCGGGTCCATTTCGCCGTTGCAGCTGCGCTGCACGCAGACCTCGCCCACCTCGCCCGGCGGCAGCACGTTGCCGGCGTCGTCCACCACCGCCACGCGATGGCCGGGATAGGCGCGGCCCATGGCGCCCGGCTTCGGCGGGAAGACCGCGGCGCAGTTGCCGACGATGTAATTCACCTCGGTCTGGCCGAACATCTCGTTGATGGTGAGGCCGAGCCTGTCGCGCGCCCAGGCGAAGACCGTCTCGCCGACCGGCTCGCCGGCGCTCATGATGCTGCGCAGGTCGAGGTCGTAGCGCGCCTTCGGATCGGGCACCGCCTTCATCATCATCTTCAGCGCCGTGGGAAAGAGGAAGGCGTTCCGCACGCCGTACTTCTCCATCAGCCAGAAGGCCTTCTCCGGGTCGAAGCGGCCGCGGTAGCCGAGCAGCGGCTGGCCGCAGGCCCAGGTCGGCAGCAGCACGTCGAACAGGCCGCCGGTCCACGCCCAGTCGGCCGGCGACCAGAACAGGTCGCCCGGTTGCGGGAAGAAGTCGTGCGAGCAGGCGAACCCCGACAGGTTGCCGAGCAGCGTGCGCTGCGCCATCAGCGCGCCCTTCGGATTGCCCGTCGTGCCGCTGGTGTAGATGATCAGCGCCGGATCGTCGGCGGCGGTGTCGACGCACTGGAAGCGGCGCGAGGCGCGCGCGAGCAGCGTGTCCCAGTCGTGCACGCCCGCCTCCCTGGCGCCGCCGACGCCGATGACGTGGCGCAGCTTGGGCAACCGGTCGCGGATGGCCCACAGCTTGGGCAGGGTGCTCTCGTCGACGATGGCGACGCTGGCTTCCGAGTTCTCCAGCCGGTACTCCAGCGCGTCGGGGCCGAAGAGATGCGACAGCGGCAGCGCGATGGCGTCCATCTGGTAGCAGGCGACATGGGCGATGCCGGTCTCCGGCCGCTGCGGCAGCATGATGGCGACGCGATCACGGCGCATGACGCCGAGCGCGTGCAGCACGTTGGAGAGGCGGTTGGCCGCCATCTGGATGTCCCAGAAGGTCCACGCGGAGGTCGCGCCGGCCTCGTCCTCGTAGTAGAGGGCGAAGCGCGTGCGGTCCTCCGCCCAGCGGCCGCAGCACTCGCGCGCCATGTTGTAGCGCGCCGGCACGTTCCAGCGGAAGGTGTCGTGGAGTTCGGCGTAGTTTTTCGCGGTGCTGTTCAGTTCCATAAAGGCAATGAACCACGGAGAACACGGAGCACACAGAGATTACCTGATTGGCCTTTCTCCGTGTTCTCCGTGCACTCCGTGGTTCAGGCTTATTCCAGCGTCTGGTCCAGCAGCTCGATCCAGTGCAACACCGGCGTCGGCGTGCCGGACTGCAGGTGGGCGATGCAGCCGATGTTGGCGCTGGCGATCGCCTCGGGCGCGCCGGCCGTGAGGCAGCCGAGCTTGTTGTCGCGCAGCTTGAGCGAGAGTTCCGGCTGCAGCACCGAATAGGTGCCAGCCGAGCCGCAGCACAGGTGGGCATCGGCCACCGGCGTCAGCTCGAAGCCGGCCGCCTGCAGGATCTCCTCCACCGTGCCGCGCACCTTGAGTCCGTGCTGCAGGCTGCACGGCGCGTGGAAGGCCAGCTTGCGCCGTGTCGCCGGGACTGACTTTTCCAGCAGCGCGCGCAGCGCCGCCTGCTCCGCCGCGAGCACCTCGGCGACGTCGCGCGCCAGCAGCGTCACCCGCGCCGCCTTCGTCGCGTAATCGGCATCGTGTTCGAGCAGGTGGGCGTACTCGCGCACGTGGGCGCCGCAGCCCGAGGCGGTGACGATGATCGCCTCGGCGCCGGCCTCGATGTGCGGCCACCAGGCGTCGATGTTGCGGCGGGCGTCGGTGCGGGCGCCGTCGTGGTCGTCGAGGTGCAGGCGCACGGCGCCGCAGCAGCCCGCTCCTTCCGCTTCGATGACGGCAATGCCGAGCCGGTCGAGCACGCGCGCCGTGGCGGCGTTGATGTTGGGCGACATGGCCGGCTGCACGCAGCCGGCCAGCATCAGCATGCGGCGTGGATGCGCACGCCGTGTCAGGGGGACTGACTTTTGCGCCGGCAGCACCTTGGCCTTCAATGACGCCGGCAGCAAGGGGCGGAAGAACTGGCCGAGGCGGTAGGCCGGGCCGAACAGCCAGGCGCGCGGCAGGAATTCGCGCAGGGCCGCGCGCAGCAGGCGCTGGCCGGCCGGCCGCGCCACACGCTCCGCCACCACGGCGCGGCCGATGTCGACCAGGCGGTGGTACTCGACGCCCGAGGGGCAGGTCGTCTCGCAGGCGCGGCAGGTCAGGCAGCGGTCGAGGTGGCGCTGGGTCTTCGCGGTGACCGCGGCGCCCTCGAGCAGCTGCTTGATGAGGTAGATGCGGCCGCGCGGGCCGTCGAGCTCGTCGCCGAGCAGCTGGTAGGTCGGGCAGGTGGCGGTGCAGAAGCCGCAATGCACGCACTTCCTCAGGATGGCGTCGGCGGTGTTGCCGTCCGGCGTGCCGCGGATGAAATCGGCGAGGTTCGTCTGCATGGCTAGAACTCTTTGTACAGACGGCCGGGATTGAACAGGCCCTGCGGATCGAAGTTGCGCTTGAGGTTCTTGTGGATCGCCATGAGCGGCGCCGGCAGCGGCTGGAAAACGCCGGCGCTTCGATCACCGCCGCGGAACAGCGTGGCATGGCCGCCGGCCTGCGCCGCCGCCTCGCGCACCGTCGCAGCGGGGGCGTCGGACGTCAGCCAGCGCTGCGCACCGCCCCACTCGATCAGCTGCGCGCCGGGCAGGTCGAGCGGCGCCGTCTTCGCCGGCAGCGACAGGCGCCACAGCGTCGACGCGTCGGCAAAGAACGCAGCCTGCTGCTCGCGCACGCCGCGCCAGAAGGCGTCGGCATCGGCGACTGCCTCGCCGCCGATCTTCGCACGCGCCGCCGCCACCGCGGCGCGCGCGCCGGACAGGCGCACCGTGAGCTGACCATCATTCCAGCAGGTAGCGGAGAGCGGCAGCGGCTGGCCACCCCAGCGGTTCATCGTCTCGATGGCCTGGTCCTGCGGCAGTTCGAGGCGCAGCGTCGCCTCCGCCGGCGGCTTCGGCAGCACCTTGAGCGAGACCTCCAGCAGCAGGCCAAGCGTACCCAGCGCGCCCGCCATCAGGCGCGAGACGTCGTAGCCGGCGACGTTCTTCATGACCTGGCCGCCGAAGTTGAGAATTTCCCCCTTGCCGTCGAGCAGCTTCACACCGAGGACGAAGTCGCGCACCGCGCCGGCGGTCGCGCGACGCGGACCGGAGAGCCCCGCCGCGACGCAGCCGCCGACCGTGGCATTTCCAAAATGCGGCGGCTCGAAGGCCAGCATCTGGCCCTGTTCCGCCAGCGCCGCCTCCAGTTCCGCCAGCCGGGTGCCGGCGCGCACGGTGACGACCAACTCGGTCGGCTCGTAGGCGACGAGGCCGGCGTGGCCGGCGATGTCGAGCAACTCGCCTGTGGGCGCATTGCCGTAGAAGTCCTTCGTGCCGCCGCCGCGGATGCGCAGCGGCGTCTTGTCCACCGCCGCGGCGAGCACACGCTCGCGCAATTGTTCGGTCAGATCACTCATTCAATAAGACCTTTTTCACCACAGAGACACAGAGGCACAGAGAAATGCAAGTTCCTGTTCTTCTCTGTGCCTCTGTGCCTCTGTGGTTAATGGTTTTGCAGTTCATCCTTTGGCCGACCCCGTCAATCGATACTCGGAGCAGCGCCGCGGCGTCGGCACCGCCTTGCCGGGATTCAGCAGGGTATGTTCGTCGAAGGCCGCCTTGACACCGTGGAAGGACGCCAGCTCCTCCTTCGAGAACTGCACGCACATCTGGCCGACCTTCTCGATGCCGACGCCGTGCTCGCCGGTGATGGTGCCGCCAACTTCCACCGAGAGTTCGAGGATTTTTCCGCCGTAGGCGGTGGCGCGCTCGACCTCGCCCTCCTTGTTGGCATCGAACATGATGAGCGGGTGCAGGTTGCCGTCGCCGGCATGGAATACGTTGGCGCAGCGGAGATCGTATTCCCGTGACAGCTCGGCGATGCGCGTCAGCACGCGCGCCAGGTGCTTGCGCGGGATGGTGCCGTCCATGCAGAGGTAGTCGGGCGTGATGCGGCCCACCGCCGGGAAGGCGGCCTTCCTGCCGGCCCAGAACTTCAGCCGCTCGGCTTCGTTCTGCGAGACGCGGATCTCGGTGGCGCCGCTCTTCTCCAGCACGGCGCACATGGCGGCGATCTCCTCGGCCACCTCCTCCGGCGTGCCGTCGGATTCGGACAGCAGGATGGCCTCGGCATTCAGGTCGTAGCCGGCGTGCACATAGTCCTCGACGGCGCGGGTGGCCGGCTTGTCCATCATCTCCAGCCCGGCCGGGATGATGCCCGCGGCGATGATGTCGGCCACCGCGTTGCCGGCCTTCACCACGTCGTCGAAGGAGGCCATCACCACCTGGGCGAGCTGCGGCTTCGGCGTCAGCTTGACGGTGGCCTCGAGCACGACGCCGAGCATGCCCTCCGAGCCGATCAGCAGCGCCAGCAGGTCGTAGCCGGGCGAATCGAGCCCCTCGGAGCCGATCTCCACCACCGTGCCATCGATCAGCGCCACGCGCACGCGCAGCACGTTGTGCACGGTGAGGCCGTACTTCAGGCAGTGCACGCCGCCGGAGTTCTCGGCGACGTTGCCTCCGATGGTGCAGGCGATCTGGCTGGACGGATCGGGTGCGTAGTAGAGGCCGAGCGGTGCCACCGCCTCGGAGATGGCGAGGTTGCGCACGCCCGGCTGCACGCGCGCCGTGCGCGCCAGCGGGTCGATGTCGAGGATGCGCATGAACTTCGCCAGCGACAGCACGACGCCGTGTTTCACCGGCGTGGCGCCGCCGGAGAGCCCGGTGCCGGCGCCGCGCGCCACCACCGGCACGCGCAGTTCGTGGCAGAGCTTGAGGATGGCGACGACCTGCGCCTCGGTGGTCGGCAGCGCCACCCGCAACGGCAGCTGGCGGTAGGCGGTGAGGCCGTCGCACTCGTAGGGGACGAGGTCCTCCTGCTCGACCAGTAAAAAGTCAGCCCCCACGATACGGCGCAGGCCGTCCGTCAGCTGTGCAATTTCACGCTCGCTGAGTTGCTTGTGTTCTTCGGCTGAGCCCATGGTTCCTCCAGCGCGTATCGTACTGCCTGCGACGGCCTGCGGCCATGCGGGTTAACGCGCATTCCCCTCTATGAGGATCGCCCGGAAATCGTTAACGTTGGTGCGCGTCGGCCCGGTGACGACCAGGTCGCCGAGCGCGGCGAAGAAGCCGTAGCCGTCGTTGTCGGCCAGCCGCGCCTTGGCGTCCAGCCCGGCGGCGCGCGCCCGCGCCAGGGTGTCGTCGGTCAGCAGCGCCCCGGCGTTGTCCTCCGTGCCGTCGATGCCGTCGGTGTCGCCGGCCAGGGCATGGATGCCCGCTGCGCCGTCCAGCGCCACCGCCAGGGCCAGCAGGCACTCGGCGTTGCGGCCGCCGCGCCCCTGCCCCTTCACCGTCACCGTCGTCTCGCCGCCGGAGAGCAGCACGCAGGGCGGCCGCGCCGGCACGCCGTGCCGGGCGCAGGACTTCGCCAGGCCGGCCATGACCTTCGCCACCTCGCGCGCCTCGCCCTCGATGGCATCGCCGAGGATGAGCGGGGTCACGCCGGCGGCGCGCGCCGCCTCGGCCGCCGCGGCGAGCGAGCCCTGCGCGGTGGCGATGACGCGCGTCTCGCAATGCGCCAGGCGCAGGTCGCCCGGCTTGGGCGTTTCGCTGACGCCGGCGCGCAGCACCGCCTCCACGGTCGGCGGGATGGCGATGCGGTACTTCTCCAGGATCGCCAGGGCGTCCTCGCAGGTGGTGGGGTCGGCCACGGTCGGGCCGGAGGCCACCACCGCCGGGTCGTCGCCCGGCACGTCTGAGATCACCAGGGTCCGCACCCGCGCCGGATAGGCCGCCGCGGCCAGGCGCCCGCCCTTGATGGCGGAAAGGTGCTTCCGCACGCAGTTCATCTCGCCGATGCCGGCGCCGCTCTTCAGCAGCGCGCGGTTCACCTGCTGCTTGTCGGCCAGGCTGATGCCCTCGAAAGGCAGGGCCAGCAGGGCCGAGCCGCCGCCGGAAATCAGCACCAGCACCAGGTCGTCGGAAGTCAGTCCCTGCACCGCGGCGAGCATGCGCGCCGCCGCCGCGCGGCCGGCCTCGTCGGGCACGGGATGGGCCGCCTCGACCACCTCGATGCGTTGGCAGGGCGCGCCATGGCCGTAGCGCGTCACCACCAGACCCGAGAGTTCGCCCGGCCAGTGGTCCTCGACGGCCCTGGCCATGGCGGCGGCGGCCTTGCCGGCGCCGACCACCAGGGTGCGCCCCGGCGGCGGCGCGGGCAGGTGGCGCGGCACGCAGGCGGCCGGATCGGCGGCGGCGACGGCGGCCTCGAACAGGGTCTTCAGGAAGGAGGCCGGAGCGCGGGGGGCGGAAATATTCATCAAGTTTTTCGTCATGGGGCCGTAAAGCAAGAATACCGCAGCGGAGGGGCCGCCATGAACACCCCAACCGTCGATCGCCGCCAGAACCCCCAGTTGCGCGCCTTCTTCGAGGAAGCCTACCGCTGCATCGCGCCCTGCCTCGACCCGAAGCAGACCTGGGGCGGCGTGCCGCTGGAACTGCTCGCCTACCGCACCCTGCGCGAAATCTATCCGAACCTGGACCGGCAGGAGGCGCACCTGCTGGTGCGCGCCTCGGTGCGCGTGTTCCGCGAGCGCAACCCGGCCCGCGCCAACCACCTGCCCCGGCCCGAAGAGCTTCCCGTGTAGGACGGATTCCTACAACCGATTCATCGTTCGCCCTATTCAACCTTTTGCGGTTTTGCCGTTAAATGAGACAAACGCAGCAAGAAAGGACCGGCTCATGAATACCGAACGACGCAAGAACCACAAGCTGAGGGCAATCTTCGACGAGGCCTATCGCCGCATCGAGCCCTGCTACGAGTGGCCCCGGCACGGACTGCCGGTCGAGTGGGTGGCCTTCCGCGCCGCGCGCGCCGCCTATCCCCAGCTCACGACACTGGACCTGTTCCAGTTGTCCATGGCTTCGACCCGCATCTATCGCAGCCGTCAGGCCGAACCGGCGGGCACCCTGGCCTGCTAACGACTTTCCTCACCCGCCCATCCCCCCCTCCTTGGGCGGACCTCAGCCGGCGCTGACCACGCCGGCTTATTTTTTTAATCCGTCGACTCGGGCATCATGGGCCTGCCATGCGCACCGCCCTGCTTGCCGACATCCACAGCAACCTCGAGGCCCTCGAAGCCTGCCTCGCCCATGCCCGCCGCGAGGGCGTGGACCGCTTCGCCTTCCTCGGTGACCTGCTCGGCTACGGCGCCGATCCCCGTCCCTGCCTGGACATCGTCGCCGGCCTGGTCGAGGCGGGCGCCCTCGCCGTGCGCGGCAACCACGACGAGGCCTGCCTCGGCGGCGTGCTGCCGGACATGCATTTCGTCGCGCGCGACGCCATCTACTGGACGCGCGAGCAGCTCGGCGAAGCCGAGCGCGCGTTCATCGCCGGCCTGCCGCTGACGGCCAGCGAGGACGACCGGCTCTACGCGCACGCCAGCGCCGAGCGCCCGCAGGACTGGATCTACATCATCGGCGCGCTGGACGCGGCGCGCGCCTTCGCCGCGACGCCGGCGCGCCTGGTCTTCGTCGGCCACGTGCACCACCCGCTGCTGTACTTCACGACCCCGGCGGGCATGCCGCGCCCGTTCGAGCCGATGCCCGGCGTGCCGCTGCCGCTGTCCGACTTCCGCCGCTGGCTGGTCATCGCCGGCGCGGTCGGCCAGCCGCGCGACGGCAATCCGGCCGCCTGCTATGCCCTGCACGACCACGACGCCGGCACGCTGACGCATTTCCGCGTGCCCTATGATGTCGCAAAGGCGGCGCGGAAAATCCTCGACGCCGGACTGCCCGAAAAGCTGGCGTGGCGACTGACGGTGGGGGAATGATGCTGGGTGAGCACCCGCTTGCGGCTGGAGCGACGGTCGGCGGCTACCGCGTGCGCGGCCTGCTGCACGAAGGCGGCATGGCCCTGCTCTATGATGTCGAGGCCATCGATGCCACTGTCGCGGCGCCCTTCCCCCTGCTCATGAAAGTGCCCAAGCTCGGCTTCGGCAGCCATCCCGGCTGCCTGATCGGCTTCGAGGTGGAGCGGATGATCCTCGCGCGGCTGCAAGGACCGCACGCGCCGCGCCTCGTCGCCAGCGGCCAGGAGGAGGGTGCGCCCTGGCTGGTCATGGAGCGCATCGAGGGCGGGCGCCTCGCCGATGCCGACGCCGGCGCGCCGCTCGCGGCGGCGGAAGTCGCGCGCCTGACCGCCGCCGTCGCCGTTGCGGTGCACGAGCTGCACCGGCAGGACGTGATCCATCTCGACCTCAAGCCGGAGAACGTGCTGTTCCGCGCCGACGGCACGGCGGTGCTGGTCGACTTCGGACTGGCGCGCCATGCCGGCCTGCCCGACCTGGTCGAGGAGGAATTCGGCCTGCCCGCCGGCACCGGCGCTGCCATCTCGCCCGAGCAGCTCGCGCGCCTGCGCTCGGACCCGCGCAGCGACATTTTCGCCCTCGGCGTCATCGCCTACCGCCTGGCCACGGGCCGGCTGCCCTTCGGTGCGCCGACGACGCGCGGCGCCATGCGGCGGCGGCTCTGGCTCGACCCGCTGCCGCCGCGCGCCCACGTGCCGGACCTGCCCCCCTGGCTGCAGGAAATCATCCTGCGCTGTCTCGAAGTGCGGCCCGAGGCGCGCCCGGCCACGGCGGCCCAGCTGGCGCACGATCTGGCCCATCCGCAGCAGGTGCCGCTGACGGAGCGCGCCGCGCGGCTGCACCGCCGCGGCCCGCTCGTCGCGCTGCGCCGCTGGCTGCAGGCGTTCGGCGCGCCGCCTCGGTCGGCGCCGTCGCCCGCGCGGCAGCTCGCGCGTGCGCCGCACGTGCTGGTGGCGGTGGACCTGGCCGATCGCCGCGAGGCGCTGGCCGAAGCCATGCGCGCGGCCCTGCGCCGGGCGCTCGCCGCCGAGCCGGACCTGCGCGTGACGCTCGTCGCCGTCTGCCCGCCGCCGCCCTTCGGCGAGGAGAGCGCGCCCGAGCTGGGACAGGGCCAGCAGACGGCCGCGCTGATCGCCCTGCGCCACTGGGCGCAGCCGCTCGGCCTGCCCGCCGAGAAACTGCGCCTGCATGTCGCCGAGAGCACCGACCCGGCCGGCGCCCTGCTCGACTATGCTGCCACGCACCATGCCGATCGCATCGTTCTCGGCGCGCGCGGCCACTCGGCCCTGCGCCGCTACCTCGGCAGCGTTTCGGCGCGGGTGGTGGCGGAGGCGTCCTGCAGCGTCTCCGTGGTGCGCCCTGCGGCGAAAGGTGCGCCTGATTAATCCATAGAATTTTTCGATGGCTGTATCGAAGCGCTCAGGTTGTCGCGCGCGCCGACAGGCTGTAGAAATAGCGCCCAATAACAACAAGAGTCACTGAAAGAAAACAACGAGAGGAGGAGAGAATGATCTACAGCCACAAATCTCCGGCGCTGCTCATCATCGGTATCCTCATGCTGCTGTGGGGCTGGATGAACAACGCCGGCACACTCGACGGCATGCAGGGCTGGCTGCACCCCGGCGCCTACAAGGAGCACCAGCAGGCCGTCGAGAAGCACACCACCGACGCCAAGGCCGCCGCCGACAAGGCCGCCGCCGAAGGCAAGCCGGCCCCCGAGGCGAAGCCGATGAAGCCGAGCAAGTTCGACGGCACCAAGGCCGAGCAGGCGCAGCTCGCCTACATCCTCGGCGGCCTCTTCGCCGCCGTCGGCGTGCTGGTCCTCGTCCTGCCGAGGAAGGAAGGCCACCTCGATTACTACGCCGGCGTCGTGCCAGGCATGGCCTTCATCATCGGCATCGCCTGCGCCGTGCGCTGGATCCTCGACCCGATGTTCGCCAACTGGGGCAAGGCGGCACAGCCGATGCTGGGCTGGGACTTCGCCCGCATCATGAACCTCAACTACGTCGTGCTCGGCATCGTGCTCGGCATGATCATCGTGAACCTGCTGCGCATCCCGGCCTGGGCGACCAACGGCGTGCGCACGGCGCGCCTGTTCCTGAAGACCGGCGTGGTGCTGCTCGGCACGCTCTACTCGGCGGCTGAGCTGGCGCAGCTCGGCGCCCTCTCGGTGGTGATGATCGGCGTCTTCGTGCTGGGCTCGGTCTGGCTGGTGCTGCTCGCCGGCCCGCGGGTCAACGCCAGCAACTCGATGACCGGCGTGCTCTCCGCCGGCGTCGGTGTCTGCGGCGTCTCGGCGGCGGTGGCCGCCTCCCCGGTGGTGAACGCCAAGGCGGTGGACATCGCCTTCACGCTCGGCACCATCCTGCTCTGGGGCGTGCTGTGCATGTTCATCTTCCCCACCGTCGGCCAGCTGCTCGGCATGGGCCCGGTGCAGTTCGGCGCCTGGGCCGGCACCGGCATCCTCAACTCGGCGCAGGTGGCGGGCGCGGCGCTGGCCTTCGACCCGCACGGCATCGAGACGCTGAAGGTGGCCGAGATTTTCAACATCACGCGCGTGCTGTTCCTGCCCATCATCGTGGTCTGGCTGGCCGCCTGGTACGTCAAGCGCGAGGCCGGCGCGCAGAAGGTCGACCTCGGCAAGGTGCTGGTGGCGAAGTTCCCGGTGTTCGTCATCGGCTTCATCTTCATGTTCCTGCTGTCCACCTTCGGCGTCTTCGCCCCGCCCGGCCACTACCAGGGCAAGTACTTCGCGCACGAGCAGATCAAGGAGGACAAGCTGCTCAAGGAGAAGGATCTCGCCGCCCTGCAGGCCATGCTGCCGAAAGTGACCCGGCCGGAGGAGACGAAGGCGCTGCAGGACCTCATCACGAACAAGAAGCTCACCTCGCGCGAGCAGGACCACGTGCTCAAGGGCGTCGCCAAGGCGGCGAAGGACGACAAGGCGGTGAAAGAGGCAGTGGACAAGGCCAACAAGGCGGCCTGGCACGACTCGAAGATCATCCGCGCCTTCCGCGACTGGATCGCCTGGCTGTTCGCCATCGGCCTGACCGGCCTCGGCATGCAGATCACCGTGGCCTCGATCAAGCAGGCCGGCGGCAAGCCGCTCATCATCGGCTCGGTGGTGGGCGCCATCAAGGCGATCGGCTCGCTGATCGTCGTGCTGCTGTTCGTCAAAGAGTTCGTCTGAGGAGAACGACCATGGCTGAAGAAGAGAAGAAGTTCGACCGCGGCACCCAGCTCTCGATTTTCGTCAGCGACCGCATGGAGGACGTTGGCGCCCTGGTCTTCGCGCTGGCCATCGCCATCGGCATCCTGATCGTCGTCGGGAAGTGACCTTCATCCCGGCCACGCTGCTGCTGGCGCATCACGGCACGGACGGGGCGAAGCGGGCGGAGGCGCAGGCCTTCGCCCTCGCCGCGCCCGGCCGGACGCGCATCGTGCATCTCTACGTCGTGCCCGGGTTCTGGGCCGGCATGCAGGGCGACGACTGGCTCAACAACGCCTGGACGCGCGACGCTTTCGCCGTGCATGTCGAGCGCCAGCTCGACGCCGAGGCGGCGGCGGAAGTCGACGCTCTCGCCGCGCGCTGCATGGCACGCGGCTTGACCTGCAGCAGTCTGGTGCGCTTCGGCGAGCCCGCCGAATGCCTGCTCGCGGCGGCGCGCGAGGCCCAGCCCGACCTCGTCGTCATCGGTCCGCCGCGGCCGAAGGGCACGCTGGGCTACCGCAGCCGCATGGATCTCGAGAAACTCGCGCGCGGCCTCGCCGCACCGCTGCTCATTGCACGCTGATGGGTGCCGCCCGCCGGGCCGCCCCAAGGGCGGCACAGTCAGCACATGGAGCCGCATAGCGGCGAACTTCCGTCACCCCCTTCCGCGGGAAGGGGGTGGGGGGAAGGCAGCACGTCCGAGGACGCCGCCTGGGTCGACATCGACCTGCCGCAGCCGGCGCGCGAAGTGGCGGACTACGTTCGAAACGTCGAGCGCCTGCTGCGCCTCAACCCCCATCTGGACATCCGCCGCTTCGCCGTCGTGGCGGGCGGCTTCGAACTCGACGCCCTCAACGAGATGAACGGCCTCGCCGTGTCGCAGCGACTGACTTTTCGGGAAACCGGGCCGTGGGGCTACGCGCTCGAGTACGACAGCGGCTTGAAGCAGGCTACCGAGGTCACCGTGCAAGCGCAGGGCGCGGGTGCGCGGCTGCGCATCCGCGAGACCTACCGCCCGCCGGCGAACGATGCGGAACTGGCCGAAGTCGACCGCAGCCTGACGCCCTGGGGCCAGGCCCTCCGCCGCCACTTCCTCGGACTGGCGCGCTGGCGCCGCCTGCCCGGCTACCGCCGCTGGCGCGAGGGCGTCTGGCTCGCCATGCGGCCGCGCGAACGGGGCATCGCTCGCCTCATCGTCTGGGCAACGGTCATCGAATTCATTGTCTTCGTCGCCGCCGTGCTGCTCTACTTCGGCTGACCGCTCTCCTCCGGCGGCCTGATCTTGCGGAAGGCGCGCCACAGCAGCAGGTCGTAGGCGATCTTCATGCCGGCGCCGATGAACAGCGGCGCGGCCAGCGAGGCCGCCTGCATCAGCCAGCCGGCGAAGCTGGGCGCCACCGCCCAGCCGCCGAGGCGCACCAGGTGCGTCACGCCCGAGGCGTAGGTGCGCTCCTCGGGCGCCACCACCGCCATCACGTAGGACTGGCGCGTCGGCACGTCCATTTCGACCAGCCCCTCGCGCAGCAGGAACAGCAGCGCCGCCACCCAGAAGTTCGGCGCGAAGGCCACCGAGGCGAGCAGGAGGCTCGACGGGATGTGGGTGAACACCATGGTATTCACCAGCCCTATCCGCGCCGCCAGCCAGGCGGCGCCGAGGTGCGAGAGGGCATTCAGCACGCGTGCGGCGAAGAACAGGCCGCCGATCCACGCCGCCGAGACGGCAAAGCGCTCGAAGAAGAAGTAGGACAGCAGCGCCGAGCCGAGGAAGCCGCCGGCGATGCTGTCGATGGCGAACAGGGCGGAGATCTTCCAGACGATCTTTTTGCTTTCCGGCGACACCGGCCGGCGCGACCCGGCGGCGCCGCTCTCGGCCGCGCGCGAGAGCATGAGGGCCAGCGGCGCGCCGGCGGCGAGCAATCCCGCGTAGAGCAGGAACATGGCGCGGTAGCCCTGCGTCTCGTCGACGCCGAGTGCGGCCAGCAGGGTCGGCGCCGCCGCCAGCAGCGCGCCGAGCGCGTGGCCGATGTCGGTGAGCAGGTTGTAGCGGGCGAAGGCATTGGTGCGGCCGGCAGCGTCCGTCGTCGCCGGCAGGATGGCCTGCTCCAGCACCAGCGCCGCGCCGCGGTCGCGGCCCATGCCGTTCAAGATGCCGACGAAGGCCGCCGCCGCCATCGCCCACGGATCGGAGACCCACGCCGCGCCGAGTCCCCCGATGGCCCCCAGCAGCGACAGCCCGAGCAGGCAGCGCCGCCGGCCGAGGCGGTCGCCCGCCCACGTCACGATCACCAGCGCCAGCGTCGCGCCGGCCAGCCCGGCCGAGAGCACGGCGCCGATGGCGGCGGGGGAAAAGCCCTGCCGCGCCAAAGTCAGCCCCAGCAGCACGCCGGCCATGCCGGTGGCGAGTGCGCGCAGGAAGGCGGCAAGGAATATGAGCCGCCTGTCCTTCATCGTGTCAGTGGCGCCCGGCCGCCCGAAGACACTGACACGCCCCCTCGGGGGGCAGCGAGCGAAGCGAGCGTGGGGGCAGTTTCATCCTAGCCGCTCATGGCCGGAAGGCGGGCCACCAGCACCTTGTCGACGCGTTTCTTGTCCATGTCCATCACCTCGAAGCGCAGGCCGTTCCACTCGAAATGGTCGGCCACCATCGGCACGCGGCCGAGCATGTGCATGACGAAACCGCCCAAGGTGTTGAAGGCCTCCTCGCCCGGCAGTTCCTCCTCGACCTCCAGGATGGACTTGAGGCGCTCCACCGACACGCCGCCGTCCATCAGCCAGGAACCGTCCTCGCGCGCCACCACGTCCTGCTCCTCGGCGACGTCCGACGAGGGCAGGTCGCCGACGATCGAGGTGAGCACGTCGGTCAGGGTCACCAGTCCCTGCAGCTCGCCGTATTCATCCACGATCAGCGCGCACTGCGCGTGGGCCTTGCGGAAGTTCTCGAGCAGCCGCGTCGTGGTGACGCCCTCGGGCACGTAGAGCGGCGGGCGCAGGTGCGCCTCGACGTTGAGCGGCGCGCCGGCCAGCGCCGCCTTGAGCAGGTCGGCGGTGCGCAGCAGGCCGACGATGTGTTCCAGTCCGTCGCGGCAGACGACGATGCGCGTGTACGGGCACTCGGCGATACTGCGTCGGATCGCCTCTTCCGGTTCGGCCAGATCGATCTGGTAGATGTCGTTGCGGTGGGTCATGATCGCCGCGATGCGCTGCTCGTCGAGGCGCAACACGTTGGAGACGATCTCCTGCTCGCTCTCGTGGAAGACGCCGGCCTCGGCGCCCTGCCCCATCAGCACGTTGATCTCTTCGTCCGTCACCGGCGGCTCTTCCTTGCGCCGCGCGCCGGCAATGCGCAGCAGCAGGCCGGACGAGACGGTGAACAACCATACCAGCGGCCGCGCCGCCTTGGCGAACCACATCATCGGCCGGGCGATCAGCGAGGCGATGCCCTCCGGCGCGAGCAGCGCCAGGCGCTTCGGCACCAGTTCGCCGATGACCACGGAGAAATACGTCAGGCCGACGACCACCACCGTCAGGGCAATGCCGCGGGCGTAGGGCGCGATCAGGGGGATGGCGGTCAGGCGGTCGGCCAGCGGATCGGCCAGCACCGTTTCGCCGATGGCGCCGCTCAGGATGCCGATCGAGGTGATGCCGACCTGGATCGCGGAAAGAAAGGTGGAGGGTTCGCTGTGCAGCGTCAGTGCCGATTCCGCACCGGGGCTGCCGTCGTCGGAGAGGCGCTGCAGGCGCGCCTTGCGCGAGGACACCACGGCCATCTCCGCCATGGAGAAGAAGCCGTTGATCAGGATGAGAACCAGCAGCAGGACTATGTCCATAAACACAGCCGCCCATCGCCGGAAGGCGTGCGGCCCGGGGTTGATATATCGCGCATTTTACATTGGGGAACCATTCCCCCTTGGCAAACACGGGTATGGCGGTGGTGGCGCCACGGCGGCGCGTTCGGGTAAGATGCCGCCATGCGTCGCCTGCTGGCCACTCTCCTGCTCATGATCGTGCCGTTCCAGTTTGCCTGGTCGGCGGTGCAGGGCGTACACGTCCACCCGGGCGACGATGCGCCTGTTGCGGAATTCCATGCGCACCACGACGCCGATCATGCCCATGCCGACGCCGCCCCCGCCGCGACCGGCGCCGGGGATTGCAGTCACAACGCCGATGGCCACCACGACGGCCACTGCCATCTGGCCTTCAGCATGATCCTGAGCGGGCCGGCGCCGGCCCTGGCCGCAACGCCCCGCGGCGGCGCGCCTGCCGCCCCGCCGCTGGCCTTCACCTCCCACATCCCCCCGCTGTTCGACTGGCCTCCCTCCGCCCGCCGCTGACCGGCGGGATTCGATTGACGACCTGACGCCGCACGCGCGGCGAACGACCCGCGTCGCCCGCCGGTGACCTCGATCCGTTTTTTTCGCCACGAGGAATCCGATGCGACATTTTTGTTCACTCATTCTGCTTGCCCTGCCGCTGACGGCCTGGGCGCAAACCGCGGCGCTCACCGAGGGTGAGGCCCTGCGCCTCGGCCTCGCCCGCTCGGCGCTGTCCGACCTGGAGCGCGGCGCGCTCGGCGCGGCCGAGGCCGATGCCCAGGCGGCGGCGACGCTGCCCAACCCCACCCTCGCCTACGGCCGCCAGCGCATGCGCAGCGATCCAGTGACAGTCGAGGAAACCTGGATGCTCGAACAGGCCTTCGACGTCTCCGGCCGCCGCGGACTGCGGCGCGAGGCGGCCGAGCGCCGCGTCGATGCGGTCCATGCCGACAACGCCCTGCGGCGCGGCGAAGCCGCCGCCGACATCCGGCGCCGCTTCCACGAGCTGCTCCTCAAGCAGGAAACCGTGCGCGCCACCGAAACCTGGCTCGCGCGCTTCGCCCGCATCGACGCACTCGTCGGCAAGCTGGCGCGCGCCGGCGAGGTTTCCGGCTACGACAGCCGCCGCCTCGCCCGCGAGCGGCGCACGGCGGAGATCCGCCTCGCCCAGGAACTGGCCGAGCAGGATCGCGTCCGCGAACGGCTCGCCGCCCTGATCGGCAAGCCGGGGGAATCCATCGGGCGCGTGGACGGCCGCCTCCTGCCGCCGCCCCCGCCGAAGCACGAAACCGCACTCGCCGGACTGGCGCAGCGCCCCAACCTGCAGGCGCTGTCGCGCCGCGCCGAAGCCGCCGACCTGGAAGGGCGCGCCGCCACGCGCGGCTGGGTGCCGGACGTGACGCTGGGCATCGGCACGAAGCGCGCCGACACCGGCTTCGGCCACGACCACGGCACCCTGTTCAGCGTCTCGATCCCCCTGCCGCTGTTCGACCGCCAGCAGGCCGGCGAGCGCCGTGCCGCGGCCGAGGCGCTGCACGCCCGCGCCGAGCACGCGCTCACGCGCGCCCGCGCCGAGGGCGAGCTGCGCGGCCTGCAGCGCCAGGCCGAGCGCCTGACGGCCGCCGCCGCCGACTACCGCGCGCGCGCCGCCGGCGAATCGGCGGAACTGCTGCGCATCGCCGAAGCCGCCTATCGCGGCGGCGAATCGAGCCTGCTCGAACTGCTCGACGCCTATCGCGGCGCGCTCGACACCGAACTCATCGTCCTCGATCTCGAATGGAAGGCGCGCCAGGCGCGCATCGACTACGACCTGCTCACCGGGAGCCCCGCCGAATGAACAAGACCCTGATCGCCCTGCTGGGCGCCGCGCTGCTCCTCGGCGCCTGCGAAAAACTGCCGCACGGCCACGATGCCGCGCCCGCCGCCGCGGCCGGGCATGGCCACGACCATGCGCCGGGCGCCGAGAAGCTCACCCACTTCACCGAACAGACCGAGCTCTTCGTCGAGTTCCCGCGCCTGGTCGCCGGCGAGAAGTCGGCCTTCGCCGCGCATCTGACGCGGCTCTCCGACTTCCGGGCGCTCGACGCCGGCACGGTCACGGTCATCCTCTCGGGCGGCGGCGCCGAGGAGCGCTTCGCCGTCGAGGCGCCGAGCCAGCCCGGCATCTTCCGCCCGGAGGCGCTGCCGAAGCAGGCCGGCGAGCGCGTGCTCGCCATCGAAGTGGCGGCGCCGCAATTCACCGTGCGCCACGCCCTCGGCCGGGTGACCGTATACCCGGACCGCAAGAGCGCCGAGGCGGCGCCCGGCGCGCACGACGATGAGGGCATCGCCTTCACCAAGGAGCAGCAGTGGAAGGTCGATTTCGCCACGGCCGAGGTCGTCAGTCGGCCGCTGCGCGCCGCCCTCGCCGCCACCGGCACGCTGCGCGGCCGGCCGGACGGCGAGGCGTTGATCACGGCACCCGCCGCGGGGCGCGTGCAGGCGGCCGGCACGTTTCCCGTGCTCGGCCAGCGCGTGAAGAAGGGCGATCTGCTCGCCGCGTTCGCGCCGCGCCTGGGCGGCGACACCGACCTCGCCTCGCTGCAGGCGGAGGCGCGCAAGGCGGCGATCGAACTGGATCTCGCCGAGCGCGAGCGCGCCCGCATGGAAAGCCTCTATAAGGACGAGGCCGTGCCGGAGAAGCGCCTGCTGGCGGCACGCACCGGCGAGGCCTCGGCGCGCGCCGGTCTGGCCGCGGCGCAGGGCCGCGTCGGCCAGTACGGCGGCACGGGCGGCGTGCCGCTGCGAGCCCCGGTGTCCGGCGTCATTGCCGACGTGCGCGTTGCACCCGGCGCCTTCGCGCAGGAAGGCGCCCTGCTGTTCCACATCGTCGACCGCGCCGCGCTCTGGCTGGAGCTGCGCGTGCCGGAAGCGGACGCGGTCCGGCTGGCGACGCCGGGCGGCGCCGCCTTCCGCGTGGATGGCATCGACGAGGGCTTCGAGATCGTGCCGGGCAAAAACGGCCGCCTCATCGCCACCGGCGGCGCGGTGGACGCGGCGACGCGCACGGTGCCGGTGCTGTTCGAGCTCGCCGCGCCGGACGCGCGCCTGCGCGTCGGCATGGCGGTGAAGGCCCAGGTGTTCGCCGGTGCGGCGCGCGAGGCGCTGGCCGTGCCCGCCGCGGCCGTGCTCGACGAAAACGGCGTGGCGACGGTGTACGTGATGACCGGCGGCGAGTCCTTCGCGCGCCGGTTGGTGCGCACCGGGGTGCGCGACGGCGACTGGATCGAGGTGGTCGACGGCCTCGAGCCGGGTCAGCGCGTGGTGTCGCGCGGCGCCTGGCTGGTCAAGCTCGCCTCCACCCGGAGCGGCGAGATCGGCCATGGCCATGCGCACTAGGAGAACGTGATGATCGGACACATCATCGCCTGGTCGCTCAGGAACAGGCTCTTCGTCGTGCTCGCCGGCGTGATGCTGCTCGGCTGGGGCGGCTGGCAGGCGGCGCGCACGCCCGTGGACGTCTTCCCCGACCTGACGGCGCCGGCGGTGACCGTGGTCGCCGAGGCGCACGGCATGGCGCCGACCGACGTCGAGAGCCTGGTCACCTTTCCCATCGAGACGGCGCTGAACGGCGCGCCCGGCGTGCGGCGCGTGCGCTCGGCCACCAAGATCGGCCTGGTCGTCGTCACCGTCGAGTTCGAGTGGGGCACCGATCTCTACCTGGCGCGCCAGGTGGTGGCCGAGCGCCTGCAGCTCGCCCGCGCCGCGCTGCCGCCGGACATCCCGGCGCCGGCGATGACGCCGGCGGCCTCGATCATGGGCGAGATCCTCTTCATCGCGCTGGCCTCGCAAGAAAACGAAGGGCCGTCCCGAGTTTTCTTGACCCCCCCGGGGGGAGGAAACGGCACCGCCGTTTCCAGGGGGTCGTCGACCTCGCACGACGGCATGACGCTGAAGACCGTCGCCGACCAGGTGCTGAAGCGCCGCCTGCTCGCCGTCCCCGGCGTCGCCGAGGTGCTGCCGATCGGCGGCGACACGCGGCAGTTCCAGGTCACCGTCAAGCCCGAGCGCCTGGCCGACCACGGCCTCACCCTGCACGACGTCATGCAGGCCCTGCGCGACGCCAACCGGAATGCGTCGGCCGGCTTCTACGTCGAGTCCGGCCAGGAATACCTGATCCAGGGGCTGGGACGCATCGCCGTGCCCGAAGACATCGGCGACACGGTGGTCGCCGTGCGCGCCGGGCAGCCGGTGCTGGTGCGCCACGTCGCCGAGGTCGGCATCGGCGCCGCGCCCAAGCGCGGCGTCGGCTCGCACAACGGCAGGCCGGCGGTGGTGCTCGGCGTCCAGAAGCAGCCCGGCGCCAACACGCTGGAACTGACCGACCGGCTCGACCGCACGCTGGAAGAGATCCAGTCCGGCCTGCCGGCCGGCATGAAGATCGAGCGGCACATCTTCCGCCAGGCCGACTTCATCCGCGTCTCCGTCGACAACCTGCTCGCCG
>Ga0233425_10003740_pt1 | contig 26934 bp, 32 predicted proteins | sample Watercolumn_Towu_2_FD_181712 | JGI IMG/M metagenome (GOLD analysis project Ga0233425, IMG submission 181712) | Freshwater microbial communities from Lake Towuti, South Sulawesi, Indonesia - Watercolumn_Towuti2014_140_MG | ecosystem: Environmental > Aquatic > Freshwater > Lake | place...
TAGTCTCTGCATGCTTTTTCAGATGAAAACTTTGATTCAAATTCGGCGATTGTCCTGGGGTAATCTTCCATACCCCAATATACTATATCTTGTAGCTACTGGAGTCAATTGAATAGCCCTATTTAAATTAAATAAGATTCAGTATGGAGACATTGATGCTTTGGGAAAAGCTCAGAAACTATTCTCAGTCGGGATCCCGCTTTATGATGATTGGATTTATGAGAGTAGCTACAATAATATAGATCACCGTTCATTACATAAAATTCCTATAGATGTTGAAAATACACTTTTACTATTAAGACTATTTAAGGTTGGAGATTTATCTTTTATAAAGCATTGCATAAAAGAACCCGATGATAACATGCTGCGTCAATTTCCATATAGAGTTATGTCAGATATCCATCCATTTCGCGAGTACGAGATTCAGAATTACGAATGCGCTGAATTTGATAAATTTCATTAGAAATTATGTCTCTAAGAAATTGGAATTCTCCTTGGTTCCAAATAGCACGTCGCTTTTTTCTTTATGGCAGTAGCAAGGAATTTAATATAGTACATAACGAAGTTGATCGCATTGTAGACTTCATTATAGTAATGGAATCTATTTTAGTCCCAGAAGACGATGGTTCCAGTGGAAGTCGGCTAAGAAGGCGTGCAGTAGCAATAATAGATGATTTTAAAATAAATCAGAATAACATAAATAAAATTATCAGTGATTTTTATAAGGTCAGAAATATAATAGTACATGGAGGCAATGTTTCATCGCAGCATGATATTTTAAAGAAAAATTATGAATTTGAGACTATTGTTAGGAAAGTGATTATTGAAGCTATTCGGAGGATACCAGTTGGGGCTGAAAACCGAAAAACATTCTTAAAGCAGCTTTTTGATGTAGGTCCTCGCGAAAGATCTAGCAAGGTTTATAATGATTTCTGTGCTATCAAAGATATAAATGAAGAAAAAAAGTGCTTTGATCTTATATCAAAACGTCTGCGAAAATCCGGCTTTTTTACAGAAAACGGAAAACAGAAAACAGAAAACAGTCCTTCATGAGCTGGAAATGCGGCATCATCGGCCTGCCTAACGCGGGCAAAAGCACCATCTTCAACGCGCTCACCGCCGCGGGCGCGGAGACGGCCATCTATCCCTTCAGCACCATCAACCCCAACCTGGGGGTGGTGCCGGTGCCGGATGAACGCCTCGCGGCCCTGGGCCAGCTCCTCAAACCCGAAAAGCTCACCCCCACCACCATCGAGTTCGTGGACGTGGCCGGGCTCATCGCCGGGGCCTCCCAAGGGGAGGGCCTGGGCAACCAGTTCCTGGGGCAGATCCGGGACGTGGATTTACTCGTCCACGTGGTGCGCTGCTTCGCCTCCAGCCAGTGCCCCCACCCCTTAGGCGACCTGGACCCGGTCCGGGACGTGGCCATCGTGGATACGGAACTCCTGCTCGCGGACCTGGAAATCCTGGGCCGCCAGCGAGTCAAGGTGGAGAAGAAAGTCAAGATGGGGGAAAAGGCCGGGGCCGCGGCCCTGGCGGTGCTCTCCAAAGTGGAAGAAGGCCTGAATCAGGGCAAGTGGGCCCGGGACCTAAATCTTACCCCCGCGGAACTGGAGCACTTGCAGCCGGTCCCCCTCCTCACCCTGAAACCCTGCCTCTTCGTGGCCAACCTCAGCGAAGAAGAATTCAATGGGGGCAAACATTATCAGGCCTTGCAGGATTTGGCCGCGGCCCGGAATGCCCCCCTGGTCCCCATCCTGGGGGACCTGGAGGCGGAAATCCAGGAACTGCCGGCAGACGAACAGCGGGAGTTCCTGGCCGGGCTGAACCTCACCGAATCCGGCATCCACCGGCTGATCCGGGAAAGCTACCGTCTTCTGGGGCTGGTGACCTTTTACACCATCGTCGGCCCCGAGGTGCGGGCCTGGACCGTACCCGCGGGCACTGCGCTGCCCCAGGCCGCGGGCCGCATCCATTCCGACATGGAAAAAGGCTTCATCCGCGCGGAAGTGATGAATTTCGCGGACCTGCAAACCCACGGCAGCCAGGCCAAAGTCAAGGAAGCCGGACGCCTGCACGTGGAAGGCAAGGATTACTTGGTCCGGGATGGGGAGATCCTGTTGATCCGTTTCTCTCGATAAGCTATCAGCTTTCAGCGTCTTAAAGAAGCGGTCAGCTTTCAGCGATCAGCTTTCAGCTTTTAAAAAAGAGTCGAGCCAACCTCTGCCGAATAGACCCAATTCAACCTCAAGCCTAAGGCTTTTAATCATTTATCTGATCGCTGACAGCTGACAGCTTCTTTTTTTTAGCTGACCGCTGATAGCTTAAAGCTGAAAGCTTTGTTACTTATGTTCATTACCTGGTCGAAATATTTTCCAGAAGCCGCGCCCTTTCTTTCTCTGGGAAAATATGTTAAGAAGTTAGTGGGAGGTGAACCAGGATGTTCCAGATTGGCCAGTTGGCCGTTTACCCCGCCCATGGAGTGGGAGTAATCGAATCCATCCAGGAACGGGTGGTCTCTGGGAACGTGCAACAATTTTATATCATGCGATTGTTGGACAACGACATGATTATCATGATCCCCATGAGCAACGCCCAAAACGTCGGCCTCAGGGATATCATCGACACCAATTCGGTGCCCGAAGTATACGAAATCCTCAGCCTCCGGCCGTCCCGCATCAACAACCAAACCTGGAACCGGCGCTACCGGGACTATATGGACAAGATCAAGACCGGTTCCCCTTTCCGGGTGGCGGAAGTCCTCCGGGACCTGACTCTTCTGAAAACCGAGAAGGACCTCTCCTTCGGGGAAAGAAAGATGTTGGATACCGCCAAAAATTTGCTGGTGAAAGAACTTTCGCTGGTGAACGATAAGCAGGAAGACGAAATCGAAGCGCAACTCCAGGAATTATTGGAAAGTAGCTGAGCCGCGTTATCCTTCCCCGTGCTGCAACTGCAAGACCCGGCCTGGCTTCATCCCGATGGCGGCCATGGCTGATTATATCGCGGCCCAACTGACTCCGCGGCCACTGTGGGCCGTTGGGCATGCCGGGCCGTTCCTGCCTGGTATCTATGCGAAAGGAGGTGAATCCTATTGGTGCAGAAGATGGTCACCGGGGCCATCATGGGGACCATTTGCGCGGTCAGCGGCTTTCTTATCGGCAGCCAGATCCCCCAATTAACAGATTTCTGGTGGGCCGGCTGGGCCGGGGCCGCAGGCGGGCTGGTGGTGGCTTTCCTGACCCTGGCCCTGGAACAGCTCATCAAGCGCATTCCGTTGAAAACCATTTTTGGGGGCACCCTGGGCCTGTTCATCGGCTTGGGCATCGCCAAGCTGGCCAGCTACCCCTTCGACAAATTTTTGGAACTCCCCAATTTACAAATTCCTTTATATCTTTTTCTTTCCGCAATTTTTGGTTATATCGGTTTGGTCCTGGGGGGCAAAAAGATGTCGGAGGTCTCCACTCCGTATTTTCTGGATGTGGGCCGGCAATTCCGGGCGCCTTTGAAAATCCTGGACACCAGCGTCATCATTGACGGCCGCATCGCCGACATCTCGGAGACCGGGTTTCTGGAAGGCACCTTCCTGGTGCCCAAGTTTGTCCTGGAAGAACTGCAATATATCGCCGATTCCCCGGATGAACTGCGGCGCACCCGGGGCCGCCGGGGTCTGGACATTTTAAAGCGCTTGCAGCAGCACAACCGCCTGAAAGTGGAGTACGTGGAAGAGGACATCCCCCAGGCCGCAGGGGTGGATTCCAAGCTGGTGGCCCTGGCCTTGAAGATGCGGGCCAAGATCCTGACCAACGACTTCAATCTCCACAAGGTGGCGGAACTCCAAGGCATCGAGGTCTTGAACATCAACCAGTTGGCCAACGCCATGAAATCCGCGGTGCTGCCCGGAGAGACCCTCCAGGTGCAGATCCTCCGGGAGGGCAAATCCCAGGGCCAGGGGGTGGCCTACCTGGACGACGGCACCATGGTGGTCATTGAAAACGCCCGGCGCTTCATCGGCAAGGAGGTGGAAGTGGCGGTCACCAGCGTGCTCCAGACCACCGCGGGCCGGATGATCTTCAGCGAAATCAAGAACGGCGGCAATATCCGCAAGCTGGGGGTCTAGAACCTGTTCTGAAAAGAAGCCTCACGCAAAGACGCAAAGGCGCAAAGAAAGACGCAAGAACATGTAACAAACAGTGAATCGGTGGGGCGGCCGTCTCTGGCCGCCCTACCCGCCTTTTCATGCTTTTGGGTAAGCCAAAGCTCATGAATAACGGTTCCAAAACCTGTCCAAGGCTTCAGATTAGGTTTTACACCAGCAAAAAGTTGACCGCGCCGATCTTAAGTCCCCATTTTTAAAGGGGGATTTTCAGGCGCTGATAAAATCCCCCCCCGCCCCCTTTTGATAAGGGGGAGTTTTTTCTTGGTGTATCATTGCGTGGCTGATTCGAGATGACGCCTGAACCGGGTTTGGAAATCCTGAACAATTCCGATAGCCGAGCCCAATCCCTGGCTCTAACCGTCGCCCCCGGGGAAGCCGGTTCCCGTCTGGACCAAGTCCTGGCCCGGCAATTGGACTTTTCCCGGGCCCGGCTGCAACGCTGGCTCAAGGCCGGGCTGGTCCTGGTGAACGGCCGGGCCCGGCCTCCTTCTTACAAGGTGCGGGCCGGCGAAAGCATCACCGTCTCGGTGCCGCCGTCTGAGCCCAGCCATCTCCTCCCGGAAGCGCTTCCCCTGGAGATTGTCTACGAAGACCGGGACCTGCTGGTGGTGAACAAGCTCCCCGGGTTGGTGACCCACCCCGGGGCCGGGCACCGGACCGGCACCCTCTTGAACGCCCTGCTGCACCACTGCCCGGACCTCCAGGAAATCGGGGACGTGAGCCGCCCGGGACTGGTGCATCGCCTGGACAAGGACACCAGCGGGCTGCTGGTGGTGGCCAAGACTGAGTTGGCCCATCTCTCCCTGGTAAACCAGTTCCAAAAGCACGAAGTGAAGAAGAAATACCTGGCCCTGGTCTGGGGGCGGCTGCCGCAGAGGGAAGGCCGCATCGCCCAAGAAATAGGACGGCACCCTACGGAGCGCCACAAGATGTCGGTGCACGCCCGCCGGGGCAAGGAGGCGGTGACCCGCTGGCGGGTGCTCCAGGAATTCCCCGGCCCCTTGACGCTTCTGGAACTCATCATCGAGACCGGGCGCACCCACCAGATCCGGGTGCACCTCACCTCCCTGGGCCACCCGGTGCTGGGAGACTCCACTTACGGCGGCGGCGCGTCCAGATTGAAAAGCGCGCCCCCTGCCCTTTTAGGCCTGCGGCATTTGGTGAAGCGGCAGATGCTGCACGCCTGGCAATTGCGGTTCATCCACCCCAGGAACAGCGAGGAGGTGGGGTGGGAAGCGGGGCTACCGGGGGATTTTCAGGAAGTGATGGATTATTTGGAAAAAAATAATTAAATTATTGCCAATAAAAACATGTTAGTATTAATCAAGATACCGGTCCATTCTTATAAAAGGAAACCGCCATGGAGTTAACAACAGAGGACAAAGAGATCCTAATTGCCAAAGTAAAGGATATTGCCGATGGGCCGGACGGCGATTTGCTTCAACGTCTGGTCGATATCCTTCATGATCGCTACGATTATGAACCTTTGTCTCCAGAAGAATTGGCCGCAATTCAAGAAGCAGATGAGGCAATTCTTCGAGGTGATAAGAATTACTTTACCCCTTTAGAAGAATACGAAAGGGAGCGTGGACTTGATCTACCCGGTGAAGTTATCTCGACAAGCGGAGAAGACACTGGAGCGCCTGGACCGAACCACCGAAAATCGTTTGCGTAATCGCCTGAAAGATATATCTCAAGACCCTTACTCGGTTAGATTAACCAAACCTCTGATCATGGGCGGAGGAAAATTTTCCTCACGGGTTGGAGATTGGCGTATCATCTACTCGATAAGCCTGCCGGAAAAGGTTGTTTTGGTTGAAGCAATTCATTCCCGCCAAGAGGCCTATAAGAAAAAATCGAGGTAAACATATTTTATTGCCTTTGCCCCGGGAGAACCAACAGCCATGCCCCACAAGGTCAGCATTGTCATCGAAAAAGATGATTTCGGCTATTATGCCTATTGCCGGGAGTTGGAAGGCTGCCAGACTCAAGGGGACACCTTTGAGGAGGTCATGGCCAATATCAAGGAAGCCATTGAGCTGTACCTTGGAACCCTGTCTGCAGAGGAAATGGAAATTAAGGCCTCTTTAAGCAAAGAGATTCTTACAACTTCCATAGAGGTTCGACTTGCCTAAACTGCCCCGGTTAACCGGGCCGGAAGCCGAGGTCCTGCTGTTAAAACCCGGTAATGAAATGATCAGAGGAAAAGGTGGGCAATGCCCACCCTACATTTTTTCCGCTTTCGCACCTGTTTTTTTGCTAAAAGCTGACCGCTGCTAGCTATATGCTCAAAATCGCCATTACCGGCGGGGCCGGCTCCGGGAAGAGCGTGGTGGCCCGGATGTTTCAGGAGTTGGGGGCCGCGGTCCTGGACGCGGATGAGGTGGCCCACGCGGTGGTGGCCGTGGGCGCGGCGGCGTGGGGGGAGTTGAAGCAGGCTTTCGGGTCTGAGTTTTTCCGGGAAGATGGGGAACTTGACCGGCAGCGCATGGCCCGCCTGGTCTTCTCCGACCCCGAGGCCCGGCGGCGGCTCAACGCCATCGTCCACCCTTATGTGGCCCGGGAAATCCGGGAGCGCCTGGAGAGCCTGGAGCGCCAAGGCGCACCCCTGGTCCTGGTGGAGGTGCCCCTGCTCTTCGAGGCCGGGTTGCAGGGAGGATATGATAAAGTCATCGTGGTGGACGTCGGCCCCGACGAGCAACGGCGGCGCCTCCAGGTCCGGGACCAAAGGTCCGCCGGGGAAATCCAGGGGATCATTGACGCCCAAATGCCCTTGGCGGAAAAGGCGGCCAAGGCCGACTACGTGGTAAACAATCGCGGCTCTTTAGGCGAAACCAGGGCCCAGGTGGAGAAAATCTGGCGGGAGTTGCAAAAAGCTTCTTGACAGAAAATGGGAAAATGGTTACCGTGACTATTAACCTGCCTTAAGAAAACCCGGCTTTGACCCGATACTACAAAGGAATTTAGGATAACCTCTAGCACCATCCCCGTGGCTCGATTTTGAATTTATCCGTGTCTGGTTTCCATTTTACCCTCGCGGTCGGCATTTTCCCACCGCTGTAGGCCTGATTTTATCCCCGGAAGCGCCATCTCACCGCCTGGATTCCGGAGGTCGAAGCGGTGCAGCCTCATTTTGAGGCCCGGCATTTCGCAGCATTCATAAAGCATTATTTATTTTTTTATAATTTATAAGAGGAACTGATGAACTTATCCGAATTGAAGCACAAGAAAATCAACGAACTCGCGTCCCTGGCCCGGGACTTGAACGTGGAGGGGGCCGCGGGCCTGCGCAAGCAGGAGCTGATCTTCGCCATCCTCCAGGCCCAGGTGGAGAAAAACGGCATGATCTCCGGCGGGGGGGTGCTGGAAATTTTGCCGGACGGCTTCGGGTTCTTGCGGGCCCCGGACTACAACTACCTCCCCGGCCCCGACGACATCTACGTCTCCCCTTCCCAGATCCGCCGCTTTAACTTGCGCACCGGCGACACCATTGCCGGCCAGATCCGCCCTCCCAAGGAGGGGGAACGCTATTTCGCGCTCCTCAAGGTGGAGAACGTCAACTTTGAAGACCCCGCCATCGCCCGGGACAAGATTCTCTTCGACAATCTGACGCCGCTGTATCCCGAACGCCGTCTGAAGCTGGAAACCGACGCCGACAACTACTCCGCCCGGGTCATGGACCTGATGACCCCCATCGGCATGGGCCAGCGGGGCCTGATCGTGGCCGCGCCCCGGACCGGCAAGACCATGCTCCTGCAAAACCTGGCCAACTCCATCGCCCGGAATCACCCGGACGTGGTCCTCATCGTGCTCTTGATCGACGAGCGGCCCGAAGAAGTGACGGACATGGAGCGGTCGGTGAAAGCCGAGGTGGTGAGTTCCACCTTCGATGAACCCGCGCAGCGCCATATCCAGGTGGCGGAAATGGTCCTGGAAAAGGCCAAGCGCCTGGTGGAGCACAAACGGGACGTGGTGATCCTGCTGGACTCCATCACCCGGCTGGCCCGGGCCTATAACACGGTGATTCCCGCCAGCGGCAAGATCCTCTCCGGCGGCCTGGACGCCAACGCCCTGCAGAGGCCCAAACGCTTCTTCGGCGCGGCCCGGAATATCGAGGAAGGCGGCTCCCTGACCATCATCGCCACCGCCCTGGTGGACACCGGCAGCCGCATGGATGAAGTGATTTTCGAGGAATTCAAGGGCACCGGCAACATGGAGATTCACCTGGACCGGAAACTCACGGAAAAGCGCATCTTCCCGTCCATCAACATCAACGCCTCCGGCACCCGGAAGGAGGAACTGCTGCTGCCGCCGGACGATCTGAACCGCATCTGGATTCTCAGGAAGCTGCTCTCGCCCCTGTCGCCGGTTGACAGCATGGAATTTTTGCTGGAGAAATTGAAAGGCACCCGGAATAACGGCGATTTCCTGGCGGCTATGAACCGATAGTGCCGTTTTTCGTTTTGCGTTTTTCGTTTTTCGTAAAAAAATGGGCGTAGTTCATACGCCCATTTCTTTTTAATAATCTTCATTCTTTTTACGGAAAACGCAAAACGGAAAACGATCTTTTAAACCCACTTGGATTCTTTTTTATTCCAGTTTCTCCGGATATCTTCCTTGTCCTTCTTGGTGGCGCCGAAGGCCGATTCGCAGACCGACTCCCACTTTTGGGGGTCGGAGCGGAAGTCCTTTTTATAGGGACTGTTGGACGAATCCTTGCAGAAGATGGTGGGGATGCCGATGAGGCGCTCCACTTCGGCGTCGCAAACCTGGCATTTCTCTATGGGGGGATCACTCATCTTCTGCTCCACCTCAAAGATATGGCCGTGGGCCTTACATTTGTATTCGTAAGTCGGCATCTTGCTCTCCTTGAAACCCGCCAAAATTCTTGACACACACCCGGGGTAAGAGTAGTTTTAGCAAAAATACAGCTTGTTTTTACCATTTTTTTTCCCCCAGGCCAAGACTTTCGAGTTTGAGAGATGATGGCCGGGGGGGGCCAGGGGTCAGGAAGAGAACCGGACTTTTCGTAACCCGGTTTCAGACTGCTCACTGCTTACTGCTCACTGCTCACTTCATAGGGGGCCACCATGCAAATACCTGCCGTGCAAAGCGTTACCGTGGAAATTCTGGTGGACAACTTCTTTGACATCTTCGAGCCGTCTAAGCCGGGGGTGGTGGAGCGCGCGGTCCTGGGCAAGCTGAAAAAGCCTCTGGTGGCCGCGCACGGCCTGGCCATGCTCCTCACCCTGGACCATGACGGCCGCCGCACCAAAATCCTGGTGGACACCGCCAACTCGCCGCTCTCCTTTTTCAACAACCTGGAGGCCATGGAACACGAAGCCGGGGAGGTCGACGGCGTCTTTTTAAGCCACGGCCACCCGGACCATTACGGCGGCCTGTTGGAGTTCCTGAGCCGCCGGGGGCCAGGGCTGCCGGTCTATTTTCATTCCGATTGCTATTTTCCCAAACTCTTGATCACCCCCCGGGGCCGGGTGGGGCCTTATGTCCTGGAGAAAGAGAAACTGGCGGCTGCCGGGGCCCAGCTCCACGAAAACCGGGGGCCGGTCCTGCTCCGGGACGTGGCGCTGTTAACCGGCACGGTGGAGGCCACCACCCCTTACGAGAAGCCGCTCCCCGGCTTTAAGCGCGTGGTTCAGGGGCAGGAGGAACCCGATCCTTTCAGCGACGAACAGGCCCTGGTGGTCAATGTCGCCGGCAAGGGCCTGGTGGTCATCGGCGGCTGCTGCCACCCGGGGATCGTTAATATGACCAGGTACGCCCAAAAGCTCTCCGGCGTCCAGGAAGTAGCCGCGATCATCGGCGGCTTCCACCTCACCGCCGGTGGCGACGACCTCATCAACGGCACCATCGACGGGTTGAAGGAATTGAACCCCGGCCTGATCCTGGCCGGCCACTGCACGGGTTTTAAGGCCCTGACGAAGTTGGCCGCGGAGCTTCCCAATAGCTTCATGGTCAGTTGCGTGGGGACGAAGGTGATTATCTAAGGCAGTGAGCAGTGAGCGGTAAGCAGTGAGCAGAAAAAAAACAGTGGTCAGTGGTCAGTGGCCAGTGGCCAGTAAAAGAACCAGACTTTCCGGATCACTGTTTTTATACTGCTCACTGCTTACTGCTTACTCAAGATGCCGCGGCATCTCACCACCAAGGTTATGAATCCATTGACTCCCGATGAAGAGGTAATGATCGCCGCCCTGGCCCGGCAGGTCAAAGACGGTGATAAGGCCGCGTGCGGCACGCTTTCGCCCATGCCCGCCGCGGCCCTGTGGCTGGCCAGGCTCACCCATGCGCCCAAAGCTGAAGTCTTCGTGGCCGGGAGCCGGGATTGGCCCTTCGAGGGGGAGTGGCAGGGTTTCTTCGATTTCGCCCAACAGGGGAAATTGAATCTCTTTTACTCGAGCGGCGCACAGATTGACGGCTGGGGCAACATCAACCTCATGGCCGTGGGGGATTACCGGCGGCCGCAAGTGCGCCTCCCCGGGGGCGCGGGTTCCGCGATTTTGGCCTACGTGGTGGAACGGGTGGTGCTTTTCAAGACCGATCATGCCCCCCGGGGTCTGGTGCCGCAGGTGGACGCGTTCACCGCGACGGGATACACGCCCCAGCTCAGCGAGCGGCAGCGGCCGGGGCGAGTGACCTGTCTGGTGACTCCCAAGTGCGTTTTTGACTTTGCTCCCCCCGGGCCGCCGCTATTGGCGTCGCTGCATCCGGGGGTCACCCTGGAGGAAGTGCGGCGGCTCACCGGCTTCAAATTTCAGGCCAATGCCGAAACCCCGGCGACTCCGAGTCTGACTCCGGAAAGCCGGGAATTGCTGTACAGGCCGGTAAAAGAAAAACTGGCCCAGGTTTATCCCCATTTTGCCGCACGGTTACAGGGAGGCGGAGGATAATGGAGTAATGAGATCTTTTAGATGTCACTTTTTTTCAAGCTTTGAAAGTTGGACTATTTCCTGGAGAACAACTTGAATATCTCGGATTGGATCGCCCCTTAAAGGCGATAATTTTACGAAACCTTGATGTTCGTGATAATGATGGGGAAAAGTTGATAAGGAGGAGAATTCTTCCTTATTGTCCCAACGGCAGATGGGAATATCGGCAAATAATTGATACGCATAATCTATATGCCCCCGATTATAATAGATCCGGATTTGTAACTTTGTTGTCTCGGAGATATCGGCTCTGATTTTGAAGTAGAACTGATCGGGGGAGAATTCCTTGGTGTCGATGCTGATAACCTTTTTGCAGACCGGGTGACTTTGCAAGATAGCGACCACCTTCCCCAACATTGAAGGCAAAGAGGTCAAGTGTTCGTCTCCTCACGCAGCCCCAGCCAGTTGTCGAGAAAGTCGCAGGCAACCTGCCAGTCCAGACAATCATCCTCCTCCTGCATGATCGCCCGGCTAAGCGTCTGCCGCTGGTCGTCCGACAGATCGTCTTGTTCCAAAAGTTTTGAGCGTTCGTGAAGGTACTCGCGGAATCGCTCCAAAGGCATGCCATACTTTCGTTCAAATCGAGAAACTTCGCGTTTGAGATCGGTAACTTGCCGCAGAATATATTCTTTGACGATTTCTCTGACGGCTGCCTCTTCCGAAGGAAATATTTTCTTCTTGATGAGTGGTTCAATCACCGTGCTGATGTCACCGTTCACGGCCGCCCCCTTTATCCTAAGGCTTTCCCAATCTTTGAAAGAATCTTATCATAAGCATATAATGAAGAGAAGAAGAACTCGAAAAGAGGCTCCTGGTCTTTACCGGTTCGAAACCGCTCTAGTCGCGGATTTTGCGGCAAAAATTCAGTATAAATTAAGCTAACCGTATGGTATACCTGAGTTTCGCCAAGCCGGAGCCTGGCGGCCAAACGCGTTCCTAATCCGGTGATTGAACGAGCGGCGATGAGAAAGGAAATGGCCATGACAAAGACCCTAATACTGGCTACCCTGACGCTGCTCCTGCTCCCCGGCGGCGTCTGGGCCGATATTACGCCGGAATATCTGCTGCTGGGTAATTAGGGACGGGCAGGTGATTACTGATCATTGATCACTTGATAACGGTGACATAATATCCATGTCAAACCTTGGCGACGATCCCCGCAACCTGGACCACTTCCCCTTCCTGGCCCACCTGGAGGTGCCGCCGGCGTGGGAGGAAGCAAGCCGGCTCTTCTTGGAGCGGGGCGGGCCGGTCATGGTCCTGGGCGCGCCGGACACCGGCAAGAGCACTCTGAGCCGGTATCTGGTATACAAAACCTTTACTGCGGGCCTGCCCGCGGCCCTGGTGGACCTGGACCTGGGCCAGTCCCACCTGGGGCCGCCGGCCACCCTGGGGTTGGGGCTCTTTCCCCCCCGGCTGCCGGGAGACGACAGCCTCTTTCCGGAGAGCCTCTATTTCATCGGCCAGACTTCGCCGGTGGGGTCCATTCTAGAGGTCTCGGTGGGTTGCCGGGTGCTGGTGGACCAGGCCGCGGCCAAAGGCGTGTCCCGGGTGGTGGTGAACACCAGCGGCCTGGTCCACGGCCCCGCGGCCCTGCGCTTGAAAAGGACCCAGGTGGAGCTGCTGCATCCCCATCTGCTCCTGGCCTTGCAGCGGGAAGAGGAGCTGGAACCTTTGCTCCAGACCCTCTGGCGGGACGGAGACGGCGGCGAAGTCCCCGCCGGCTGGGACCTGCTGCGGTTGCCGGTCTCTTCCCGGGCCAGCCGCAAGAGTCCCGAAGACCGGCGCCGCTACCGGGAAGACCGGTTTCGCCGCTTTTTCCAGGAGGCCCGGCGCCTGGCCCTGCCCTGGCGCTCCCTGGGCTGGGAAGGCCTGCCCTGGGGCCGGGGGGCGGCCCTGGCGCCCGGAGAGATCGAGCGCTGCGGCCAAGTCCTGGGGGTGCGGGTGCTTTACGGGGAGGCCTGGGGGGAACGGAAGTTGCTGCTGGTGGAGGAACCGCCCCCGGAGAATCCGCCCGCACCGGGGGGCGAGTCCTTCCATTGGCTCACCTGGAGCGGCATGCACCTGCGGCTGGTGGGTTTTCTGGATGGCTCCAGGCGCACCCTGGCCCTGGGGTTGATCCTGCCCGGGGCCTGGGATCCGGAAGAGATGTTTTTCTGGACCCCTTTAAGCATTGACGCCGCCCGGCGGGTGCGGTTCCTGAAAGTGGGAAAAATGCGGGTAACTCTGACCGGGAAGGAGCTGACTGATGTGTGAACTCTTTGCCATGTCTGCGGGCCACCATTATACGGCCCACGAGTATCTTCCCCCCTTTGCCGCCCGGGCCCGGGAAAATATCAGCGGCTGGGGCATCGGCTTCTTCCGGAACGGCCAGGTGCATATTGAAAAGTCCTGCGAAGGGATTTTCACCGGCGACCAGATGCACGACAGCTTCAGCCGCCTGGCCCGGGTAATCGACAGCCGCGTCATTCTCTCCCATATCCGCTGCCCCAAGAGCGGACACCAGAAAGAATCCCACGCCCAGCCCATCACCGACTCGTTTCTGGATCACAACTGGCTCTTCATTTTCAAAGGGGAATCCCCGAAACTTTTGGCTTACCAGAGTCCCAGGCCGCTGATGCTCGAGGAGCTGCTGGCCGCCCGGGTCTTTGAGTTCGTCCGGGATGAAATGGAGTCCGGGTTCGCCCACCGCCCCCGCCAGAGCCTTTATCAGGTCATGGTCCTGGGGTGCAAGAAATTGATTACCAATTATCCAGGCAGGTTCACCTTTTTCATGGCCAATGAAACCGTGCTCTTTGCCTTCTTCAACACCGCCCAGGTCCTTACTTACCAGGACCCCAACGCGGGGGGGGAATTGCTGCTGATGACCACGGTCAGCGGCGGCCTCACCGACGCCCCAGATAATTGGAGCGCCTTTTCCCAGGAGGATCCGGCCCGGGGCCAGGTCCTGATCATCTCCGGCGCGGACCTGCTTTACCAGGGCCATCTCTGATGTGCGACCTCTTTGCCCTGTCCGCGTCGAAAAACTACACCGCGGCCCAGTCCCTGCCCCTGTTCGCGGTGCGGGGGCGGGCGAACGTCCACGGCTGGGGCATCGGCTTCTTCCGCAATAATCTGCCGGTGGTGGAAAAATCCGGAGAGAAGGTCTTCACCGACGGCCGCCTGCACGGTTCTTTCCAGCGCCTGGCCCGGGTGGTGAACAGCCCCACCATCGTCGCCCATATCCGCTACAAATCCAGCGGCGACGTGGATGAATGCCATGCCCACCCCTTTACCCTTGATTTTTGGGGGCAATCCTGGATCTTTGCCCACAACGGCAAGGCCCCGGCCATCGAGCCTTATTTAAGCCCCCGCCAACCGGTTTTGGAGGCAAAGAGCGACTCTGCCCGGGCCTTTGAATTCTTAAGGGATTTCTTTTTGGAGGCCGAATCCCGCCGGGCCTCCACCCCTTTCATCCTGGTCCTGAAAGAGGCCTTGAGAAGCCTGCTGCGGGAATATCCGGGAGAGTACAATTTTCTCCTCACCAACGGCCGGGTTCTTTGGGCTTTCACCAATCATCGCCAATTTCTGCTGTTAAAAGGGAGCAAGAAGCTGGAGGAAGCCTTGTTGCTCACCACCATCGACGAGGGCCTGAGCGCGGAGGACTGGAAAAGGATCGCGGCCAGGCCGGGAAGCGGGGGGAAACTGCTTTTGATCGCCGGCGGGGATCTGCTGCATCTGGAGGATTTGGACCCGGCCCCTTCCACTTAACGCCCCCGGGCAATCGAGGCGAGATTTTTCATATCTTACCTAAGATACTCCCAAAAAATCTCTTAATAGATTGTGATCCGCTAACGTCTAATGGTATTATAGCGGTCACCTTAAAGCGGCCCGATAGTTAAAGTCACCTGCCGGTGATTGCCTTTGACAACCCGGCTGATGAGTCTTACAATAGAACAATCTTCCGAATTTCTCCCGGTTGGGGGTAAAGGAGGTGAGAGAGGAAGCGTAAACCCCGAACTAGTTTTGCATGCTTTTAGGTTGAGAAGAGAAATCTGCAGGAAGCCTGGAATGATAACAATGCCAGATTCCTCCAGCACTTAGAACCCCTAATCTTATTAAGGAGTTACCACATGAGACGAAAACCCTTTTTGGGGTTCATGGCCCTGGTTCTAAGCCTGGCCCTGGTCCTGGGCGCCGGCGCTCCGCGGCCGGCCCAGGCGGGCACGGAAGACGCGGCCATGTTTTACGAGGAACTGGCCCAGCACGGCGAGTGGGTGGACTACGAGAATTACGGCCCGGTGTGGCACCCCACCGGCGTGGACCAGGATTGGCGGCCGTATGTCAACGGCCGCTGGGTGCCCACCGAACAGGGCCAAATCTTTGAGTCCCCGGAACCCTGGGGTTGGGCCACTTACCATTACGGCAACTGGATGCCCACTTCCTCCTACGGCTGGTGCTGGGTGCCGGGGCGCACCTGGTATCCCTCCACGGTCACCTGGCGGACCAGTCCCGAAAGCGTGCCGGTGGATCAATCCTACGTAGGCTGGGCTCCGATTCCGCCCCCCAATTACGTGCCGCCTCCGTCATATGCTCCTCCTAGCTACTACCCGGGGAGCCCGGTGGCGGACCTGATCACCGCGCCGTTCTATGTCTTTGCCGCGGCCTCCAGCTTTTTGCTGGGCTTCGGGCAGCCTTATACGCCGGCCTATTCCTATGCCGGTTGCGGCTGCCTGGCGCCCCCGGCGTACGTGCCGGTGATCTATCCCGCGGCGCCGTTGCTAACCAGCTACTATGCGCCGGCCTACTATCCCCCGGCTGCCCTCGGGGTGGGCATAGGCCTGGGCCTGGGAGCTTACGCCTTCGGGCCGTCGCCGGCCTATATCTCCCGGGTCACCAACATCAACCAGACCGTGGTTAACAATACGATCGTCAACAACACCAACAACATCGTCAACATCAAGAACGTGAACGCGCCCCAGACGGTCATCAACCGCAACACGGCCATTAAGAATATCCAGCCGCCGGCCCTGACCCAGGGTAAACCTCTGCCGCCGGTGAAGCCGGTGGCCAATGTGAAACAGGCCCAGGCCAACCTGGGGAAACCCAATATCATTCCAGCTCCCAAGGACGCGCCGAAGCTGCCCCCGAATATTCCCAAGGCCACCGCGAGCACCGAGCCTGCCAAGGGAATACCTGGAGCCGGTTTGCCGACCAAAGCCACAAAACAGTTGACTCCCGCGCAGCAGGCGCAAATCCAAAAATTGCCGCCCGAAAAGCAAATTACCCCGGGAACCCCAACCCAAAAGGGAGAGAAGAAGCCTCCCGCAACGACCCAACAACAACTGACTCCTCAGCAGCAGCAACAGCAGAAGCTGCAACAACAGCAACAGCAGCAAAAATTAACCCCCCAGCAGCAGCAGGAGCAGCAAAAGCTACAGCAGCAACAGCAAAAGATGCAACAACAACAACAACAGCAGCAGCAAAAGCTCACTCCTCAACAGCAACAGGAACAGCAGAAGCTGCAGCAACAACAGAAATTGCAGCAGCAGCAACAGCAAAAATTGACTCCTCAGCAGCAGCAACAGCAGAAGCTGCAACAGCAGCAACAGCAGCAAAAATTAACCCCCCAGCAACAGCAGGAGCAGCAAAAGCTACAGCAGCAACAGCAGAAAATGCAGCAGCAACAGCAGCAGCAAAAGCTCACTCCTCAGCAGCAGCAGGAACAGCAAAAGCTACAGCAGCAACAGCAGAAAATGCAGCAGCAACAGCAGCAGCAAAAGCTCACTCCTCAGCAGCAGCAGGAACAGCAAAAGCTACAGCAGCAACAAAAACTGCAACAGCAACAACAGCAAAAATTAACTCCTCAGCAGCAACAGGAGCAGCAGAAACTGCAACAGCAGCAGCAACAACAGCAAAGGCAACAGCAGGAAAAGCAACAACAATTAAAACAACAACAACAGCAACAACAACAAAAGCAGCAAGAGCAGCAGCGCCAGCAGCAAATGAAACAACAACAGGAGCAGCAGCGGCAACAGCAAATGAAACAACAACAGCAGCAGCAGCAAAAGCAACAAGAACAGCAGCGCCAGCAGCAGCAGCGCCAGCAGCAGGAGCAGCAGCGGCAACAGCAAATGAAACAACAACAGCAGCAGCAGCAAAAGCAGCAAGAACAACAGCGTCAGCAGCAGATGCGGCAGCAACAACAGCAGCAGCAAAAGCAACAAGAGCAGCAGCGTCAGCAGCAGATGCGGCAGCAACAACAGCAGCAGCAAAAGCAACAAGAGCAGCAGCGTCAGCAGCAGATGCGGCAACAACAAATGCAGCAGCAACAGCAGCAGCAGCGGCAGCAGCAACAGCAACAGCAGCAGCAAAGGCAGCAGCAACAAAAACAACAGCAGCAGCAACAGCAACAGCAGCAGCAAAAGAAATTGCCAGGCCAACCTTAATCGCCTGCTGGTCAATAAATCTTGATCCCACTCGGGTTTCCGCTCTTCGGGGTGGAAACCCGACCTTTTTTCTGCTATAAGCCTTTTTAAGGCAAATAATTTGCCGACCCGGCCCGTTCTTGAATCAAGTCTCGACGAAGAGGAGAAGAAATGGCTACCATCCAGGCAATCAACGCCTGGGAGATCCTGGACTCCCGGGGCCAGCCCACGGTGCTGGCGAACTTGCAGTTGGACAACGGCATCCGCACGGTGGCGGCGGTGCCCTCCGGCGCCTCCACCGGCGCCCACGAGGCCCTGGAACTGCGGGACGGCGATCCCGGCCGCTATCAGAAAAAAGGCGTACTCAAGGCCGTGGGCCATATCCGGGAGATCATCGCCCCGGCTCTTAAGGGCCGTAACCCCCTGGAACAGGGCTTGATCGACCGGCAGTTATGCACCCTGGACGGCACTCCCACCAAGAGCCGCCTGGGGGCCAATGCCATTCTCGCGGTCTCCATGGCCGTGGCCCGGGCCGGAGCCGCGCTCAGCGGGCTGCCACTGTACCGTTACCTGGGAGGCACCGCCGCCGACATCCTGCCCATGCCCATGTTGAACATCATTAACGGTGGAGCCCATGCCACCAACAACCTGGATATCCAGGAATTCATGATCATGCCGGTGGGCGGGGCCACCTTTGCCGAAGCCCTGCGGATGGCCGCGGAAGTCTTCCAGACTCTGAAAAAGGTGCTCTCCTCTCGAAAACTGGCCACCGGCGTGGGGGATGAAGGGGGATTCGCGCCGGACCTGCCCTCCCATGAAGCCGCCCTGGACCTGATCATGGAGGCCATCGAGAAGGCCGGTTATCTTCCCGGCAAGCAGGTGGTTTTGGCCCTGGACGCCGCGGCCTCGGAATTCTTTGATGACACCGCCGGCGATTATGTCTTCAAAAAATCCGACAACTCCCGGCGCACCGCCCAGGCCATGACCGATTACTACCAGTCCTTGCTTTCCCGCTATCCCATCGTCTCCCTGGAAGACGGCCTGGCGGAAAACGACTGGGACGGCTGGCGTCACCTGACCAGGACCCTGGGGGGCAAGCTGCAACTGGTGGGGGACGACCTCTTCGTCACCAATGTGAAATTCCTGCAAAAAGGCATCGACCTGGCCGCGGCCAACGCCATCCTCATTAAACTGAACCAGATCGGCACGGTCACCGAGACCCTGGCGGCCATCAACCTGGCCCGCACCCACGGCTACCGCGCCGTTATCTCCCACCGCTCCGGCGAGACCGAAGACACCTTTATCGCCGACCTGGCGGTGGCCACCGGCGTGGGCCAGATCAAGACCGGGTCCGTGTCCCGGTCGGAGCGCATCGCCAAGTATAACCGCCTGCTGCTCATCGAAGCGGACCTGGGAGCCGCGACCCGCTTCCGGGAGGACCGGTTCTGGGAGAAGCGGGGTTGAGCCGGGCGCAAAAACTTTGACTTTTGCCTCTGCTGTTGCTACTCTGACTCAACTCTAAAATATGACCTGAACGCTTGCATAAGGGGGAGGAACATGCTGCGCACAGGGAGAAAATGGCCGGCAGCAATCGTGCTGGCCGCGCTCTTGACGTGCCCGGGGCTGGTCTGGGGGCAGGGCTTCAATTACGGCAGTTTCAACCGGGAGTTGGGGCTCCGTTTCGGCTACGGCAAAAACACCAAAGGCGCCGACGTCCGTCTCTACAGCCTGCTGCCCTACTGGGGCATTTTTCTCATCAAGCCCGGCCAGAGATGGGGAGTGGGCCTCTCCTTTGTGGTGGAGGGCATCTTCAGCGTCGCCAACGCGGAGAACACTGGCTTCGAGCTTGGTTTCACGCCCATGCTGAAGCTGAGGCTTCCCCTGGGGACCGCGGCCTCGATATTTATCGAAGGGGGCGCGGGCATGATCACCGAGAGCTTTGACAGCCCGGCCCTCGCCCATGCCTTCAATTTTACCCCCCAGGTGGGGGGCGGCCTGGATATTGCCCTGATGCCCCAATTGGGCCTCACTGTGGCCTATCGTTTCCGCCACTCCTCGAATGCCGGGCTCTATAATGAGAACCCCGCTTTCAACGTGAACTTTTTCCACGCCGGTTTGACCTATTTCTATTAATTGACTCAGCTTCAACCGCCTTTTTTCTTCCGCCCATCCGTCTCGATGGGCGGATTTTTTTTCTTTTTCTTCCGCCCCCGCCTTGACAGTCCAGTAATCATTATTATCTGATAGTTGTTCATGGAAAATCTCATGGAAAAATTGCGGGACCGGCGGATTGCCGTGACTCCCCAGCGCCTGGCGGTATTGGCCGCGCTCGACGCCCTTCCCGATCATCCCAATGCGGAAACGATCTATCAGGAGGTGCGGCGGCGCCTTCCCGCCATATCCTTCAACACGGTGTATAAAACCCTGGAGGTCTTCTGTCAAAAGGGGCTGGCCATCAAGGTCAATCCACTTCACGAAGTGGCCCGCTATGATCGATTCACCCAGGATCATGCCCACCTCATCTGCCGGAGCTGCCACCGCATCATGGATCTGGAATGGCAGCCTCCGCCCCTGGCATCCTTATCTCCGGAGATGCTTCAAGGCTTTCTGCCGGAACAACAACGCCTGACGGTCTGGGGCTTATGCCGCTTATGTCAGGAAAAACCGCTGGACTTGGAGGAGTAAATGGCTACAGCAGTGGGACAGGTTTATGTCTGTAAGATTTGCGGCAACAAAGTGAAAGTTTTGGAAGCTGGCGGCGGCGCTTTGGTCTGCTGCGGCGTGCCCATGAAACTGACGGAAGGCAATAAATAGCTAACTTGAGAAAGGAGAACCATAATGGGAAAGACGGTGGAAGATCTTCAAGAAGCCTTTGCCGGGGAGTCCCAGGCCAACCGGCGTTATCTGGCCTTTGCCAAAAAAGCGGAAGAAGAGGGCTACGCCCAGATCGCCCGGCTCTTCAGGGCCGCGGCCGCCGCGGAGACGGTGCACGCCCATAACCACCTCAAGGTCTTAAAAGGCGTCAAATCCACCGCGGAAAACCTCCAGGAGGCCATCGACGGCGAAACCGGCGAGTTTCGGGAGATGTACCCCCGGATGATCGCCAACGCCCAGGCCGAAGGCAACAAGGAGGCGGAACGCACCTTCAATTTCGCCAACGAAGTGGAAAAGACCCACGCCGCCCTCTTCCAGAAGGCCCTGAAAAACCTGGCGGACAAGACCATGGTGGAGATGTACGTCTGCTCCATCTGCGGCCATACCGTGGAGGGAGAGCCGCCGGAGAAATGCCCGGTATGCAACGCGCTGAAAAAGTTCTTCAACCGGGTTGATTGAGCTGAGGGTTCAAAAGGGAAAAAGGGGAAAGGGGGAAAAGGGAAAGGTTGCAGAATTAATCACTGTTTTTCCCTTTTACCCTTTTAACCTTTTCCCCTTTCGCCCCTAGCCCATAACTGCTTCAAACAATAAAGGAATCAAAAATGGGACTGAAACTTTTTCGTTGTAAGATCTGCGGCGACCCGTACCTTGGCAGCGAGCCGCCCAGCTTCTGCCCCTTCTGCGGCGCGCCCCAGAGATTTATGCAGCCCGCGGAGGAATACGTGGACCGGAACACGGTGCCCAATCTCAGCGCCAAATCCCGGGAAAACCTGGAAAAGGCCCTGGACCTGGAGGTGAAAAACGCCGCGTTCTATCTGTGCGCCTCCAACTGCGCGCCGGACGCCTTTTCCCAGGCCATGTTCAAGGCCCTGTCCCGGACGGAGGCGGAGCACGCCTCTCTCATCTGCAAGATCCTCAAGGTGCCTAAGCCGGAGATCAAGCCGGATGACAAGACCTGCCGGAAAGAGCCCAAGGCCAATTTCGCGGCGGCCCACGAACGGGAGCAGCGGGCCGTGGCCTTCTACAGCCAGTCCGCCAAGGAAGCTGTGGAAGAGCGAGTGATAGAAGTGTTTTCCGCGTTAACCGAGGTGGAGACTTACCACATCGCCCTGTCGGAGGCGTACGTAGTTTAAAACCAGGATGATAAAAGAGGGCAGTCCTTCCCGGACTACCCTCTTAACTTTGATGGGCTTGATATCACTTCTTTATGCCTTGGTAAACTCGGCTACGATGCTGGATTGCGGAAACTTCAATTATGCGCTGGTTTTCATTGACTTCGTAAATAATGCGCCAGTCACCGACTCGCGCGTATCGCCGCTCCGGAGCCATTTTCAATTGATTGGAAATCCGGGCATCGAGGGGACTCTCCGCCAGTTTAATTAACTGATCTCGAATTCTTCCAGCTGTGGTCCTATCAAGTTTCCCTATTGTTTTCTTGGCCTCATGACCCACAATCACCCGGTAGCTCATAGGCCCAGGTCTTTTTCCAGTTCTTCCAGGCTAACATATTCACCCCGTTTGATCTGGGCAAATCCTTCTTCAATCTCGGCCAAGTCCTCTTGAGAAAAGTACTCCTCTGTTATTTGGTCATAAAAGTCATCGACTATCTTGCTAAACAGTTCACCGTGTTGACTCTGGGCCACTACCTTGACTTTGGCAACCAGGTCATCGATGGCGCTTTGTCCTTGGGGGTCACCCTGGATTGTTTCTTGGCCGCGTTCCATTGGATGCCTCCGTAGTTTAGGTTATCAATGGTTTCTATAAAACCCTCTTCGCAAAAAGTATATCATGTCTACCAAGTCTACTCAATGTACGTCTCCTCTTCTTCCCCTTCCAACCTCTCCAGCGCCAGCCGCGCCGCCATCTGGGCCGCCTGCTTCTTGCTGGGGCCTTCGCCCTGGGCCAGGGGCTCTGGGCCCAGCCGCACTTCCACCCGGAAGCGCCGGTGGTGGCTGGGGCCGCTTTCCTCCAGGAGGTGGTAGGCGGGGGAGAGTTTGAAGCGGGCCTGGGTGAATTCTTGGAGCGCGGTCTTAAAGTCCTGCCAGGGGAGGCGGGCCTTGGTTTCCAGCAACTGGCCGAACCAGTTCCGGACGACCTTTTGCGCGGCCTTCAGACCCCCGTCCAGGAAGCAGGCCGCCAGGACCGCTTCCAGGGCGTCGGCCAGGAGAGACGGCTTCTCTCGGCCCGCCTGGCTCTCTTCCCCCCTTCCCAGGAGGAGGTGGGGACCCAGGTCCAGTTGCCGGGCCAGGGCCGCCAACTGCCGGGCGTTCACCAATGCCGCCCGGCTCCGGGAGAGATCCCCTTCGGAGCTCAAAGGGAAAGAGGCCAGGAGCAGGTCGCTGATGGCCAGCGCCAGTACCGCGTCCCCCAAAAATTCCAACTGCTCGTTGCTGGGGCCGGACTCCGGCCGCTCGTGGGCATAGGAGGAGTGGCGCAGGGCCTGCTCCAGGTGACCAAGGTCCTTAAACCGGTGCCCCAACCTCCGGGCCAGGGCCCGAAGTTCCTTCTGACGCTCCGGGGATAAATCCTGGCCGGTTTCGTTAATGTCTTGCTGGTTCCCCACTTTTTCCCTGTTCCTGAAAAAGATTCCTCACGCAAAGACGCAAAGTCGCAAAGACGAAGTATTTGTCATTCTGAACGGAGCGAAGCGGAGTGAAGAATCTATTTTTTGGGCGAACAGGGTTTCAATCTGCTTCTAATCATCGGCATTGAAGGGAAAAGCCTTGCCGCCAAAAACGAGATTCTTCGGTCGCTCCGCTCCCTCAGAATGACAAGTGGGGAGACCGTCGCAGAGGTCTCTACTTGGAATCACAATCTGTGATTTCAAGATTGCCATCGTCAACTTAGATATCGCCTCTTTTAACTTGAGGTCACAAATTGTGACCTCAAAATTCCTAATTTTCCCTTGATTTATACGGCTTTAAAATTTTGAGATCACAAATTGTGATCTCAAAAGGTCAACTTCCTCTTTGGTAAGAACCCCGATAGGACCAAACCAAAAACTAAAAACTGAAAACTAAAAACTGCCTCCCCCACTTTTACCAAGGATTTCCCGTCATATAAAGAATAATCCTTGACATGCTGCGGAATTAAGCTATTATAGCTAATGATTCTCAATTAATATAATACCAACATAACGGCCATGAAGTCGGAATTACAGGTATTCCAGGATTATATCCGTCTGCGGGAATTGCGCCGCACTCCGGAGCGGGAGCGCATTCTCCGGGAAATTTTTGAGATTCACGGGCATTTCGACGTGGACGGCCTGTATTTGCAGCTTAAGCAAAAAGGCGTCAAGGTCTCCAAGGCCTCCATCTACCGGGCCCTGCCCCTGTTCATTGACTGCGGCCTGGTCCGGGAGGTGGACTTCAGCGACGGCCACTGGCATTACGAGCACATTTACGGCCACTCCCATCACAACCACTTGCGGTGCCTAAGCTGCGGGGAAATCCAGGAGTTTGAAAACCTTTTCCTTCACTGCCTGGAAGAGCAGTTGGCCAAGGAATACGGCTACCGGATCAAGGGGCACCATCTCCAGGTGGAGGGCCTGTGTCCCGCCTGCCGGGGGAGGGAAGAGGAGATTGGGCGCCAATGAACCGCGGGCGCACCCAAAAAATATGAAACGTAACGGGCGACCCCACCCGCCACTTTTAATTGGTGCGTGAGACGCACCCTACTTTTTAAAAGGGCAGAAATGACAACCAATCTGGCAATAAGCGACCTCCCCCTGGCCCAGGTGCCTCCGGGTAAGCGGGTGCGCATCACCGGCTACCAGGGGGGGCGCATGCTCCGGGCCCGGCTCCTAGCCCTGGGGCTGAACCTGGGGAAGGAAGTGGACATTCTGCAAAACAACCGGGGCCTGATCATCGTCGGCTTAAACGGCGGCCGGGTGGCCCTGGGCAAGGCCATCAGCCAGAAGGTTTTAACTGCGCCGGTGGATGATTAAGCTGTCAGCTTAAAGATTAACTGTGGAAGGCTTAATGTTAAACTGAGTTTCGCCAGCAGCAGTTCTTGGTTCTTTTTTTTTTAAAAGCTGAAAGCTGATAGCCAAAATATCCCCATTTTCCCCATCTTCTTTTTTCTTCACGCTCATTGCATATATTGACCCGCCCGGCCATACCCGGCTATGATAAAGATAATAAAATCAGGTTTCGACTTTGGCCCTTACCCCCCCGCCCCTGCCGCCGGAAATCGCCGCCCAGCCCCTGGAAACCCTGGAGGGCACGGTGGAGCGCCTCACCTTCGCCGACCCGGAGTCCCACTACGCGGTGCTGCGCCTGAAGGTCAAGGGCCGGCGCCTACCCGTCACGGTGGTGGGGGCCCTGGCCGTGGTGAGCGAAGGGGAGCAGCTCCATATCAAGGGAAAATATGAAGTCCACCCCAAATACGGGGAGCAGCTCCGGGCCGTGTGGTGGTACGCGGTGCTGCCGGCCACGGTGGCCGGGATCACCAAATACCTGGCCTCCGGGCTGGTGAAGGGCATCGGTCCGGAGATGGCCCAGCGCCTGGTGGCCCACTTCGGGACCGAGACCCTGGAGGTCATCGACAACCACCGGGAGCGGCTCTTAGAGGTGCCGGGCATCGGCCCCAAGCGGCTGGAGCAGATCGGCGCGGCCTGGCAGGGGCAAAAGGAAGTCCGGGAGATCATGGTCTCCCTCCAGGGTTTGGGCGTGAGCCTGGGCCTGGCCACCAAGATTTACCAGACTTACGGCGTCAAGGCCGTGGAGGTGCTTACCACCAACCCCTATCAACTGGCCCTGGACATTCAGGGTCTGGGGTTTCTCACCGCCGACCGCCTGGCCTCCCGGCTGAATTTGGACCCCCTGGCCCCGGCCCGCCTGGCCGCGGGGCTGCTCCACGTCCTGGACACCCTGGCCGGGGAAGGCCATGTCTACGCGCCCCAGGAAAAGCTGTGCCAGCAAACCCAGGAATTGCTCCGCATCGCGGCCGAGCCTCTGGCCGGGGCCTTGAAAAGGCTGGAGCAGGAAGGCCGGGTGGTCCTCGAAGAATTGCCGGACGGCCCCGGGGTCTACAAACGCGGCGCCTGGGCCGCGGAAACGGGTGTGGCCCGGATGCTGGGGGACCTGCTGGCCGCGCCCGGCGCCACCCCGCCGCTGCATATTACCGACCTGGTGGGATTAGTCCAGAAAAACCGGGGCCTGGAGCTTGCCCCGGAGCAGGCCGCAGCCGTGGCCGCGGCCCTTAAAGAGAAAGTCCTGGTCATCACCGGCGGCCCGGGCACCGGCAAGACCACCATCGTCAGTTGCATCCTGGACTTATATCGGGGTCTGGGGTCCAAGGTCCTGCTCATGGCCCCCACGGGCCGGGCCGCCAAGCGCCTGGGCGAAGCCACGGGGGGGGAGGCCACCACCATCCACCGGGCCCTGGAGTTTTCCCCCCAGACCGGGGGTTTTAAGCGCTGCCCCACGGACCCCTTGAAGGCCCAGGTAGTGGTAGTGGACGAGACCTCCATGGTGGACATCTACCTGATGCACCACCTCCTCCGGGCCGTACCCGCATCCGCCCGCCTCATCCTGGTGGGGGACGCGCACCAGCTCCCCGCGGTGGGTCCGGGCAACGTGCTCAAAGACCTGATGGCCTCCGAGGTCCTCAAGGTCTGCCGTCTCACCCAGATTTACCGCCAGGCCCGGGAGTCCCTCATCGTGGTCAACGCCCACCGCATCAACCAGGGGGAATATCCGGTGTTGCCAAAGTACTTCGGGAAGACCGACTTCGTCTTCCTGGAATTGGACGAGCCCCTGGCCTTGCAGCGCCGCCTTCTGGACCTGGTGGCGAGCGAGCTGCCCCGGCGCTACAACTTCAACCCCGTCAAGGATTTGCAGGTGATCTCCCCCATGCACCGGGGGCCTTTGGGTATTCAGACCCTCAATCATCTCCTGCAGCAGCGCCTGAACGCCAAGAGCGAGACCTGGACCTGGGCCGGACGCGCCTTTCACCGGGGCGACAAGGTCATGCAGCTTAGGAACAATTATCTGAAAGAGGTGTTCAACGGCGACATCGGCCAGGTAGTGGGGGTAGCCGGGGACACCGGCCAGCTCCTGGTGAACTTCGAGGGCCGGGTGATTCCCTACGACCCCGGGGAACGGGAAGAGATCACCCTGGCTTACGCCATCACCGTGCACAAGTCCCAGGGCAACGAATTTCCCGCGGTGCTCCTGGTGCTCACCACCCAGCATTTTATGCTGCTCCAAAGGAATTTGCTCTACACCGGGGTCACCCGGGGCCGGCGGCTGGTGGTGCTCTTGGGGAGCAAGAAGGCCTTGGGCATGGCCATCAGCAACGATAAACCCATCCGGCGTTACACCCGCCTGGCGGCCCGGCTGCGCCAGGTCGTGGCCCCGATAACGGGAAAAAGTCTTGACTTTTGACCGCCGCAAGCGCACAATCATATTAAATAATTAAGGGAAAATGGTGGGAATGGACCTTTTCAACAACCTGGAACAGAAACTGGAGAGCATTCTCAAAAAGTTTGAGAGTCTCAAGGAGGCCAACGCGTCCTTGCAGAAAGACCTCGCTGTCAAGGATC
>Ga0233425_10003741_pt1 | contig 26927 bp, 15 predicted proteins | sample Watercolumn_Towu_2_FD_181712 | JGI IMG/M metagenome (GOLD analysis project Ga0233425, IMG submission 181712) | Freshwater microbial communities from Lake Towuti, South Sulawesi, Indonesia - Watercolumn_Towuti2014_140_MG | ecosystem: Environmental > Aquatic > Freshwater > Lake | place...
TGCAACTCATGATGAAGGCCGAGTAAGGCTGACTGCGAGTCCGGTCCGCGAGCACCTGGCCGAAGTCACTCCCACAAGCTGTCGCACGTGGCGTGCATCACGGCTTGCGTGGGTGGACCGTGCGCATGGGCTCCGTTGTGGGCTTCATTGACGCCCGTGTAGAACAGGTGCCACAGGCCCTCGTGCTGAACAAGCGCGTGCGGCGCGTAGATGCCGTAGCTATCGGGCTGACCGACTTCACCGCGCGGTATCCAGGCACGGCGACTGCGCTCCCAGGCAATTCCATCCACCGAGACACACGCCTCCAGGTCCATGGTCTGGGCCTGGACGCGGTAGTGCCCCAACAGGCCGACGCGTCCCTGTGGCATGTGCGTCACGGCCAGGTAATAGAATTGCTGATCGATCGGGTCCTGGGCGTCGGGTACGAGAATGCGCTGGCGGTCGGTCCAATCGAGGCCGTCCCGGCTGACGTATCGATCAATCACCCGGATCCAGCCGGCGGCATTATCATGCGCAATGTAGCGCGGGTCGTCTTTGTCGACCTCAATCAGCGCCACTGAGTACATCTCGAATGTGCCGTCCGGCAGGCGATAGACATTCGTGGCGTCGTTCGAGACCAGCCGAGCGGGAGCGGGTGGTTCGTCATCCGGCCGCGTGCGCGACGGACGGGCAAAGCGTTTCAACCCGGCCTCGATTGCCGTCGGACCATCGACGGCCCGGTCGGATGGGTGATAGAGGCAAGCGCGATGCGGGTCGAGCACCCGATAGCGCCGACCGTCGGTGCTTTCGGCAGCCAGATATCGCACGATCTGGGGGCCGTGCGCCCAGAAGTAAAGCCGGTGCCGTTCTCCAGGCAAGCCGATGTGCACGGGCTGCGTCGGCCGCCAGTCGCGGGGCAGGTTGCCGATCGCCAAAGGAGCGTCCGCCGGCTCACCTTCACTCAACACAGCCGGGCACCGATTCAACGGCTGATCCAATCGTCCCTCCGCGAGACCGATGTTGAACGAGCGGCCTTTTCCTGAGACCGAGTACCACAGGCGCCACACATCGTCGTTGTCCGGCTCAACGACACTTGTGAAGTTTTGCACCAGCCCCGATTCGTCCGAGGCCAAGACTGGCCCGTGTTTGCGCCACGGGCTCGTTCGCAGTCGGTGCAGGATCCCTGCCGGTCTTGCGTTCGGATCCGCCGCCAATGCCGCAAATGACACTCCGGCACCGCATGCGGCCGCGACTTGCAGGAACGCTCGCCGTTCGATTCTGCGCTGAGCAGTCATGAGATGGTTCCTTCAGCGGTTGCGGGGCACGCCAATTCACCGACCACATCCGAACTGTCACCGCGCGTCCGGCAGGTATCCGCGGAAATCGATCGATTGCGGATCAGGCTTTCGGTAGGTGATCGGTTTGGGATCCAGCCATTCGACGACCGTGTCTTTGATCGAGTAGGCGAAGAAGTGGTTCCCTCGTGGATTGTAGTGGCCGATGAAGTACTGCTTCATATATGCATCGAAGGGAAGTTTGTAGTTCTCGAAATCGCGGAGCTGCACTTCGTTCATGTCGAAGTAAAGGAACCCCTCGGTCTTCAGGTAATCCACGATCTCCTGGTCAAAGCGTGTTCCCTCCTTCCGCAGTTCGTTCATGACACGGTAGGGGTCGAAGAGGACCACGAGCAACTTCTTGCCGTTCTGCTGTGCAAACTCCCGGGCCTTGGCCAACACGAGCCGCGTGGCGCGCAGGGAGTAGCGGTCCAGCAGCGCGCTCACTTGCGACGGCAAGGTGGCTTCCTGGCTCCAGTCAACCGAGTACTTCAGGTGAGCGGCCAGCTGGTCGGTAGCCTTCCGGTCCACCTCTCGGATCAGCCCGGTTTTGAAGGCGAAGAGCTGCAGGGCCAGGTCATCCCGGAGCAGTTCCACCATGCGTTGCGGGTCCGTCATCTGGTACAGGGCCTCGCGCGTGGGCAACAGATTTTCCTTCTCGACGAAGCGTCCCGTCTGCAGGTCCATTTCCAGATTGGGCCAGAAGTTGTTATGGAACGCCCGGCCGCCCTGATGATTCCACCAACGGAAGATAATCGCGTACCGGCAGCGCAGCAGACTGCGGATGTGATCGTCTCCCCAGATGTAGAAGATCACGTAGGGTGCGCCATGTGCGGCGCGTTCTTCGCGCAGCATGCGGCGGTAGGCCTGGTAGACGCCGTATCCACCCATGCCGAAGTTGCGCACCGGTTCTCCCAGATGGCCCGCCAGGTACTCCTGCCAGGTTTCTCCATCGCTGACCTGATGGCATTGGGTGAAGCTGTCGCCGTACGTGTTGATTCGGCACGGCTTGTTCGCGTATAGAAACGCGGTTCGCGCCCCATTGGCTTGGACCGTCGAAATCGTGGAACTCTGGTCCATGCCGTCCGGCGGGAGGTCGTTTCCCAGAATGTAGCCCAGTTCCGAGTCGTACTGCGCCCAGCTCGGGCCCTGCAGGAAGCGGTCGAGCACTTCTTTTGGAACCGCGCTTTCTCGCAAGTATTCCTCGAAGGAAGGTCTGCCCGGCTGCTCGGCAGCTCCGGAGACGAGGGCCCAGATCCATATGAGACTGGCTGCAATTCCCGCAGTTGTGTTCCTCATCATGATCCTCTCCAGTTCAGCTTTGATTCGCGATTTGTCTGACTTCGCCGGCAGCGGGACAACCATGGCTGCTGCGACTTTCAGGGCTTATGATGTGCGTGTCAGTGTAATGGGACCGGGAGCGTCTCACGGCTGTCGAGAATACACACTCGAGGAAGGAAAGGCAATGATACCAAACACCCTGCCCGCGCGATCCACACTGCGGTCTTGCTGCCTGTTCGTCGCCGTCGTCGGCAGCCTGGCAGCCCATGCCGCGGCCAATACCGGCTCGGCGCCCAAGACCCCCAATATTCTCTGGCTGATCGCCGAGGATTTCGGCCAGCATCTCGGCTGCTACGGCACCCAAGAGGTTTTCACACCGAACCTCGACCGCCTGGCTGCCGACGGTGTGCGCTATACGCGGTTTTTCAACGGGCACGTCTGTTCGGCCAGTCGTTCGGCGTTCAACACGGGCATGTATTCGACGACGATTGGCGCACACAACCATCGCACTGCCAACAAGCAGCCATTGCCCGCGGGCGTGAAGACACTCAGCGACTGGATGCGCGCGGCGGGTTATTTCACCGCGAATGTGAAGGACTTGCCGGATTCCTGCGGGTTCTCTGGTACGGGCAAGACGGACTGGAATTTCGTGGTCGATGGCCCGCCATTTGATTCGGACAAATGGAGCGACCTGGCGCAGCATCAGCCGTTCTATGCACAGGTCAACTTCAGCGAGGCGCACCGCGCGTTCACGGCACCCAAGAAGGCAGATCCGGATAAGCTGGAAATCCCGCCCTACTATCCCGACCATTCCGTGACGCGCGAGGACTGGGGCAAGTACCTGGACGAAGCCACCGAGTTGGACCGGAAGGTCGGCTTGGTACTGGCCGCCTTGAGCCAGGACGGGCTGGCCGACAATACGATCGTGGTCTTTTTTGGCGACAACGGTCAGGCTCATGTCCGGGGTAAGCAGTTCTGTTACGAGGAAGGGTTGCTGGTACCGCTGATTGTTCGTTGGCCGAAGAACTTTCCGACCCCTGCGCACTTCCAGGCGGGCCGCGTCGACGATCGCTTGTTGCACGGTATTGATCTGGCTCCGACCATGTTGGCCTTGGCTGGCGCCGCTATACCACCCAATATGCAGGGACAGGTCTTCCTGGGAGATCGGTGCGAGGCGGATCGCAAGTATGTCTTCGGTTACCGTGATCGTTGCGACATGACGCAAATGCGAATTCGTACGGTGCGCGACACACGATATCGCTATATCCGCAACTTCACGCCTTGGGTGCCCTTCCTGGCCTTCAACGAATACAAGCAGAGGTCCTATCCCGTCTGGAATCTGCTTCAGGAACTGCACGCGCAAGGCAAGCTCACCCCGGCACAGGAGGTGCTTTGCCAGCCGCGAATGCCCGAGGAAGAGCTGTACGATCTGCAGAATGACCCGTGGGAGATCAACAATCTGGCCACATCCACGCGGCCAGAACATCAGGAAGTCCTGCGGAACCTGCGCAACGTGCTCGAACAATGGATTGTGGATACCAACGATCAGGGACGGCACCTGGAGACTCTCGACGTCCTGACCGCCAGCGAGCCGCGCTTCGTGCCCGAACGGGATTGGCGGCCGGAGCCGGGAACCGCCGAGGCCGCTCAGGCCGAGGCGTTGCGCGCCGCGGCGAAAGACAAGCCCGCGGTCACTCCGGAACCGGCCAAAGAGAAGAAGAAAAGAAAGAAGCGGAGTCCATGAAGATCTCAAGAGCATTGCGGGCGATCGGCGCTGTTGCCGCGTTGACCTTCTGCGCGACGGCAGCAACTGCCAGGCAGCCTAATGTGCTGGTCCTCTAGTCCGATCAGCATCGCGCATCAGGGCGCATGGAGATACGCGTTCTTGGACGCGGATGGTGTCTGTGTGTCCCGGAGCATGGGCCCGAGCAACGTGGGGATATCGGTTTCGATGACGTCAGCGCCGCGCCGCAGGAACGCTTCGAAGTCTCGCTCCAGTACTCTGATATCCAGCACCTCGCCGGTGATGATCTTGCGGTCGAGGTTGCGCGACGTGCCGATCATGCAGCTGCCACCGCGACTGTGGATGAACTGGTAAAGCGCTTCGTCCTCAGGAGGTGTGTGTCCGACAAATGCGACGACATTGCACCAGGGAATGCCCAGTTTGTCGAACTGCTCGGCCTTCCGCCGATCCGGAATCATGACTTCCATCATCACGTTGGGATTCAACTCGTGGCAGGCTTTCGCGTCCTGGAAACTGGAGACAATGATCAACGCATAGGATTCGGCCTTGTGCTGAGCGATTTTCTTGACGCGATCGGTCGCCGTAACGTCCTTCTGGTCGAGAACGAGAACGGTCCGGCCGCAGGCCCATTCCAGCACTTCGTCGAGTGTCGGGATCTGGAACTCGGTGACACGGCCGTCGGGGTCCTTCAGCCGGAGTTGCTTCAGTTCGGATAGCGTGAGGTCCCTGACCCTTCCTATGCCTGTGGTAGTGCGCTCCAGGGTCGCGTCGTGATGGATCACGATGGTGCCGTCCTTCGCATATCGGGGATCAATTTCCATGATCGCGAACGTGTGCTGAAGCGTATTCGCGAAGGTCGCGAGACAGTTCTCCGGAAATCCTCCTCGCGCCCCCCCGCGATGTGCGCTCACAAAGGGCAATGGTTCGGAGACCGGGCGAAAGAGTTCCCGCAGACCCTGGGGCGATTGCGGATCAACACGATGCAGACGTAACGCGGTCTCCGCGTCTGCCCCCGCGTCGGACGGCTGTTCGCCGCACGGTCCGTTCGCCGCGACCGTGTTTCCGGGAAATGTCGACCACGCAATTGCGGCCAGTGAAACCAGACACGGTATCAGAGTGCGCATCAAGATTTGTGACCGTGACACGATGTCGTTGTCAGTCATGAACCACTTCCCAAAGTAGGCAGTTATTCTCCAACAGGAGCCATCATGATCCACCAAGGCTTCCTCTCGCAATGCCTTTGCCAACAGAGCCGCCAATACATCGTATAATGACCGGCACCCCTCTGTGTTCGGAATGGTAGTATGCGTTCACGGGTCAGTGAAGAGACGGGGATCGGCCCATGTTTTCGGCCAACGTCTGGTCCTGATGGCTGACTGTCAACGCCGAAAAATGCGCCAATCCCCCACCGACCCGTGAACGCTTACGAAATGGTAGCCGTTTCATCGGAGCACTCGCGCATGAAGGTCATCTTCGTTCAGCGTCTGACGCTCGGTACTGCCGGCGGCCTATGGTTGCTGGTTGCGGTGTTCACGGTTGGAGCTTTTGGCCAAGGCAGTCTGGAGGGACTCACTCGCTGGCAAGAAGGTCGCAGCATGCGCGCGGGTTCCAATGCCTGGGTCGAGAACGACAAGTACGCCGGTGCGAATAACCTGGACCGGCCAGATCGGATCGAGGCTGGTGAGACCTACGTCATGGCCGATTTGGAGGGTCCCGGCGTGATCACGCACCTCTGGTTGACTTTCTTGCAGGAGCCGCATTTCTGGGTCACGGATGGCGCCGCCGACCCTCAGGAAATGCTGCTTCGCATCTTTTGGGACGGACGTGAGAAACCCGACGTCGAAGCGCCTGTGGGGGATTTCTTTGCGAATTGCTTTGGCAAGCAGATGGCCGTCGTCAGTGTGCCAGTGGTCGTAGAGGATGCCGACTCCTACAACTGTTTCTGGCAGATGCCTTTCCGCAAGTCTGCCCGGATCGAAATCGTCAACCAGAGCAAGAAGCCGATTCGAAAACTCTACAACAATGTCGACTGGGTCAAGAAACCATCGCTGTCGGAAGACACGATGTACTTCTGCGCCCAGTACCGGCAGGAATACCCGACGAAGAACGGTCAGGACTATCTGGTATTGGACGCCGAGGGAAAGGGTTACTACGTGGGCACAGTCTACTCCGTGCGCACGCGCAGTCCCTCCTGGTTCGGCGAAGGCGATGAGCTGATCTACATCGACGGCGAGAAGAAGCCCTCGATCCGCGGCACGGGCACCGAGGACTACTTCCTTTCCGCCTGGGGGCTAAAAGAAAACAGCACGCCCTACTTCGGCGTCCCGTATCTGAACCACCCCGACCGCATCGTCGGGCAAATGACGTGCAGTTATCGCTGGCACATTCAGGACCCGCTGGTCTTCAACACGGGTATCCGGTTCACGTTTGAGACGTTTGGCTGGATGTCGCCCGACGAGAACAAGGAACACCGGGCACACAGCTGGAATGAACGAGAAGATGACGTCGCCAGCGTTGCCTTCTGGTACCAGCTGGGTCCGACCAAGAGATTCACCGAAGTACCGCCGGCTGAACAGCGCAAGTTGCCCAGCCTCGAGAGAGTACTCGTCTGGGGAAAAGCAGCCCGTGATGCCCGGTTCCACGGGGCGGGTGAGGTCCTGATTCAAGAAGGGGAGCGCTATCGGGCATCGGACGGCCAACTCCTCTTCAAGCCCGAGCGCCAACAGGAAGGTTGGGTCGAATTCACTTTTGATGTCCGGGAGAAGGAGCCCTTGCGACTCCTGCTCGAAATGACCAGCTCGTACGACTACGGCGTGTGGCAACCGATCCTCAACGGAATCAAGATTGGCGAGCCGCTCGACCTCTACCGCCCGCAGCCTGACCTCCGCGAGTTTCACCTCTTGGACTTCTGGCCGGAGCCTGGCCACTACACATTGCGATTGGAATGCACCGGCAAGAACCGCGAATCGACCGGCTACAATCTGGGTGTCAATTCGGTCCGCCTGCGCGAGCGCCGGCCCCGGGTCAGAGAGTTCGGCTACGATCGGGACAAGGACTGGCAAAAAGAACAGGTGCTGTACGAGTAATCCCGTGGATCGAGCTCGGGCTGTCGTCTTGGAGGTGGAGAGGAAATCAGGAGGCGATTCAAGGCGTCAGCGGCCGATCTGACAAGGCACATCACTCGCCGCGCACCAGGGGCACGCCATTCTGCCAGTCGATCTCCACACAGGACAAGAACCACGATTGCCCCCGGTCATTGTTCCCCTGGAAAAAGAGCAGGCTGCGCCCATTGTCATCGATGAAGATGCCCGGATGGCCGCTCTCGCTGGCGTTCCATTCGCCAACCGCACCGTTGGCCAACAAAGGCTGGTCGGCAAGTCGCGTCCATTGCACGCCGTCCCGACTGGTGGCGACGCCAATCTGTTGCGGTTCGTTGTTGTAGGCCCCTGCATAGAACATCACCAGGACTTCACCACGCCGCATCACCGAGGGGGCTTCGATGCAGCGTTTCTCCCAGGGGAGTTCCGGCTGCAGAACCGGCCCGTCGCGCAGTTGTTTCCACGTCGTGCGACTGAAGTCTGATTTCAAATCGGCCGCCGCGACACCGAGCATCTGCGTCTTTCCTGACGGATCGCGGGTGGCGAAGTAAAGCAGCAATCGTTCGCCATCCGGAAAGACCTCGGCATCAATCGCGCGGCCGTTGTTCCAGTTGCCAGTCGGCCGGAACACCGGGTTTGACGAGTCGCGTCGAAAGAGCAGGCCATCCTCGGAGACGGCATGGCAGATGGCATCCTTCGGTCCGTTACCGTAGGTCTGGTAGAACAGATGCACCTGGCCGTTCAATACACACGCTCCCGGCGCGCAGAGACCCGACTGCTCGCATTCCTGTTCGGGCAGCAATTCGGCGATCTTCTTCCATTCCCGCAGATCGCGGCTTTCGGCAATACCGATCGACCAGCCGCGCGGAGCGTTGGCCGGGGCACGCTCCTTCTCGAAAGGCGGCAAGGAAAAATACATCAAGTAACGGCCATGGAACTTGATGACGCACGGGTCCTTGGAAAACGGGCGTCCCTTACGCGTGGTGTCGCCGAACATCATGCGCGGCCTGGTTGCCGGGCTGGGCGCACCGGGCGATTCGCCAGCCGCGGGGGTACCGTCCGAGGCGCTCAATGACACCACGTGCAGGTTGTTCTGCCGAACGCCGCCGGTGCGTCCGCCTGGAGGCTCTGCTGGACCGAGACACACAACCTGTCCGTCGGTGAGCGTGACCGTGCACGCTTGGCTGGTGAGAGCCACGCCCCACCTGACTGGAGGCGCGGGCAAGGGAACCGTCCAGAGAGACTGCCCGTCGGCGGAGAGCCCCTCCACGCTGTCTTGGTGGAGCACTACCAGTCCGTCCGAGGCCAGGGCTATGCCGCAAACGTCCGCCGTGTTGCTGGCCCATATGATAGAGGCGTCCAACGGGACTTGCAGTGCGACCCAGGGTACCGTGTCGCCGCCCATTCTGCCGCCGGTGCGCGGATCCTTGTTCATCAGGTCCACGATGCGGTCGAGTGCCTGGAGGTCACGCGAGCAGAAGAGACGACCGCCGGCCAAGGCGATGTGCCGGTCGGCGACCCGAAAATAGGTTCGGCCCTGGTGGCGTTTGAAGATCGTGGTTCGGGCCTGTTCGTGCGAGTACAACTCCGGGCCGCCGCAGGATGGCTTGCCATCCGGCTCCAGGAACATCTCTCTTCCCGCTTCGAGTCGGGCCGTGATGCGCGCATCGCGACCGGTGTTCGCATTCAGCGCGACCACTCCGACGGGCGCACCGCCGTTGATGAACAGCGAGTCGTTCTGCAGCAGGATGTTGGCCTGGACACCGAAGCTGAGCGGCGTGTCGCTGCGATCCAATGTGTAAGGCTGTCGCCAACGCGGTTTGCCCGTGGCAATCTCGATGGCGGCTGCCACGGAACCGTCGGCAGCCGTGCTGCCCGCTGCTGTGAAGACGATCCCTTGATCGTTTACGACGACCCCACCTCCCAATGGCCACGCGGACATGAACCGATTCATGATGTTGACGTAGCGTTTCTCCAGTGCCAATTCGTACCGTCCCAACACGCGGCCGTCGGCTGCGTCCACGCAATACAGATTCCCATCGCAGGAACCGAACAGTACCCGGCCGTTCCAGTAAGCCGGGGGAGCCATCACGGCCGCGTTAGACGCCGCTTGCCAGAGGGCACTTCCATCCGCAGCGTCCAGCGCCCGCACCAGGCCGTCCCCGCCGCCGACAAACACATGTCCCTGGACCTGAATCGGCGCGGTCAGCTCATCGTTGACAATGCGCTTGCGCCACAACTCCCGCACCTGCGGGAAGAGGCGGGTGCGCACCGCCGACGTGCCGGCGGGATTGGCGCGGAACATAGGCCAGTCCTGCGGGGTCGCGGGGGCAGTCGAGCGCGGCTGCGCCCACGGCGGTGGTTCGCCGGATGAGGCCGCCTCCCGTACTGCCGATCGCGGGGCCATGCAGAAGGTGCCGTGGATCTGCCAGCAATCGCAAGCCAGCGGCATCCAGTACAAGCGACCATTGGCGGGTACGACTCCGTCGAAACAGCCCGGCCGCACGACACCTTCATAGTCCGCCAGCTTTCGCGTGTTCATGTCCACGAAGACGGTGCGACCTTCACCGCCTCCCGGACGGTAGTAGAACTGGTTGGGTGTTACGGTAAGCCGCGCGCAGGAGCCAATCACCCCCAATCCAAATTGGCCGCGTACCTTGCCGGTGAGCGGGTCGACGGCCTGGCAGGTGGCTGCCGGTGCGGCTACGCGCGGCATCACGAACAACTCGTCGTTCAGAAAGAACGGATGAGGCGACTCGTTGGGTGCGGCCCACAGGAGTTGTCCTGTCTGGAGATTGATGCAGATCGTCTGTTTGAACGGGGGGCCGGCGATGCAGACGACATCGCCAGTGGCGCGTGCGCAACAGAACGTGGCCCAACCTAATCCCCAACCCTGACGTTTGAGCGCACCACCGACCGCGTCGAACAGCTCCTTGGCGGTCTCGGGTGTTTGCCGCCACGACAAAGCGCCCGTGGTCGCATCCCGAGCGGCAACATAGCGCCCCGGTGCCAACTCGAAGATCCGTCCTGACTCCAGGCACAGCGCGCGCGCGTCGAATGGATCGTCCTCGCGCACAGACCACAGCAACTGCATCTGCGGGAATTGAAAGGCTGCCAGGGTCCGCGTGGCTCCATAGTTGTTCACAATGTTGCTGTACTGTTGATCGGCCACATTCCACGGCCAATGGCCCATTTGCTGCCTGCCTCGATGCGGCGCGACGCGACCGTCGGGTGGGCCGAATGCGGCCCACAGCCGGTCCTGGTCCTGCACAATCCACTTCCAGTCGGTGTCACCGGCCGCAGCGACTGCGGCTGGCGCTTTGAATTCACCCCGTTCCTGGCCGGTCCGGGCATCAAGTATGCGGAGCGTTGCTCCTTCGGCGAAGACTACTTCCCGGTTCGTAGCCAGCTTGGCCGAATTATGGACCACAATCGTCGGGTCCAAAGGACGATTCCAGAGCTGCAGGCCGTTGTGGGCATTCAGGACCGTCAGCCTGTTCAACAGGGGTTCCTCACGTTCATGGAACGCAATGTGCCCCGAGAAGAAGAAGATCCTGCCGCCGGCAAACAGCGTCTGATTGGGCATGGGTGCGAAGACGGGATGTGTTTGAAATCGCAATTCACCCGGCAATCGCGCCACCTGGTCGCGCGAAACGATGTTGTTATTGGGCCCGTGGTACGGGTGACGCCATTCGTCTGTATCGGATCGTGCCGGTTTGACAACAACCGAATCAGATCGGACACAGACACCGCCAGGATGCAGCACACGAAGGACTTCTTGTTCGGCCGGCAGTTGATCGACGCTGGCCGCGATCCACACCGCATCCGCCAGATCGCTGGCCAACCAGAGCGACTCGCTGGAATCATCGGCCACATAGACCCGTCGCCCCAGGAGGTTCTGTTCCGCAGCCCAGTCACGGATCGCGTCCAGGCCTGGCGGCTGGACGCCGCGGCAGAAAATGGTCCAGGGGGTCTGTTCCGCTAATGTGCGGATCGCGGACAGATCCTCGGCATTTCCAGCGCACACCACGACCACCAGGGCAGGAGTCGTTCCCAAGTGCCGGGACAACTTCGCTACCACGTCGTCTGCATCGGCGGTGATCGGAGCAAGACAGGTCATCACCAGTCCTAACCAAGCCTGCATGTTCTTTCTCCTTTGAACGCGAGCCGCTGCGTACTGGTGCTTGCGGGTACGAAAGCAACCGCGGGAGCGTTTCTGGTGGTCCCGCGGACCCGGGTCGAGCGGCGCTGCCGGACGGCGTCTCCTCGCGATTCTGCTGTCTGGTTCCGGGCTATCAAGGGGGCGGACTCGGCGATCGCTTCTGTTTTGGACGCGGCGGTCCGCCGGGTGGCGGGCGCAAAGTCCGAAGTTCGTCCCCGTCGATTGCTCCGTCGTGATTCGCATCCGCGGCCTGGAGGAACTGCCGCATCCGGTCGGGAACGTCCGCTAGTTGTACAATGCCGTCGTGATCTTTATCAAAACTGAGCACGCGCTGCCGCATGCGGCTTGACATATCCGCTGATGCCGGCGGCGCAGCGGGCATTGCCGATCGCCGGTTACCGCCATCACGGTCCGCCTGCAGCGTAATGGAATAGGACTGTGCGACGGGCAGGCAGAAAGTCTCCGCATCGTCGCAAGCGACGTAGCGCACCGTCACGGTCAAAGGCACTGACCGATCAGCCAACTCGACATCGACAACGAACTCCCGAGGATCACTGTCGGCGGCCAGGGACACTTTCGGTCCCTGTCCCTGGGCCGGTGAAATGCGGGTATCGGCCGCGGCCTGAATTTCAAACGACATCGGTTCCGCGCGGTTGTTCCAATGAACCTGGTAGATCGGATCGAGGAAGAAACCCAGGTACAACCTACCTTTGCCCTGGCGCAACAAATCGCTGTCGGCCTCAACGCGCAACTTGACGTAGAAGGGCACTTCCGATTCAGTCAACATCGGGCTTGTCACAACCGGCGCGAACTGTCCCGGCAAACGCAGTCGCGGCACGACCTCTTTGGCTGCCTGTCGCGCCGGGGATATGGAAGGCAGCTTCAGATCCTCGACCCGCGTCGGCTGCGCTACCGCGCCTACGAGTGACTCCAAATCCTTGCGCAGCGCGAGCGGATCACTCCAGGCACGCTTTCGCACCACAGTACCCGCCGGGTCGATGACGAACTCCGAGTTTGGAGCGTCACCGAACGCGTGTTTGAGGTCATTCGTCATCGTGTCACAGAGCCAATCGATTTGGGATCCGAGCTGCGCCTTGGCGATGGCAACGTGCTGCAATCGTTCCTCGATGGTGAATGGAGACACGTAGCCGTTGATTTCGGGATGGGCCAAGGCTTTGTATATGTAGTGGAACTTGACACCCAGCGGAGCGTAGTCGCGGTACACGGTCTCCAGACTGGAGACATTTCGCAGGAACGGCGGTCACGTCAGGCAGCCGAACACCAGAACCGTGTATTGTCCGCGCAGGCTACTCAAGTTGACTTCTTGTCCCGCGGCATTGAACAGCCGTACTTCCGGCAACGGCTCCCCGACCGCTGGCTTCTTCTGTTCGAATCCCGCCATCGGCGGGCGAGCTGGAGCCTGCGCGGCCAACGCCGCGTCCAAGAACAAGCACCAGATGACCGTGGCAGCAACACAGCGACATTTCATGGTTTCACCTCGTTTCCCTGTGCGCGGATCTGCGTAACGCGGGTCTCTTGATGTCGGCACTTGAGCTTATTGACGGTGGAGAACACGCGGCGTTGGCTTGGCCACGGAACCGGCGGAACGTTGCCCGCGACCCGATTGCTGTCCGTCACCTACTTCGGCTCGCACTGCGTCCGCCAACGCCAGCAGTCGTTGCACCACGGTGGGATGCTGGGCCGAAGCTTCGTGTTGTTCAGCCACATCGTGGCGCACATCATACAGCTCAAGTTCTGCGGGTCGTGTCTTTCGCGCATTGTTGATGAACTTGTTCGGCAATGGCAGATACAACTTCCAGGGGCCGCTTCGTAGGGCCTGCAACTGATCCAGGCGGTAGTAACAGAACCCTACTTCGTCCCACGGGGAAGTGGCTCCTGCTTCCGCCACGATCAGCGACCGAATGTCGTGGCCGTCGATTTCCGCTGCCGGCAACGGCGCGCGGGCCCAACGCGCCAGAGTCGGGAGCAGGTCCAGCGCCGAACAGACTTCATCCTGCACCTTTCCTGCGGGGATGACATCCGGCCAACGCATGATACAGGGGACGCGCATGGCTCCCTCGCTCGTATCATAGCCATATCCCCGATAGGGTGCGTTGCTGCCTTGCGGCGGCGAGCGCTGCACCGCACCGTTGTCGCTCATCCAGATGATCAGCGTGGTTTTCGTCAGCCCAAGGCGCTCCAGCGCAGCGACGATCTCTCCGGTGCTCCAATCGAGTTCCTCCACGCTATCTCCGTAGTCACCATTGCGGGACTTGCCCCGGAAAGCGGAGCTCGAAAATGGATGTGGTGTCGATCCCGGCATCGTGTGCGGCAGGTAGAGAAAGAACGGCTGCGCGGCGTGTGCGCTGATGAATTGCACGGCCTCCTCCGTGCAGCGTCGTACAAGCTGGTTGCGGTCCGCCGGTGCCTCGATGACTTGTTCACCGCGCATCAGCGGCAATTCGGGCCAGACCTCGGGTCGCTTGTCCCGCGTCATGTCGTCACTGTACGGTATGCCAAAGAACTCATCGAAGCCCTGTCGCGTCGGCAGGAATTCGGGTTGGTCTCCCAGGTGCCATTTGCCAATGCAGGCCGTGGCGTAGCCGGCAGTGCGCAGGATCTCGGCGAGCGTAGTCTCCTCGGGATTCAACCCCTTGGCCGACACGGGCTGCAACACCGCGCCTCCCAGATCGCTTTCATGCAAGTTGACTCGGCGTGGATAGCAGCCGGTCAGTAACGCCGCGCGGCTCGGCGTACAAACACCGCTGGCGACGTAGAAACTGGTGAATTTCATTCCGTCGGCAGCCAGTTGGTCCACATGCGGAGTGCGGTGTAATTGGGAGCCAAAGCAGCCCAGATCGCCGTTTCCGAGGTTGTCGCAGAGCACGAGAACGATATTCGGCCGAGCCGATGGCTGGGACTCGCCGGCGTGGAGGGGCACTGCCAAGCCGCATACGAGGGTGAGCCAGATCCGGCCGTGCGGGCGTCGCGCCGGACCAGATCCGTCACGCCGGTTTCGACCGGTGATTCCCGACCGTTTGTTCTCAAGACGCCCTGCAGGTAATATGAGCATCTGCTGGAATCTCGCGGGTGTCAGTCGCTCGTGCGGTGTGCGCGGCAGCCAGGACAAACAACCGTCGGTGGCTGCAGCGGGCAGACTTGCCTGTGTTTAGCCTGCCTTTCTGCCAACTGCCAGTCCAAGGGAGAACCCATGAAGAAGCGTAACGCAAACTGGTCGCGCCGCCAATTCCTGGCGAGTGCCGCGGCATCGTTGACGGTACCCGTGATCATTCCGCGGCACGTGCTGGGAGATGCGGACAATGCACCGGCCAACGCCAAAATCCGGTTGGCCACCATTGGCATGGGCAAGATGTTGTATGGTTCGCATTTGCCCCATTTCCTCAAGATGCCGGACGTCCGCGTTGTCGCGGTCTGCGATGTTGACACCACGCGGCGTGAAGCCGCCAAGAAGCGCGTCGACGAGGCCTACGGCAACTCCGACTGCCAGGCGTTTGTGGACTACCGCGAGCTGCTGGCCCAGGAACAGATTGATGCAGTTGCCTGCGCAACACCGGATCACTGGCACGCCCTGGTGATTCTGGATTTCTGCAAGGCGGGCAAGGATCTCTACTGCGAAAAACCGCTGACCAACAATCTCGTGGAAGCCAAGGCCGTGATGGACGCCGTGAAGGCCTCAAAAATCATCTTCCAGACAGGCAGCCAGCAGCGGTCCGACGACAACTTCCGTTACGCCTGCGAATTGGTGCGCAACGGTTACCTGGGCAAGATTCAGCGCATCACGGTTGGTGTCGGCGGCCCGCCGCAACCCTGCGACTTGCCGGCAGAGGACTTGGAGCCGGGACTGGATTGGGATCGCTGGTTGGGGCCCGCCCCGCAGCGGCCCTATAGTTCGGTGCTCAGCCCGCGCGGTGTGCACGACCATTTCCCGTCCTGGCGGAATTTCCGCGAGTACGGCGGCGGTGGCATGACCGACTGGGGTGCCCATCACTTTGACATCGCGCAATGGGGATTGGGCATGGACGAATCGGGGCCGGTTGAGATCGTCCCGCCGCACGGCGAGGAACGAAAGGTGAAGTACATCTATGCCGACGGTACGGAAGTGGTTCACGGTGGTCGTAGCGGTATCACTTTCTTCGGCACGGAAGGGGAGCTGTTCGTCAATCGCGGCAAACTGGAAAGCAAGCCCGAGGCCATCATCAAGCAGCCGATCAGCGACAACCAGATCCACCTCTATAAATCCCCTGGCGGTGGTCACGCCGGGCATCGGCAGGACTGGGTCAACTGCGTGTTGAGTCGCCAACAGCCCTGTTGCCCCATCGAAATCGGCGCCCGCACCGTGGCCGTCTGCCATTTGGGCAACATCGCCTATCTGCATGCCGAGGAGCTGGCAGGCAAGAGCCTGAAATGGGATCCAGTCAAATGGCAATTCGAGGGCAACGACGAGGCAAATAAATGGCGCGACTACCCGTATCCGCGCCGCGCGGGATTTGAGCTGCCGCCGGCTTGATGCGCCAAATTACTGGCGAAGTTGCCCGGCCGAAGTGCCAGTTCCGCGCGAATCGACTACCGAGCCGCTGTCGTTCCCCGTCGCCGTTACTTCTCGATGAGAATGCGCAGCATTCTGCGGAGCGGCTCCGCTGCGCCCCAGAGCAACTGGTCGCCCACGGTGAAACAGGTGAGGAACTCGGGACCGAGTTTCATTTTGCGCAGCCGGCCCACCGGGGTATTGAGCGTTCCGCTGATTGCCGCAGGCGTCAGCTGGCGGATGGTGGTTTCCTTGTCGTTCGGCACGACCTGAGCCCACGGGTGATCGTTGGCGATCATTTGTTCCAGATCAGCCAGCGGCACATCTTTCTTGAGCTTGATGGTCAGTCCCTGCGAATGGCAGCGCATGGCGCCTACGCGCACGCAGATACCGTCAATGGGAATGGGTGGCTGGCAGCCCAGGATCTTGTTCGCCTCCACCATACCTTTCCATTCCTCGCGCGTCTGGCCATCGGCGACCGGTTTGTCGATCCAGGGAATGAGGCTGGCTGCCAGCGGCACGCCGAAGTTCTCGGTGGGGAATCCGGCCGCGCGAATGGTGGCTGTGACATTGCGGTCGAGTTCCAGAATGGCCGAAGCCGGCTGCTGCAGACAGTCCCCCGACTTGTCGGTGATGACCTTCATCTGCTCCACCAGTTCCCGCATGTTCTTGGCGCCGGCTCCGGAAGCCGCCTGGTACGTCATGGAACTGATCCATTCCACCAAGCCGGCGCGGAACAGTCCTGACAGAGCCATCAGCATCAGGCTGACCGTGCAATTGCCACCGACATACGTCTTGATGCCCTTCTGTAGCCCGTGGCGGATTACGCTGAGATTGACGGGATCGAGAATGATGATACTCTCGTCCACCATGCGCAACGTCGAGGCCGCGTCGATCCAATATCCTTTCCAGCCCGTTTCCCGCAATTTGGAGTACACGGCCGTCGTGTAATCGCCACCCTGAGCCGTCACGATGCAGTCCAGCTTCTTGAGAGCATCGATGGACTGGGCGTCCAGCAGAGCCTTGCCGTCCGGACCCTGTTGCCCTACTTGCGACGTCGAAAAATAGACCGGCTCAAAGTGCGCGAAGTCGTTTTCCGCGGTCATGCGTTCCATCAGGACGGAACCGACCATGCCACGCCAACCGACGATGCCTACGTGCATCATGACAGTCCAGCTCTCCAATTGCGGGTAGTGAAGGAGTCGACTCCCGTTACGACAGGAATTCTTCGGCTATCTTAGTTACGTTCCGGTAATGATAAACCCCCGTTCGCCACTTTTTCAGCCGCGAACTAGGAAACCACCCCTTCCTCAACGGTGTTCCGTGCGGGCGATGATTTCCTCCTGCATGTCCGGCGTGAGGTTTACGAAGAACTCACTGAAACCGGCGACCCGCACGACCAGATCCCGATACTGGTCGGGATCTTTCTGGGCGGCTCGCAAGGTCTCCGTGCTGACGACGTTGATCTGCAGTTCCTGTCCGCCCTGGCTGAAGTAGACATTGAGCATGGTCCGCAACTTCTCCCGTTGGGTGGCATCCGCGATCATGCCCGCGTGAAATCGCAGATTGACCTGATAACCGCATTGCCAACTGCTGATCGAGTCCAGCTTGCAGACCGAATTGAGCACGGCCGTGGGACCTCGCCGCTCACACCCGACTGAGGAAGCCACCGAACTGGCGAGCGGTGTCCCGGCCAGGCGGCCGTCCGGAGTTGCCGGTGTCGTCAAGCCCCCGCGCACCGCCCCGCTGCGCACCACGTGGGAATTGCCGAACTGGCTCCCATCGCGCGGATCGCGGCAGAATTCCTTCATTGGCTCGTCCCGCAGGCGCTCGACCAGCCGCACGAGGTCATCGAGTTGCGGGTCGTCGTTTCCGTGTTTCGGCGCCGCTACCAGCCTGGCTCGCAGTCGTTCGTGACCGACGAAGTTGGTGCGGCACGCCGCAGCCACTTCCTCCAGGGTCGCTTGCCGCTGCTCGTAGACCGCGGTTCGGATCGCGGCCAGACAATCGACAGCGTTGGCAAAGGCGATGCCGCCGCACGAGAGGAAGTTGTACTTGGTTCCCTCGGACATGTCGCGCCCTTGCTCGACGCAGCCGTCGAAGAAACACGACGTCAAGGGAGTCTTGCCCCAGCGGATCTGTGCGGTCACTTCCTGGATCTGTTGCGCGTAGCTCTTTTCCATTGCTTTGCGCACGTACGCTCCGACGGCCGTGGCAAATTGCTCGAAAGTCTGCAGTTGAGCCGTTGGGGGAGCCACGTCTTTCCAGCCCCACTGCCGCATGTAGCCCTTGCCGTCGGTCAGGGCGGCCTCGATTGCCGGTAAGTACGCGCAATGCGCCGCCGGGTTGTAATACCACTGCCCAGGAATCCCCAACTCGTTGCAGCCGACCGGCACAAAATTGAAGGCGTCAGTGCGTTCGATACCCAACCCCATGAGCGCGTCAGGGATCGCTTTGTCGTTCCACATCATGGGGAAACAGGTACTGCGTTCCAACCGCGACAGGCAGAAGTCAAAGAACGACTGATCGATGTTCGGATGCCAGCGGATCCAGAGCAACGGTTCCGGCAATACGAGGTTGGTGTGTCCCTCCACGAACAACCAGCTCAACCGATTCGTGAGATCCGCGCCCTCCGGCGTCGAACCGCTGACGCACAGCCCCTGGGTGAGGTGGTGTTCAGACCCCCAGAAGCTGTTGTCGTACTGCTTGAGAACGAAGTTCTCGACCAGGCGCAACGCGGCATCATCATCAATCCGCTCCGCTCGGCGGTCGGCTTCATAGAAGGACCAGAGCAACTGGTCGATCCGGTCGGGCGTGCACGAATAGCCGTGCCCCTCCACATGCACGGCTTGATGAACAAACCAGATCAACTGCAACGCTTCGCGGAACGAGGTTGGCGGTTCCGTGGCCACGCGCCGCGCGATGCCAGACATTTCGCGCAGTTCCGCGGCGCGGGCGGCATCCGCGGCGCGGGTGCCCTCGTCAGCCAGGAACTCGGCATAGCGGCCAATCCAGGCCGACAGACCCGAGAGCCCGATTTCCGCCGCTTGCAGAAAGGCCCGTTGGTCCGCGTCGGTTGCACTTTTCTGTCGCTCACCCACCTTAGCTAGAACACCGCGCAAACCGATTCGCAGCAGCTCGCCGTAGCTGGGGCTCAGATGTCCCTGGTTGGACAGGAACTTATAGTTCAGTTCCTGCGGCACTTCCTCAGCGCGGGAGTACGGTTTCTGTCCCAGTATTTTCGTGCGATACAGCCCCCACTGGTTGCGATTCATCCAGTACTCGCGGATCTCGTCTGGCACCTGGCCGCGGAGGTAGCCCACGCGATCCGGGCGCTCACCGGTGTAGATACCGTTTTCGCCGATGCCCAATTCGACCATGACGGGCATGGCCCCCGGCAGCTCGCTGATCGAACCGGCCAGGCGGTCGTGCGCACGCAAGTAGAGCGGTACCGTCTGGAAATACTCCCGCAAAGCCAGGGCTTTGCGGACGACCCAGGGTTGGTCCTCGGTTTCCTGGAAGACGCGAGTGAACGTCCGCGCGCGGTGCAGCGCCACCCGCAACGGCGAGTCAACGATGTCGCGGCGCAAGGCAGCCAATTCGGCATGGGGAGTGTTCACGGACGCCGCTCGCGCCGTCTGCTGGTCGTTGTTTCCCACTGCGGCGGCACAGACGGCCGTGCTTGAGATTGCCAGGAACTGTCGCCGCGTCAAGCTCTGATTGTTGAACATGTCATCACCGGGCTGGGGTAATGGATCGCACGTGCACGTCCGGCCGGTTCACCTGCTTTCCGCACCGGCCGCAGCTAGTCGTCGCGCGCATTCTTGCAGGACTTCCACGGTTCGCGTGCAACCGAATCGCGTCACGCCGATGGCGCGCACCGCAAGAGCGGCGTCTAGATCCCGGATGCCTCCTGCCGCCTTGACCTGCACGTGCGGCGGGCTGTGCTTTCGCATCAGACGCAGGTCGTCCAAGGTGGCGCCACCGGTCCCGTAGCCGGTGGATGTCTTAACCCAATCCGCGCGGGCCTCGCCGCAGATCTCGCACAACCGCACCTTGTGTTCGTCCTGCAGGTAACAGTTCTCAAAGATCACCTTGACCTTGCCACCGCGCTCATGTGTCATCTCGACAATCTCCCGAATCTCGTCCGACACGAAGCGCCAATCGCCGCTGAGCACTCGGCTCAGATTCACAACCATGTCGAGTTCCACACCGCCGTCGTCGAGTGCTTGCCGAGCTTCTGCCAACTTGATGCTGGTCGCATGGCCGCCGTGGGGAAAACCGATTGTTGTGCTAGGGAGCACCGATGAACCCCGGAGCAGTTCGGCGCAGCGACCGAGATAGTAGGGCAGAATACAGACACTGGCCACGTCGTACTCGCGGGCTATCTTGATTCCCTCTTCGAGTTCGTCCGCGGTCATCGTCGGCCGCAGAAGGCTATGGTCGATCATCTTGGCAATGTCTTGCAGCGTGCAGTCCATTAGTTGGTCCTCAAGTTCTATCGGCATGGCTACCAAGTGTTCCCGGGCTGAGAAGGTATCGGTCCATTCTCGGCGTGCGCAGGCCTTTGCTGCAACCGGACTCTATCCGAATACGGGTCGGATTCCGTGGAAACACGAGTCGATTGGGCAGGCTGATGTGCCCCGTATGTGCCGACGCTGTGGTGGGCAGATCGTGGAGAAGCCCGCGGGCAAAGAACGCAACCAGCAGGGTCCTCGGGTGACGCTCTGTGTCCTTTGCCTTCTTCGCGATCTTCTGAACATCGGGTCGTGTCAAGAGACATCCCGGAAGAGGCTTTCGTCGCCGTCCGTGTCCATCAGGTAATCGAGCAGGCCCCGTTCGAGCTGCGCCGAAGGGGAGATGGTCGCCCGGTCATTGTGGATGGCGGATCTGACTACTCGACTGGCGGCAAGTTGTTCGCACGCAACAGCACACCAGGGCGTTTCTGTCGCTGCCGATTCGGACAGCACGACGTCGGCGGCAACAGGAGCAGGAGTGACAGGCGTCAGGCCGCGGCCAGGCGACGATGTGGCGAATCGGGTGGCGACCGCTGGAGATGATAAGGGCGCTGGTGGAACGGGCGAGCCACTTGAGAATGGGGAGTCTGTGGAGAATCCTCCCAATTGGGGACTGCTGTCACCCATCGGTACGAGCAGGGCCAAGGCCTCATCGCGGGCCAGTGCCACGGCGCGGCGGACGGCGGCATCGGCGTTGACTAGACCGTGACCGAAGTCGTTGTCACGGCCAGCGGCACCGACGTCCGTGGCGGTGTCGATCAGGATCTGCCGCACCTCATCGCCGCGCAGGTTCGAGTTGACACTCCAGACCAGTGACGCGATCCCCGCCACGTGCGGGTTGGCGCACGAGGTGCCGTCGAAAGTCGTCGCGCCGTACTTGTCCATCGCCGGCACATCAACGGGTGCGGTGAGCGTCAGGGCTGGGCCAAAATTGGAATACGTTGCTCGCGTCACGTCAAAGGCATTGTGCAGGCCAGCGTAGACGTCGAACCCCGCCCGCTCGACGGCCCCTACAGAAATGACGTTCCCGTACGTCGCGGAGAGCCGGGAGACGCCCGCGCTTTCGTCGCCCGTCGTCAAGCGCATGTCTTGACCTCCGTTGCCAGCGGCGATGGCGAACAGCGCCACGTCCGCGTTGTCGCTGAAGAGCTTCTGCAGGTCGGCCGCGGTGCCGCCGTCGTTCAACCACATTTCGCCTTGAAGGCCGCCCTGAAAGACGACGCGCAGCCCTTGACTGCGAGCTTGAGTGATGGCGGTCTGAATTGCCTGCTGGAGTGTGACACCGGAGCCGCCGGGCGAATGCCGCCCATAGATGTCCGCGACAAGTACCGAGCTGTTCCAGTTGATGCCGGCAATTCCCGTGCCGTTGTTTGCGGCCGCAGACATTACACTCATAGCGGCATGTCCGTGGCCATAGTAATTGGGAGCCCGCGTATTGTCATCATCCGTCGCGTCGGTGATCATCCGTTGCAGGTTCATGTCGTGGATTCCGCCGACGTCGGTGGTCCAGATGTAGCTGGCTGGCTTGCCAGACGCATACCAACTGTTGGGTATCTGACGCTGGTTCGGCGACAGAAGTCCCGTGTCGAGTGACGCCAGCAGCACGCTCGTCGCTCCCTTGGTGTAACGCCACGCGCCAGGGACGTCGGTGACGTGCAGATTCCACTGCTGCGAGAACTGCGGGTCGTTCGGCTTGTACGTGAGGGAGAACTCGATGCCGCCGTCGAACCTCAAACGTTCGATTCCCTGGAAGTAAACTTCCCGGCCGTCCGTCAGCCGCAGGCAATCATAGGTACTGCCGCGGTAGATGGCCTGGCCGGATGTTGGCTTCAGCTGGAAAAAGGCGCTGTAAGTCAGGCCATTGATCGACGCGACCTTGGCGGGAGTGACTCCCGTCAGTTCGAACACGTCGGTGCCGCCGCCACCCACCACCACGGTGGCCTCGCCCTGGTACGGGGCGATCGAGAAGGTCTCGGCCTGAAGCGTGCCTGTCTTGGTGGGACCCGTCTGTACCCGCATCGGAGCGGAACGGGACGTGTACGTTCCGCCATCGACCAGGTTGGCGCGAAGACGGATCTCGTAGTCCCCTCCGTTAATCGTCGGTGTCTTGGAGAGGTCCACCAGCACCGACTTCCATCCGGACAACGAGTCCGACCCGATGCGCCAAGGATTGCGGCCGCTTGACTGCCAAAGCGTGGTCGCCACACCGCCCCGGACGGCTTCGATAAAGACCGTGTCGAACGCCGCCGGCGGCCTCACGGCCGAGGCATCGACGCGGATCGCGCCGTTGCGAAAGACGGTGCCCTGACTGTCGTCACCGGACGCATCGATCACGGTGATCGAATCCACCTCACGCAAGGTGCCCAGATCGCTCGGACGGGCACTCCAGGGTAACGTTGTGTCGCCCCCCACTGAGGCGCTGGGAACATCGACGTACGGGGAGACATTGCCAATGTCAGACGTCAACGGCATGCTGTCCAGCCAAGGCGAAATCGACAGAACTTGTCGCGACTCAAGCGATTCCTGCGTTAGTAGCCGGCGGCGCAGTCGGTCTGTCTGGCCTTGGCGGGACCTGGCGTTTGACGAACGGGGAACACGGATCGTGGAGACTTGAGCGACCATGACAATGCTCCTGTTGGACACAGACGGTGAGTGGCCGTAATTCGGCGGTGCAAGGAGATGGAGCAACGCGAGAGACTGGTCCCGCCGCCTGGACAGCGTGTGTTTCCCTGCGGCGTCCCGCGTGCCTGAATCCCTCTGCACCTCATACGGCGCCTTGGGCAACTGTGACGGGGAACTTGCGACATTCGGCAGAACGGGGAGGGATCCAATCCCGACGGCACTCAACAGAGAAGCGGGCGTCAGCGGGAGACGGCGATTTGCCGGCCACCGTCTTGTTGTCGAACGCGACTGGCAAGGCTACCTTGGTTTGCACGGGACCCGAAGGGAAGACACACACGCAGACGCAGCCCCCAACGGCGGCTCTGCAGCGAGCAGGTCGATACGGTCCCGTGGCGGCAACTCAGCACGGGAGTTGGCATCATGAAGCCTGTAATCTGTCTCGCCTCCTGCCTGCTGGCACCGATCGCCGCGCTGCCTGCCACCGATGGTCAGCCTCGTGAACAGCCGAATATCCTCTGGATCACTTCAGAGGACACCTACCTCAATCTCGGCTGTTACGGGGATCGTGACGCAGTGACGCCCAACCTGGACCGATTTGCCGCTGGTTCGGTGCGCTACCAGAATTGCTTTTCGGTTCATCCCTGCTGTTCGCCCAGCCGTTCGGCGCTCACCACGGGCGTCTATCCCACACGATTGGGTACGTTTCAGCATCGCGGCAAGATGTGGGTGAAGCCGGAATTGGTGCAGTGTTTCGCGACACTACTGCGGGAGGCCGGGTACTACACCTTCAATGGCATGAAGGGCGCCGCGACCAAGTTGGACTATAACTTTGAACCGCAGGATAAGCCGTGGGACCGGACGGGATCCCAGGAAATCGAATGGCGCCAGCGTGCGGCCGGTCAGGCGTTCTTCGGCCAGGTCAATCTGGCCTGCACGCACCAGAGTCAATACGGCCGACGCTCGCCCCGAGGGGAATTGACCACTACCGCCAAGAACAAGGCGCGTGCCAAAGCCAAAACCGGCCCGCCCGCGGCGGAGCGAATCCACGATCCCGCCCGTCTGCAAGTACCGCCGTATCACCCTGACACGCCTGCCGTGCGCACGATCTGGGCCGAGTATCACGATCGGATCACGCAGATGGACAGGCAGTTTGGGGCCCTGCTGGAGATGCTTGCCGAAGACGCGCTTGCCGAGGACACCATCGTGTTCTTCTTCGGTGACAACGGCCACGGCATCCCCGGCGGCAAGGTCTGGTTGTGGGATCAAGGCCCGCATGTGCCGTTGATCATTCGTTTCCCCAAGAAGTGGGCACACCTCGCTCCTTCAGGGCCTGGTACCGTCAGCGACCGGTTGGTCAGTTTCCTCGACTTCGCGCCAACGGTTCTTTCGCTCGCCGGCGTGGAGGCTCCCGGTTACATGCAGGGGAGTGCGTTTCTCGGCCCGCACGCCGGGGAACCGCGTCGTTTCGTCTTTGCAGCACGTGATTTCCACGACAACGCGGACTTCGATACCAGCCGCATGGTACGCGGATCGCGGTTCCATTACGTGCGGAACTTCATGCCGCATCTCGGCTGGGACGCCATCCAATATAGTTGGCAGCAAGCCCCCTTCCTGCTGGAAGAATGGCGGCAGTGTGCGGTGGCCGGCACACTCCAGGCCGATACGCGACAGGCTGCTTTCTTCCGCCGCACGAAGCCCGTCGAGGAACTTTACGATACGGCTAGCGACCCTTACCAACTGCGCGATCTCGCCGGCGATCCGCAGCATCAAACGACGCTCCAGGAGATGCGTGCGGAATGTGAGCGCTGGATGGTGGAGAACCGCGATTTGGGCCTGTTGTCACAATATGAACTCTACATGCGTGCCGAGCGAGATTCGCCGCTGGAAATGGGCGCTGACCCAGCGCGCAATCCCATCCGGCAGTTGCTCGATGCGGCGAATGTGGCCAATCGACGCGATCCGGCAGACCTCGCGCGGTTGTGCGAGTTGCTCAAGGCAAGTGACAGTGCCCTGCGTCGTTGGGGGGCACTCGGCCTGCTCGCGTTGCGCGACAAGGCCTCTCCCGCCGCTGAGGACCTGTTGGCTGCACTGAAGGACTCGTCGCCCGACGTGCGCATGACGGCGGGCGAGGCACTCTGCGAACTCGGTCGCGCGGATGCAGCGATACCGGTGCTGATCGAGCTGTTGTCTTTCGACAGCCGCATCATCCGTCACGAGACGTTGCTGGCCCTCAGCCGTATTGGTCCCGCGGCGGGACCGGCATTGCCCTACCTGGACAGGGCGCTTGCTCCATGCCGTCACACGGGCATCTGGTCGTCGGACAATGTTCCCACCGCGATCGAAGTAGTGCGCTCGTGCGTCGATGAGAGCGCGCCGACCCAACTGAAACTCACTCGGGAGAAGTACCTTCCATGAGCGCCAAAACGCGAGTCTGCATCCTGTTCTTCGTGGCGAGCATATCTATGCCTTCGGCTGCGCTGGTAGCCGCTGCGCTGCCGAACATCGTGTTGATGATGGGGGACGATCACGGCTGGGAGGAAACCGGTTATCACGGCCACCCGCACGTCAAGACGCCCGTGCTGGATGAAATGGCTGCGGCCGGCCTGCGGCTCGAACGTTTCTATGCCGCCCACCCGAACTGCTCACCAACACGCGGCAGTTTCCTCACCGGTCGTCATCCGAATCGCTTTGGCACCTTTGCACCCGGGTGGTCGTTGCGCCCGGAAGAGATCAGCATCGCCCACATCCTGCGGGATGCCGGTTATCAGTGTGGGCACTTCGGCAAATGGCATGTGGGCGCCGTCAAGGCGGGATCGCCTACTAATCCGGGTGCGATGGGATTCCACGAATGGCTGTCGCACGACAACTTCTTCGAACTGAATCCGTCACTCTCGCGCCAGGGAGCTCCGCCCGAAGTCATCCGGGGCGAAAGCTCCGAAATCCTCGTGAACGAGGCGATCCGTTTTCTCGACCGCGCCCACCAGAATGGGAAGCCGTTTTTTGCGCTCATCTGGTTCGGCTCACCGCACGAGCCTTACAGCGGCCTGCCGGCAGACCTCGCCCTGTATGATGACCTGCCCGCGAAATATCCGGACAAGAAGGTCACGCTCACCTCGAACGAGACCGGTGGCCAGGTCAAGCGGACGCAGGGCGAAGTCCTGCGCGAGCGCTACGCCGAAATCACCGCCATGGACCGCGCCATCGGCCGATTGCGCACCCATTTGGCCGAACAGAAGCTGCGGCAGAATACGCTGCTTTTCTACTGCGGCGACAACGGCACTTCCCCTGACGCCTCCTGCGCCTCGCCCCATCGCGGTGTCAAAGGTCAAGTCTACGAAGGTGGTGTGCTCGTACCGGGTCTCATCGAATGGCCGGCGCGCATCCCGCAGCCGCGCACAACCATGGTTCGCGCTACGACAAGTGACCTTCTGCCCACACTGTGCGCCATGACCGGCCGGCCGCTGCCCGACCGTCCGATCGACGGTATCGACCTCATACCGCTGCTCGACGGAAATATGAATGAACGTCCCAAACCACTCAACTTCTGGGAATACAATACGAACCGCTTCCGCGGCACTCGAGCGATACCCTACATTGACCCCGAACTGCAGAAAGGAACCACACCGCTCGTCAAACTCCAGGGT
>Ga0233425_10003742_pt1 | contig 26925 bp, 19 predicted proteins | sample Watercolumn_Towu_2_FD_181712 | JGI IMG/M metagenome (GOLD analysis project Ga0233425, IMG submission 181712) | Freshwater microbial communities from Lake Towuti, South Sulawesi, Indonesia - Watercolumn_Towuti2014_140_MG | ecosystem: Environmental > Aquatic > Freshwater > Lake | place...
AGCATCGAGCCCCAGAGGAAGATCTCGATGTATCCACCGCGCGCTGCAATGCTCCATTGCAGAAACGCAGGCGCGGCGCCGAGCAGTGCCGCGGCGCCGACCAGCGCCGGCCCCCGTCCAAACCAACTCGCCAGCATGCGAAACTGCACTGCCGCAAAAACCGCGAAGACCATCGCCGGACCGAGCCGCAGCCAGATCACGGGCGATTCGATGCGCGTCACCAGCGGGGCGATCAGGTACGCCTCCAGCGCGCCCATATAGCGCTGCCCATAGAAATATGCCGGGTAGCGATCACCCGCTGCGATGTCTTCGGCCATCAGTCCGACGATTCCCTCATCCGAGTGCAACGTCACTTCACCTTGCTGCACGAATGGCAATCGCACCAGGAAAGCCAGCAGGATCACCAGGCAGGCCAGCCCGAAATCCATCGGAACCCACAGGGCGAACGAAGATGGAGCAGCGGCATTCTTCTGCGGCATAAGGTAATTCCCGATGGCTATACGCGCCTCGCCGCAACACCCTGCGCCAGTCCGATCGTTGTGAACTCTGACGGCTACGCTCACGAGGCGACTTAACTTTAGCTCACAGAATGTCGGATTCCCGCAACAAGTTCGGTATGCAACAGTAATTCCGTCGACGAAAACCACCATCGGCGACGCGGAAAATCAGCACGACAGTCCGTGCGAAAATGCTACTTGATTTTTGCCGCCCGGTAATTTGACAGCTTGGGAATGCGACATAGGTTTCCACTGTACAGCACGAATGATTGTGGCCTCACATCCTCGAGAAAGGCAAACTGGTCGCAAGGCCAGGGCGCAAAGTCTTTGGGCCGAGTGTCATTCGCCGCGCAAAGCGGTGAACGATGCATCGGAAGCCAGACTGCCGAAAGGGTGTGGTTCGGTCGGTTTCAAAACTGACAGTGGATCACCTGGGGAGACGGAAGCGGAGGAGTCAGGGGCAACGTTCGCGCGGCAGGTTCGAGCCAGGACGGCGGACCGCGGTTACTTGGTGTGATCGTGGGATTGGACCAGGTCAATTGATCTGTCGGTGCTCGTTTTCGGCCGGGAAACGCCGGGGACAACCGCGAATTGTTGGAGGAATCTATGAATTCTCTTGCTTCGAAAGTACGTCGTTTCCTCGTGTCCGAGGATGGCCCAACCGCAGTCGAATACGCTGTGATGTTGGCGCTGATTATCGTGGTGTGCCTCGCCGCCATCACGGCGATCGGCACACGAGCCAGTTCGACGTTCAACAACGTTGCAAATCAAATGGGCAGCTAGTGGTCATCCGTCGAAAGCGCTTCGCGACAGTTCGACAGTATGTCCCCGCTCGATCGCAAAAATCGAGCGGGGTTCTTATTGCGCCGGTCGACGCCATGCCGAACCGGTTGAGAACCACGAAGGGCTAACGCGAGTTTCTTCAGGAGTTCTTTATGAACCATTTATCCGCAAAAGTCTATCGCTTCCTCGTTTCCGAAGATGGTCCCACGGCGGTGGAATACGCCGTGATGTTGGCCTTGATCATCGTGGTCTGCCTGACCGCCATTACTGCAATTGGCACACGGGCCAGTTCCACGTTTGACGCCGTCGCCAACCAACTGGGAAGCTAGCCAGCGCGGCCGCACCACCGAGTAAGCAATTCACGTACACCCCCGCCCGATCCGTCGGATCAGGCGGGGGTTGTTGTTTGCGCATTCGAGAATTTCGAACCGACGGATCCTGGTTTGACTCAACCAACGCGTGACCTAAGTTTGGCATGAATAGGATCGCACGGCCCTACGCACGATCGCCCCGGACGAGTTGGGAGGTTGTTCAATGATCGTCTACCTGTCAGCAGATACGATCGCAACTTGCATGGAAATCGCCTGTTACGTCTGCACTTCGTGCGCGGCAATTGGCAGTTTCCTGTTCCTGGGGCGGCCATAGCAGATGCCGGCGACTCTTCTCGACGCAAGCACCAAGGAAAACCTGTTAGGGGAGTGGAATCGATGGGCCAACTCGGCGAACTGAACAATGTCTGGACCTCACTGGCAATCTGGCTGGTGACGGTCGTCCTGGTCGTGGCCGCAGTCATCGACGGTCTGAAACTGAAAGTGCCGAATTGGCTGACATTTCCGTTTATTCTCTCGGGGTGGATTTTCAGCCTGGCAAGTATGGGATTCGACGGTCTGGGCTGGTCGCTGCTGGGCACGGTCGTAGGACTCGCACTGCTTCTACCCGCGTATGCCATCGGCGGTATGGGGGCCGGCGACGTGAAACTGCTGATGGGAGTCGGTGCCTGGGTGCATCCCACACTCACGTTCTACGGCTTCTGCGTATCGGCGGTCGTGGGCGCGATACTGGCGATTGGCATGGTCTTGTACCGGCGGAAGTGGAGCAAACACTACGGGCAGTTTTTTGGAATATTGACCGAAATGATGGTGATCAAAGATCCCAACCAATTGGCGGCGATCGCAGCCGAGCGGAAAAGCTCGATGATGTTGCTTCCGTACGGGATTCCGATCGCGATCGGCACGATCGCCTTTTTTGCCTGGCGAGGACTGCTCGTCTGATCGCCATCGGGTGAACGGCGCTGACCGGGTAATCCGGGCAGGCTGGAGAGCCGGCGACGATCGGGGCAAGTTTAGCGGTGGCCAAACACGACTTGCACTACGTACGACAGTTTTACCGAATAGTTCGACAAGGCGCAACGGCGAGGCATGCGCTCGATATTGCGCAGCGTAGCATCGTAAGGACTGCGCCGGACGTACCGGCCAGTCTCAAGTAACGAGAATCGAGAGCGGTAGGGAAACCAGCAGCAGGCAAATTCGACGGCAAGCCTGGGACGGACGTCAGGCGGACCGCTCGAGCACACAGGGAAAACCGTATGCGCGGCAAAACGCTGGTACTCATCGCAATCGCTGCTGGCTGTGGGCTGGTCGCCTCGATCGGCATAAGCCAGGTCATGGACCCGAACGCCGCAGCAAAGGTCGAGACGGAGAAAATCTACGTAGCATTGGCAGCCATCAATATCGGCACGCGTCTCACCGAAGCCAATGTGCGCATCGAGGCCTGGCCGAAAGACCGACTGCCGGTCGGCGCGATCACCAAGTTCGAAGACCTCAAAGACAAATACCCGCGGCAGCGCTTTTTCCCCGACGAACCCATCCTGCTCGCCAAAATCGGTGACAAGCCGGGCACCGCCACCGACAAGATTCCCGAAGGCTATCGCGTGATTCCGGTCAAGGTAACCAGTGACGGCACGGTCATCGAGTTGTTGTCGCCGGGCGATCGTATCGACGTCCTGGCGTTTTTCCGCAAGAACTCCGATATCCGCGCCACGGGCTGCAAGATCATTCTGCGCGATGTGCGCGTCTACTCCGTGGGAGCCGCAACGGAGCGGATCGTGGACGAGACAGGCAAGGCGCGTCAGGCGCAGACCGTATCGCTGCTGGTGACACCCAAACAGGCCCAGCGCGTTCTGATGGCGATGGAACTCGGCCGGCTCCAATTCACACTTCGGAATCAGACAGAGGCGTCGGAAGCCGGACCGGACGGTGAGCAGGAAGACCTGGATTTCCAGGAGTTTCTGTCGGCGCCCAGCGAAGTCGCCAGTCCCGATCACACGACAACCGAGCAGCAACCCGCGGCCCAGGATTCGTTCGCGGAGTGGTTGAAGAATCAATCGGCACTTGCGGCCAACAACCCGCCCACGTCCGTCCAGGCGGCGAACCCCGCTCCCGCCGCGCTATGGGAAACCGTCGTGGTCACCGAGGGCGCGATCGAGGCCTACGAATGGGTCGATGAGAACGAACTTCCTCGCAAGGGTCCGGCGAAGGCGTCAAGCGGTCTGTTGGTCGCCCGAGCTCGCGCCGCAATCAATCCATTCCAGTTCATCGGCCAGAAGATCAATCTGGAAGGACTGCTGATCGGCGGCGGGTCGTTGGACTGGGAAAGTTTTCGCGGCCGGATGACGCTCGTAGTAGCCTGGCAGAGCAGCTGCCCGACATGTCGCGCGGAACTGCCACTGGTCAGCGGATTGCTCGAACATTTCCAGAATCGTGACCTGGTTGCCGTGGGCGTTTGCCTGGACCAGGATACGACGCAGGTCAGCAAATTCCTGTTCGACCGCAAGATCAGCTGGCCGACCATCGCCGGCCCTGATGCCGAAAAGTGGGTGGCCCGTCATGGAATCGGCCAGGTACCGTCGATCATGCTGTTGGACGCGGAAGGCAAGCTGCTGGCGATTAGCAACCACATCGTTGATCTGGTTTCCCAGATCGAACTTAGTGTAAGGCAATCGGCATCTCCTACCGGCAGTGACAATTCGAAGGCAACCGACGGAACGGACGAGACCGAAAGGCAGAGTGGAGCGGATCAGTAGGACGCAAGGAACATTGGAGCAGGCGTCGAATGGAGATTCGTGTCTTCGATTCGTACGTCTGACAAAATGCGAGGGGCAGCGGTATTACCGCAGCCTCTCTTACGCAAGGATGACAGGGATGGCTATTCGGAATTGGACCAGGATGGTCGCGGGACTGCTGCTGTGTGGCTGCTTGAGCTTTACCGGCAGGATCTCTGCCCAGGACAGCCGGCTGCCCGCCTCGACAACGTCACGCGCCTCGTCTCCCAACTTCCGCGTCGATGAGTCCGTCGAGCGGTTGGAGATGATTGTCCGCACCAGCCGGATCCTCTCGATGGACTTCAAAGTTCCGCGGATGCTGGTGAACAACACCGAAATCGTCAAAGTCACGCCGCTGTCTCCCAACCAGATTCAGATCTCGGCGCTGAAACCCGGTGTCACGCAGCTGAACGTCTGGAACGAGGACGACCGAGTCATCTCGATCGACGTCGTTGTCTATGGCGACGCGCGGGAACTCGAGAATATGTTGAAGGTTCAGTTTCCGGAAGCCTCGCTGCGAGTACAACCGCTGGCTGCCAGCGTGATGATCTCGGGCTTCGTACCCGAGGCCGAGATGATGTCGCGGATCATCGAAACTGCAAATGACTACTACCCGAAGGTGATCAACAACATGAGTGTGGGCGGATGCCAGAAAATCCTGCTGCATACGCGTGTAATGGAAGTCTCCCGCACCAAACTCAGCAAGCTGGGCTTCGACTGGTCGGCGATCGGATCCGGCGGCGACTATGCGGTCCAGACCGCATCCGGATTGATTTCCGCGTTCGGATTCACTCCAGGCGGTGTCTCCACGGTGGCGGGATCGGGCGGCGCGACGCTGCAGTTTGGACTGATCAACGGCAACAGTCAGTTCTTCGGGTTTATCGAAGCTCTACGGCAGAACAATCTGGTCCGAGTGCTGGCGGAGCCGACGCTGGTAACGATCCACGGCAGACCCGCCACGTTCAATTCGGGCGGTGAATTTCCGATCCTTGTGCCGCAGAGTCTGGGAACGGTTTCGATTCAGTACCGGCAGTACGGGACCCGCGTCGACTTCGTGCCGATCGTATTGGGCCGCCAGACGGTTCGGCTCGAAGTACGTCCGCAGGTCACCGAAATTGATCGCTCGACGGCGGTCAATATCAACAACATCGCGGTCCCCGGCCTGAAGACACGAATGGTGGAAACGGGAGTGGAAATGCGGGTGGGGCAGACCCTGGCGCTGGCTGGCTTGCTCTCCGAACGCGAAGAGACGGAAAACAAGGGCCTGCCGTTTGTCTCCGAATTGCCTTGGGTCGGCGCACCATTCCGTCGCACACAGACCGTGAAGAATGAGGTGGAATTGCTGATCACGGTGACACCGGAATTCGCTGACGCGATGGACGCCGAAGAGGCGCCTCCCTGCGGCCCGGGACAGTTTTCCACGGCGCCCTGCATTCCCGATCAGTTCTTCCGAGGTTACATGGAAGTGCCGCGTTGCGACGATTGCGAGGGAATTTCCGGCGACTCGCGAGCGATGTCCAGCATGGGGCCGGCACCGCGGGAGGCCGCACCTCATGCCGCCTCGGCACAGCCGGCGCGGCGCGTCGCAGCCAGCCCGCCCGCCGGTCCCGGCAATCGGCCCGCATCTTCGTCCGTGGGGGATCGCTCTCCGACGGCGTCGCAGCGTGGATCCAATGCCGGAAATGCAGCGCCGATTCCGCCCGCCTACCAGCCGGCCTCATCGCGAAGAAGCCCGACGGATAACGGATCGTCCAGTTCGCGCGGCAACGGCACCGGCGGGAGGATTTCCGATCGAACGGCGCCGAAAATCATCGGCCCGCAGGGTTACGATGAGTAGTCGATCAAGCAGCACCGAGCAGACACCAAGGACTTCGCCGAAATGAGCAACGTACTGCGACTTGTGATCGTCGACCCTAACGATTCGTCTCGAGAACATCTCAAGGCAATGCTGTTGAGCATGGACATTGTATGGCTGGAAGCCGAATGTTCGCGCTATGAGTTCTTCGCCGATGTCGTCGGCCAGACGCATCCGGACCTGGGAATCGTCAATGTCGATTCCGATACCCGCAAAGCGATCCAGTTGATCGAGAACTTGCGCGCGTCGGCGCCCGAGTGCGCAATCCTTGTTGTGAGCGGTTCGAGCGACGGTCAGTTGATCCTGCAGGCGATGCGCGCTGGGGCCAAGGAGTTTCTGTCGGCGCCGATCAAGGTCGAGGACCTGTCCGGTGCATTGGAGCGTATCTCGATCGTCCGATTTGGTCGTGGCGAGGGCAAGTCACGCGGCTGTAATGTCATCGCCGTCGCCGGGACGACCGGTGGAGTTGGCTCCACCAGCATCGCCGTCAACCTGGCGAACTGCCTGGCCTCAAACTCCGCCAACTCCGTCGCACTGATCGACCTCGATCTGGCGTTGGGCGACGCCGACGTGCTGCTGGATACCATCCCAGATTACACGATTGTCGACGTGGCGCAGAATGTTTCCCGCCTGGATATCAATCTGCTCAAACGATCGCTGACCAAGCATGTGTCCGGTCTTTACCTGCTGCCGCGTCCGATCCAGCTGCAAGATTCGCAACTGATCACGCCCGATGACCTGCAGCGGGTGTTCTCGTTGTTGCGGGCGACGTTCTCGCACCTGGTGGTCGACACCTCCAAAGGCTACAGCGCGCTCGACATGGTCGCGATCAGTTCGGCCAGCAACGTACTGCTGCTCACGCAACTCGATCTGCCCTGTCTGCGAAACGCCGTACGACTGCTGATGTCGTTCGACGAAATCGAGGGACTCAAGGAAAAGGTCAGAGTCATTATCAACCGAGTCGGATTGGACAATGGCCAGATCAGCCTGAAAAAGGCGCAGGAAACAATCGGCCGAGAAATTTTCTGGCAGTTGCCCAACGACTATCGGACGATGGTCGAAGCCCGCAATAACGGCGTGCCGTTATTGGAACAGGCGCCCCGCTCGGCGTTAACGCAGTCGATCATGGGACTGGCCAATGCCCTTTCCGGGTCGAGCAGTTCCGAGTCGGATTCGGTCGAAACCCAGGCCAAAGGCTGGCTACGCTTCTGGCCCGCCAAAGCGAAATCCAAATAGCGCCGTCGATCCGGGATCCCCTGTAGGGTGGGTCGAGGTACTCCGAGGCCCACCAGCACAGGTTCATTGCGCGCAACGGCAACTCTCATCGTTTGCGCCTCAATTCTTTAAGTTAGCCGCTTCTTTTATCAGCCCCCCGTTCCCCGTTCCCCGTTCCCCGTTCCCCGTTCCCCGTTCCCCGTTCTCCGTTCCCCGTTCTCCGTTCCGCTCATCATAATCCTCGCGACCGTTTCGACTGCTGTCGAGCGGCCTCACCCCACCGGATTCCGCGACCGCTCGTTCGTTTCATGAGCTATGTTTTTCGAGCGGGAGGGGTGTATCCCTGCTGCGCGTCCAAGGTTCCTCTTTTATTCTCACGACACCATGGCAAAGCTTCTGCAATCCAATCCGCGATCGGCCGAGGCCACGAAGGCCGAGGAATTCGAGAGCTTGAAGAAGAAGATCCACAGCAAGCTGGTCGACAAGCTTGACCTGACGCGCGTGGGCGACCTGCAGGGCGACACGTTGCGCCGCGAAATTCGGCTGGTGGTTGAGCACCTCTGCGATACGGAGGAAACGCTGCTCAATCGGATCGAGCGAGAGCGGCTTATCGAGGAAGTGCTGGATGAGACGTTCGGCTTCGGTCCATTGGAAATGCTGCTCAAGGACCCGACGATCAGCGACATCCTGATCAACGGACCGAAGCATACGTTTGTGGAACGGCGCGGCCGGCTGGAACGGGCGAGCATTGAGTTTCGCGATAACGCGCATCTGCTGCAGATCATCGATCGTATTGTGTCCAAAGTGGGACGACGCTGCGACGAGACCTGCCCGATGGTCGACGCGCGGCTCCCGGACGGCAGCCGCGTGAATGCCATCATTCCGCCCTTGGCGCTGGATGGCCCCTCGGTCTCCATTCGGCGATTCGGATCGAATCCACTGAAACTCGAGGACCTGCTGAATTACAAAGCGTTCACTCCGGAAATGGTGATGCTGCTCGAGGGCGCCATCAAGGCTCGTTTGAACATCGTAATTTGTGGTGGAACCGGTTCCGGCAAGACCACGCTGCTGAATACCCTTTCCAGCTTCATCTCCAATGAGGAGCGGATCGTCACGATCGAGGACGCGGCCGAATTGCAACTACAGCAGGAGCACGTTGTCCGACTGGAAACCCGTCCTCCGAATATCGAGGGCCGGGGCGCCGTGACGGCAACCGACCTGGTCAAGAACGCGTTGCGCATGCGTCCCGAACGGATCATCATCGGCGAATGCCGCGGTCCGGAGACGCTCGACATGCTGCAGGCGATGAACACGGGCCACGAAGGTTCGATGACGACCGTCCACGCCAATACGCCTCGCGACGGCATCGCCCGACTGGAAACCCTGATCATGATGTCGGGGTTCGACCTGCCGATCAAGGCGCTGCGACAACAGATCGCCAGCGCCGTGAATCTGATCATTCAGGCGAACCGCCTGCAGGGTGGAAAGCGACGCGTCACGCATATCACCGAGGTGGTGGGGATGGAGCAGGACACGGTGATCATGCAGGACATTTATCATTATCAGCAGGAAGGGATCGACGAGCACGGAAAGGCGCGCGGACATTTTGTCGCGACGGGGATCCGGCCTAAATTCATGGACAAGCTGGAGTCGGCTGGCGTGCGGTTGCCCGCAAGTGCTTTCCGCCAACGCACGATGTTGCTCGACTATTAACAGGAGCTTCGCGGCCGTCGAGTCCGTCGAAGGGGATACATGAGTACATTTGCGATCATCACGATCGTTGCCGTGTTTGGCTGTGTGGCCGCCATGGTCGGCGGCATCGCATTGATGTTCCGCGGCGGGGAGCCCACCGCCGCCGAAGATCGGTTACAGCAACTGGCGGCGGCCAGCGAGAATCGCCGCGGCGGAAATCTGTTCGCCGAGGGCAGCCTGTTGGCGCAGACGATCGAAGAGAGCCGCGAAAACCTGGTGCTGAAAGTACTCAGTCACTTCGGCGACTTCCGCAAGTATCTGGAACAAGCCGACACCAGCCTGACCGCTTCCCAATTTGGACTGCTCACCGGAGGTCTGGCCCTGGCCGGGTTCGTACTGCCGTTGGTGCTGCGTGCTCCCTGGTACCTGGCGCCGGTCGCCGCCGTCGCCGCCTCCACGCTGCCTCTGATGTTTGTAATGTTCAAACGCAAACGCCGGATCGCACGGTTCGGCAAGCAATTGCCCGACGCCCTGGAACTGGTCAGCCGCGCGTTACGCGCCGGACACAGTCTCGGCGCCGCGTTCAGCCTGGTAGCCTCGGAAGCCGCTGATCCGATTCGCAAAGAATTCGCACGCTGCTACGACGAACAGAACCTCGGCAAGCCGCTCGAGGAAGCCCTGGAGGCGATGACCGATCGGGTGCCCAACGTCGATCTGCGATTCTTCGCGACGGCCGTGATTCTGCAGCGGCAGACCGGCGGTGACCTGGCGGAAATTCTCGATAAGATCGGATACCTGATTCGGGAACGCTTCAAGATTTGGGGGCAAGTCCAGGCGTTGACCGGAGAAGGACGGCTTTCAGGCATCGTGCTGCTCGCTCTGCCACCCGTCTTGTTCGTCGTGATGTTCCGGCTCAATCCTCAATACTGCATGGTGCTGTTCACGGACGACTTGGGCCAACAGATGCTGGCAGTTGCGATCGTGATGCAGCTGATCGGCGCGATCGTGATCCGCAAAATCGTCAATATCAAAGTGTAACCATGGACCAAGCCATCCTGCTCGCCAGTTTCGATTCCAAACTGATCGTGATGCTGGCCGTTTTTGCCGGCATCGGTGCCGTAGCCTGGGTGATCCTCGAGGCCTGGGCCAACGGCGCCAACCGCACGGAGAAGCGGCTCGACGAAATGCGCGATCCCAATCTGCGGCGACGCAAGGAAGAGACCCAGGGCGGGAACGCCATGACGCGCGTTCTCGAAGCCGCGACGCCGGCGCTGGCAAAGCCGCTGCAACCCAAAAACGAGAAGGAAGCATCGGCCCTCAAACAGCGGCTGTGCGAAGCCGGCTTCCGCTCCGAAAAAGCCTCGACGGTCTTTCTGGGGCTGAAGGTCTGTGGGTTGGGCCTGGGAGCCGTCGCTGCGGGCGTTTTCACGCTGTTCCAGGGGCGAGTCGATTTCGCCGCGCTGATGAAAGTCGTCGCCTCCGCCGGAATCTGCTTCTTCCTCCCCGAACTGCTGCTGACGCTGCTCCGCAGCCGCCGCAAAGAATCGATCTTTCTGGGTCTCCCCGACGCACTCGACCTGATGGTGGTCTGCGTGGAAGCCGGGCTGGGACTCGACCAGGCCATGCGGAAAGTGTCCGAGGAAATGAAAAAATCGTTTCCGACCATCGCTGACGAGTTCGGTCTATGCAATCTGCAGTTGCAAATGGGCCGCACCCGCAATCATGTGCTGCAGGAACTGGGCGCCCGCAGCGGTGTCGACGATTTGCGGTCCCTGGCATCGATCCTGATCCAGGCCGACAAGTTCGGATCGAGTATTGCCCAGGCTCTGCGCGTGCAAAGTGACGCGATGCGTACCCGCCGCAAGCAGATCGCCGAGGAAAAAGCGGCCAAGACCGCCGTCAAGCTGATTTTCCCCCTGGTGATTTTCATCTTCCCTGGCATCTTCGTGGTGCTCGTCGGCCCCGCTGCCGTCACCATGGTCAAGGAAATGTTCCCGATCATGGGCAGCTGATTGTCGCTGACCGAGAGAGGCAAAACGGCGGCGATCACGCCCGTCGTGGCTCGGACATCAAGGCCAGAATGTTGCCCTCGGGATCGTCGAAGAACGCCATCCAGACTTCACGATCGGGCAACTTGGCAATCCGATGTGGAGGCTGCCGAAATGCCACGCCTCGATTCACCAGCTCCTGGTGCATCGCTTGAATATCATCCACTTGAAAATAGAGAATGGAGCCTGGCCGGCTCGCCGATTCTCCCGCGGACCGATCCAACATCAGCCGCACACCCGCGCAGTCAAAAAACGCGAGTCCCGGCGGTGCGGAAAACAGGAATGGCAAGCCGAGCGTATCGCGATAGAAGCCCGTGGCCCGCTCGATGTCGTGAACCGGCATCGCCACCTGCCCGATCTTCGATAGTCCCCGTTGGGCCGCTTCGGTCATTGTTCGTACCTCCCGGTCGCAGGCTTACCATGCGTATCGATCCCCGACAGTGCGTTCGCGATCGATCAAGGCACTGCCGGGGATTGTGCCAGTAACGAGTTGATCGCTGCCCGCAGCTGCTCGGACAACTTTGCGCCTCCGCCGACAAACAGCCGGACAACTTTGCCCTGCTGATCGATCACCACGGTTTGCGGAATGGCCGTTGCCGCGTAGCGCTGCGCGACGACACCGTCGCGGTCCAGCAGGACATTCAGGTGCAGCTTGTGGCGCTCCATTGTCTGCTTGATCTGGCTCTCGGTTTCCTCGAGGTTCACCGCATACAGTTCGACGCCCTGGTCCGCGAATTCCGCAACCGTGCGCTCGACGTCGGGCATCGCCTGCAGGCACGGTCCGCACCAGGTGGCCCAGAAATCGAGGACCAGGATTTTTCCGCGCTGCTGGGCCAATTGGAATGGCTTGCCATCGAGCAAGTCGAGCTTGAAATCGGGCGCCGGCTGACCGACGAGCGGTGAATCGGTGCCGGGCGACCGGTCGCCGTCGGATTTTCCCTCCTCCTGGACAAATCGCGGTTCGACGGCGTTCTGCAGCCTCCAGCGCTGGTAGACCAGTTCCGCCGCGGCCTGCTCGATCGCCGCTCCCAGAAGGATGCGGTCCGTCGTCGCGATCTCGACGCGGCAGGGTCCGAGCAGATCGCTGCTCCCCGACAGAATCTGCCCCTGGAATTGCTCGGCATCAAAAGTGACTCTCACGCCATCATTACGTAGCGCCTGCACACGGATTACCTGGCTGGAATCGCCACCCGATCGATCGACCTCGGAGAGCGACTCGGGATGCAGCCAGATGATCTGGCTGACAGATTCCCTGGGCAGTTCCTTTTCTTCCAACCGCACCTCAACGCGAATCGTCCGGTCATTCATGGCCACGATTCGTCCGCGCAGAAAATCCCCGTTGGCGGAACAGAGCAGATGGGTCGGCGGCGAGGACTTCTGCATCCGCGGCAAGGTTAACAGTCGCTCCCGCTTGGCCTTGTTCAGCTTGGGAATCGTCGTCACCGAGCGCAGCTCGGCCGCTTTGATCCGGTCGTGCGGTACGAGCCGGGCATCGGTAACTTCGGTACGGATGTGCACACCAGCGTCGTCGATCCCCAGGATCTCGCACGGCAAGGTATCGCCGCTGCGCAGGTGAAGGAAACCGCTTGCCGATATCGTCGGTGGGGCGGTGCGCGCCAGGTTCTTGCTTGCTTCGGTCAATGCCTCGAATAACGAGTCAATCCCGCCACGTGCGGGCGGGGGAGGCTGCTGGCGGTTGCGCGGCTGCCTGGGGGGCGGTGGAGGCGGCTCTCGGTAGACAATCTGTCCGGAGACATTGCTCGCCAGACGACTCGCCACGTTGCTCGCCAGCGGGTGCCAATTGAGGCAACTTGCACCCGGTACCGTGGTGGCTTCCTCGAGATAACCCCGCAATAGTGTATCGGGGTCCGTGGCGGGGACCTGGAGCGTGCCGACGATTTGTGGCGGCGGAGCTTCATCGGTGGTCGGCGGGGAGCCCAAGACGACGATCGATCGCATGCCATCCCGCGCGATCGACAGCGGTTCGCGAATCGCCGGGCAACGCAAATCGAGTCGCCCGTTCTGAACGCGGTCTAACGCGCCACTGAGCCGCGTTCCGTCGAGCCAGGTGACGCGATAATCGCGCGACTCGAGCGGCGCATTATTGACGTTGATAATCTCGGCAAGTTGATTGAAGGGCAGCAGCGAAGACTGGCCGTCATGCACCAACGCACACTGCCCCGTCGCGGGATCGTAGCTGGTGAGCTCTCCGGTGCGAACCGTACCGTCAGTCAGCAAGACTCGCGCGCGGTTAATATCTGTCGCCGCCAACGCCGCGCCGCTCCAGCGACTGATGCGCAGTCGCTCCAGACGCACGTCGCCCCGGTTATTCTTCAACCGGATTCCAGGATAGACCTGCTGTTTCCTGGAAGGCAGCAGCATGTCCGCCCATGGCTCGCCGCTCGCGGAATAAACCACCATCCGCCCCGCTTCCTGATCCAACAACAGCTGGATGCGCACTCGGCCGGGACCGGATTCCAAGGTTTGCAGCATGACCAGATCGGCCGCCTTCTCCACTTCGCGCTGCAACACCAACTCCGATTCCCAGACTTCCATCCGGAACGCCTTTTTGATCACCGGCTCGTCACCATTCACTCCCAGTGCCAGGACGAAATCGGGCTTCGTCGTCCAGGAAATCTCCAGTTCCATTGCGACGCGGGCCGGCAGGGCGAAATCGCGGAAAATTGCCGCATTCGGCTGATTCGTATACGGTTGGCCGCCGTCGTCGCGCCAGTGCGAAGTTCCCATCGATTCCGCCCAGCCGGCAAGTCCGTCGGGGCCGAGGTAGAGCAATTCGTTACCCAGGTTCCAGCGAAAAACGCGCTGCAGAAATTCGCGCGCGATCGTCAGCTTGCCGAGCCGATCCGATTCGACGTGGAACCCCCGCGCATCGACGGCCACGAGCCGTCCGAAAAATGAATCTCCTCCGACCAGTTCGAAACAAAATTCACCTTGCGGACGAATCGTATTTTCCGGGGACGGGAACTGCATACTGCTGATCCGAGCGCGCTCGAATGCGAAGGGACCGACAAACCGGGGCGACTGCCAGTGAATTTGCTGCGTACCGTCCGAATCGAGCAGGCTGCCGGTGATCCAGCCTCCATCGGTGAGATACAGCCGGGCCATCGGCGCTGGATTGGCAGGCAACGGGTTCGCCGCCGGTGGAGTTGGTGGCGGGGATGGCGGCTCGCCGCCCGGTAGCCAACGGCTCCAAACCGTTAAGCAAATCAGCAGACTCACGGAGACAGTTCGCGCAGCGTGCATTGCAATTGCGTTCCGAAGACGTATCGCGATCATGGCCTTCATCGTTCGTAAATCGGCAGGAAGCGAAAATTCAAGGCCAGCGCCAGGCAGGAGAGCGCGGTGCCGGCGGTCAGGCCGAACTGGCCCGGAAAGCTGCCATCGGCATTCTGGGACTGCTTCAGATGGCGAATCAGCAGCTTGTTCCATTTTTCCCAGGCGTCGACGTCGCCCTGGAACAGTGCCTGCGCCTGATAGTAGCGCGTGTATTCGGGATAGTTGGGAGTAGCAATCGAGTTTTCCAGGCGTTGCGACAGGTAGCCGACGGTGGCTTTGAACTCGTTCAGATCGCGCCGACGGGCAATGGCGTAGACCAGCGAGGCGATCGAAATCCTGGCGAAAGACTCGTCAAATCCGCCGAAGCCGCCGGAATACCCGACCTGTCCGGATGTCGAAGTCATTTTTTGGAAGTACGAAATCGCCTTATCGATGGCCGCGTCCGGCACTTCGATCCCTGCATTGCGCGCCGCCAGCAGTCCTACCAGCACGGCACCGCTGACCGACGTATCGGCGTCGGTCGAATCGGGCGAGTAGCGCCACGCCCCCAGCGAGTTCTTTTTCTGCGAAGTAATCGCGGCGCGCACCGCCAATTCCAACCCCGCTCCGATCGAGAGATTGTCCTTTGCTTTCGCGGGCCAGAGACTGCGATCGTCGACCGTTCCATAGGCCTCCGCCAGGCCGAGCATCCCGAAACCATGGTGGTACATGCTCTGCCCCATGAATCCGGTGCGCTTGTCGATCACTTCGAGGATGACGCGCGCCGCACGGCGAACGTTGTTACTGTACAGGCCGAAATTCGGATCTTCCCCCGAAGCAAGGAATACCATCAGCGCCATTCCAACCACGCCCGGTCCCGTCTCGCCTCCGCCACTGGGCCAATCCCCTTTTTCCGACTGTGCCTTGGCCAGATACTGCAACCCTCGATCGTACATTTCCCGTACGTCGCGCGGCACCTGCTCGCCGATCCGCGCATTGGGCGGTTGGCCAATCACCGAGCGCGGCCGCAGCCCGCAGGAAAGACATCCCAGTCCGATCAGTTTCAGAAAACCGCTGCGCGAGATCAGCGTGGGACGTGCCGCGCCGGACCCTGCATCGCGTTTGGATACCGTTCGACCGGGATAATCTGATGTTCGTCGCATTCGACCCTCGACGGCGCCCGCAACACGGAACCGTGTACCAATAAACTACTGCGTCACCCCCGGGGCGACGGTTTCAAAATCACCGTCCAGCATCCCGTTCTGCTTCAGAAACTGCTCCATGCCGCGACCCTGATTGACGATCACCCGCAGTACTTTCCATTGGGATTCATCGAACAGCGGTTGGAGCTTCTTCTCATCGATCTTGGAAACTGCGTAAGCGACCAGATAGGTATCGTACTGGCCGAAACCGGCCGGTGGTGTCGTTTCACTCAATATCAAATCGCGCAGTTTTTCGCGCTGTTCACCGGTCATCGGCATCGTATTCTCGGTCGAAGCGATCCACAGTTCGACGCGTGCCCGATAGCGAAAAGCCCTCCGCCGCGCCTCGACTTTGTCATATTTCGCAAGTTGTTCCGGGGTCAAAGCGGGCCGGATCGCCTTCTGGAAAAAGGAGTCTCGGCCGAACAGTCCCTGCTGCACCTGCGTTTGGACGGGGTTGATCTCCTGCCAGATGTTATTGAACTTTTCCTGATCGAAACGGACCTTTTCAAATTTCACGCGCAGGTCCGCGACCCGATCGTTGAACCGTTTGAGGTCCCCTTTGCCGGCCAGTAGCAGTTTCTTTTTCTGCATTTCCGAAATCGCGCAGACGCGATCGATCTCGTCGATCTGTAGCCGCAACAGGGCATCCAGGCGTTGGGAAAAACTCTGGCCACCACCCTGCTGGCCGTAGATCCAGATTTCAAAATTCTCCATGGCGATTTCAAATTGCCCGTTCCCCTGCTTGCGCTCTTCGCGCTCCGCTTGCTCTTCTTCCTCGTCGGCGGCGCGGGTCCGCTCGTCGACCGGCAGGGCCGCTACCGTTACGGTTCGCTGCTGCGCGCGGACCGAAGCCGTACTTGCCAGGTGGCCGCCGATGACGAGGATGACGATCCAAGCAGTCGCGGCGGCGGTTGACGGTCCGGGACGGATACTCATGGCTGCTGCTCCGAGGCATCCTTGGAGGGCTCGCCCTTTGCGGGCTGCTCCGCTGGTTCGGGCTGCACAGGCTCCGCGTTTTCAACTTCCCGCACGATGATTGTGGGCGCCGCAAAAACTTCCACCTCGGCCGGGACGGCGTCAATCAGCCGCATATCGTCGGCGGGCAGGTCCCAGAGATTTTCCGCGACCTGAATCCCGAATCCGCCCCAACCCCAGAACGTCTGCATGTTGGACTTGCTGAGTTCCCAGACGGATTTCTGATTGGCGTTCAGGAACGGCACGACAACCTCGTCGGGGATGTTCGACTGGAAATGGTCGTAGAGCATATACTCAAGTTGATTGGCCCAGCTCTCCTGAAAATTCCGCGCCAATCCCTCGCCGATCTTCGCCCGTTGATCGTCGTCGAGCACCAGGCGATTATCGAGACGAAATAGCAGGTTTTGAACCGCCACGTGGCGGCGATATTCGGCGCGGCGAGCGATTTCCTGTTCGTAACGCTCGGCCTGGTCTTCGCGGAGATGCTCACGTACCGCCTGCAGCAGCGCTTCGGAGATAATCTTCCGCGGGTCGGGATAACTCATATCTTCCCCGGCCCGGAATCCGCCCTGCATCATCTTTCGCTGCACTTCCGCGAACTTCTTCGTGGCCTGTTTGAGTGCATCATTGGCTTTGGCGACCACCGGCTTGAACTGTTGCTCGTCGGGTTGGCTTACCTTGCGGACAAAAAACAGTTCCGACTTCAGGATCCCTCGGAATTGCCCCTGGAACTGCTGTTCGAATGCCTGCATCTGCATCGCTTCGGCATCGAGGTTCTCATTCGCCAGCCCTTCGCCGGCAACGACATCGACCGCGCCCCCGGCTGCCACGGCGGGTAACGCGAGAAACTGTCCCTCGACCGTGACCACCTCGAAATCGACGGAGGGGCCTTCCGCCAACTTACCTAACGGACTGCGCAATTCGCGCACTTCCGCGATAAATACCTCCGCGAAATCGAGCTCCACGGCGTGCCCAATTACGGCGGCGGGCAAGGCCAGTTGCAACCGTACCGCCGCAACGTCAGCGTCCTCGGCGGGAATCGCGACTGCCTCTGCGGGTGCATCGGGCGCCGCGCGTTCTGCCCGTTTCGGAGCGGCCGGCGCAACGGCTGGCAGCGCCGGCCGCAGTGGCACCGCCGGAGTCAACACTGCCGCCGGTCGGGGCGGATCTTCGCCGAACGGATCTGGTTCCGCCGCCGGTTCCGCCGCGGGTTTCGATGGCGGCTCCTGCGGATTTTCCTTTTTCGGCGCCACGGCAAGTGGCCGAGCCGGGACGACCGTCTTAAATTGCTGCGCGCCAACGGGTGCGGTGCACCAACCGCAACAGATGGCTACGATCCAGATTCCGCCTAGGACCGCTCGTCGACTCACCGCGTCACGGACAACGCGATGCCGATCGCCAACCGGCGCAATCGTTCTCTCCATGCTATCAACTCCTCAGGTCCTCAGGCTCCTCATGGATCGCGGCGCATTGGTGCCACGATCCCCATTTCGTCCGACCTGAAATCAATTACGGCTTTTCTTTTCCAGTTGATTGAAATACTCGTCCAGCCCTGCGCGGAATTCCTCGGGCAATCCCTTACCGGACTCGCCCGTGGCTTGCGACACGCCGTGGTCTTCCCGCAGTTCCTTTTCGTTCTTTCCTGTTCCCAGCAGTGCCAGAGCCGAATCGCTGGTTGTACCGCTGCCTCCGCCCCCGGGCGACGAGCCGCCGCCACCGCCTCCGCGGGGATTGAAGCGCTTGGATTGCAGCAGCAATTCGATCACCTCGGTCTCCGCCGCAATCGCTTGCGGGCCGGTATTGTGCGCGGCGAGGATCTCCGACGCATCATCCATCACATGTTGCACGGCCTCCAGCAACTGCAGTTCCTTTCCGAACTCCTCGGCATCGGGCAGCTCCCGGATCCGCTCGCCAACTTTCTGAATACGAATCGACAGTTTCTCCTGCTTGTCGGCGAGCGCGCCGCTGAGCCGCTCATGTTCTTCCTTGGCTGTCGCCGGGCGGGACTGTTCCGCGACCCGAGTTTCCTCCCGCAAGTTGACTTCCGCTTCCAGAATCTGCAGCACTTCCAGCACGATCGATGGGGGCAAACTGCCCCGCGATTTGCTGCCCGGTCAGGTACCGCCAGACGCAGGATCGACGAGATCCTCCGCCCAGCGATCCATATTGTCGGACCAGTATTCGCATTGCGAAATGGACAAGCCATTCTCCTGATGGAGGTCGTCGGCGATCTGGCGCAGACCGGCGATGACGTCGAGTTTCCGCATATCGTCGAGGACCGTTTTGAAACGCGTGAAGTGCCGCCGCTCAAAATAGGCCTGCAGGTCATCCATGATCACGGATATGTCGTGGCTGCTTTTCGCTTCCTGCTTCGACAATTCGCCAAACAGGCGGGTCGTCGATTCGTCGGCATTGGCAACTCCCGTCCCGAACACGGCATCGATCTGGTCGGCCAGTCGCCCGCCGATCTTGTATTGCAGCCGGGAGGCAGCCTTGAGTCGTTTGACCAGGGTACTGCCCTCCAGATTGGCCAGCACTCGATTCAGTTCATCGGAAATTTTGTCAAACTCGGAGAGCAGGTCCTGTTGTTGCGTGATCGCCTGATCGAGCGTGTCCGTAGCAGGGCATGCGTCACCGCCCTTGACGCCGCCTGCCAGCATCGTCGTCGGCAACCGCAATCCGCTGGGGCTCGATTTGCCTTTGGGTGCGGCTGGCGATTCCTTCGGATCGAGCGGTTGCTGCGACGACTCGACGTCGACGATCCGTGGCGTCGCAGCCGCGTTGTTCGGATCATTTTTCGCGTTCGATTCATTGTCCTTGGTCGGGGAACCTGTCGGCCCTCGATTCTGGCCGACGGTGCGAGCGTTGGCGGACGGGCTGTTTGCCGCCAGCTGGGCCGACTGCTTCAACAGTTCGGCGACCGAGGGCATGCGATTCCCGGAGATATCTTTGAGGATCTGCAGCATCTCGGCCCACTTTTCCAGATGGCCAACGCCGAACTCCGGATTACGCATTGCCTGCTGCACAAGGTCCTCGCCGGCATTGACCAGATTGGAAAGTCGACGGCCATTAGCCCGCTCCGCCGCCGCCTGCGCATCCAGTCGCCGCTGATTCTCCGGCTTGGCCAATTCCCGTTCGGTCAGTTCCCGCAGTTCGCGATTGGTCTCGTAAAGCTGAAGTTCTTTGTCGCGAACTTCCAACGACATACGATGCCATTTGCTCAGTTGCTCAGTCAGCCAGATGGCGTGTTGTTCCGCATTCAGCACATACAACGTGTAGGTGGGCGAATAAACCCGCTCGCGATCCGGCAGGTAATCTTCGGCGAACAACCGCAGTTGAATCGGCTGCGGTTCGATCCCCAGTGATTCGGCGGAAAAAGTGCCGCTGATTCCCAGCGTTTCCTTGTCGCCGCCTCCGGCCGCAAGAATCCGCTCGCCTTTCGCCGGAGTTTTGACGGTCGTGGCATCCAGGCCTTGCCATTCCACACCGATGCGTTTGATGCCGAAATCGTCCTGAGCATGGACCTTGAACTTCAACAGTTCGGTATCCAGAACGACTTTCTGGCGTGGCAGATCCTCACAGCCCAGCGACGGTGGCTCGTCGTCGCGCTGGTTGATTCCCAGCGAGAACGGTTCCTTGCCCGCCAACCCGTAAGCATCTTTCCACTGGAATTCAACTTTGCGCGAGGATTCAATAGGCGTGTCCCGGCTGGCGACGGTGGCACCCTGGGGCGCGCGATCTTCGCCGTCCACACGGGCCTCGACCAGATCGCGGCTGGCCGTGGCGACAAACGTGGCTGAGCTTCCGCGCAGGATCGAGATCGATCCGCCCCGCACATCTTTTTGTTGCGCTCCCGGTCGCTGCAGGTAGGAAGGCAACTCGACCTGCGCCACCAGGGACACCAGTTCGGGACGCATTTTCGGTTGAATGCGAATCTGCTGGCGGAAATCGCCGACGGTAAGGTCGAGCACGGTTTCCTCCAGCTGCCCGGGCAACGTCAACTGAAACCGTCCGTCGCTCGATTCGGCCGAAACGACCGGGTGCTGCCCGATGCGTGCCTGAGCGTGTGTCGGATGCCGCTTCGTGCCGTCGGCCAGTTGCACCGGGAGAACGAACGATTCACCGTGGGCAACGACCAGGGTTTGCGGGATGGGGACGATCTGGGTGAATGTATACCGGGGCGTTGCTCGCCAGGGGGTAATGAAACGCGACCAGGCGTTTTCAGCCGCATCGGGGAAAGCGATCGCCAGTCCGGCAACGGCGACAAGACTTGTTGCCGCGTACAGCAACCGCCGCCGATGCGCCGGCCGCGGAATCGCTTCCGACATGTCGCGCCGTCCGGCCGCCTCCGCGACCTGTCGAATCGCCGCTTCACAAAGATCGCGGGAACGCGCTTGCTCCGATTCACTGCGTACCAGTTCGATCACGCCCAGCAGTTGATCGCCAATACTGGGGAACCGCTGGCTCAGCAAACGAGCCAGTTGTTCCAATCGTCGATGCCGCCACACCCAGCGGTGCAGCGTCATCGGCACCAGGGCGCAGGCTAGCATCGCCAGCAGAAAGATCATCGCGCGGACCGCGAACGGGGTGTCCCCGAGGCGATCGAGGGCAAACACCGCGACATACGCAGTAAGGAATCCGCAACAGGCGCCCCCCAGCGCTTCGATGGTCTTCACCCACCAGACGCGGTCGCGGAATCGCCGCAACTGATCCTGGAGCGATTGGGGCAGCTCCAGCCGCCCCGATGTCGTCGCACTCATGAACCCCTCCTCGTGTTGAACTGCGCAAAACGGAACCTCGTCTCAGCAACGTTCCGGCAATTTGCCGCCGGCATTATATCAGCCCCACGACCTTTCTTCCTATCCAAAAGATCCCCAAAAACGTCACCAGCATCACGGCGAAAACAGGGTGGCTCCATAACTGCACGCGCCGTACCGACGGCAGCGGATCGGGCATCTCCCGCAACGATTGAACCACCTGGTCGACTTTGTCAACCGCCACCATTTTTCCGCGAGTTACCCGCGCCAGCTCGGCCAGCACCTCGGGCCGCGCCGGACGTCCCACCCGTTCGACCGCGATCCCCTGCACGAAAAACGACGTTGTCAGGCTGGCGCCGGTCTGTTTGCAGGCCAGCAGGACTTCATGTTTGCCAGGCTCCCACGGCGTAAATCGGGAGTGGAATACCCCCCATTCCTCGCCCTCCGAGACAAACCGCACCGTTTCCACTTTGCCCGACGGGGCCACAATCCGGGCGGTGACGTCGCCCTGTGCCAAAGGCTCGCCGCTCCGTTCCATGACGTTCGCATGCAATGCGACCGTTTGCCGCATCTGCGGTTGATCCGGGGAGAAAAACAGACGCATCGTCTCCCCCTTCGCCATGTTGCGCTGATATGCCATCCAGCGCACCACCTGCCCCCAGAACCGGTAATGGTACTTGTCTTCGACCCCCTTGCGCCAGCGCCACGCCCCGTCCGTACCCATGAACAGCACCTTGCCCGCGCCAAACGTGCGGGTCACCAGCAACGGCAGCCGGCCGAACTCATTCGAAATATCCTTGTGCGTGCAAAGCACCTCGCTGCCCGCCTTCGCCTTGACGACCGGAGCGTACCACTGAAACCCGGGCAGATCTTCCCAAACGTTGCTGTTTTCGTCCTGAGTGTCGGCCAGCTTGGTCAGCAGGCTGCGTCGGCCGAGTTCCGTCAATTCAAAATGACCGGGCGTCCGCGAACCCCAGCCACCCGGCTGGCCTTCGTCCATCAATACCGGAAACAGATCGCCCAGTTCCGTATCCATGAGTCCGAACTGCCGGCCTTGCCACCCCGGCATCAGCACCAGTCCGCTGGCCTGATGTTCCACGATGCCGCGAATCAGTCGACACTGTTCGGCCGTCAACTGCCCGTCCTCGGTGCCGACGTCGCCCAGGAAAACCACGTCGAACTTGGAAAGTTCGTCCAGTCCTTCCGGGAATTTCTTGATGTAGTCCTTGTTACCGCCGCCGACCTTGCTGAGCCCGGGATGAAACAGCAGGCAGGAGACTTCCACCCCAGGGTCGCGCGACAGCGCATTGCGAAGATAGCGATACTCCCAACGTGGGTACGATTCAATCACCAGCACCCGCAGCCGCTCTTCGCGAATGGCAATCGGGGCAGTTAGCCGATTGTTCTCCAACAGCGTCTCGTCCGCTTGCCGGGGGACATTGATGGTCAAAGTGTAGTCGCCCAACGTCTTCGGCTTCCAGAGAATCCAGTCGCTGGTGCGTCCCATCGCCGCGATCCGAACTTCCTTGCTGAGTTCCTCTCCGTCGGAAGTTTTCAAGGTTACCGTGGTGACGAAATCGCGAGGCAGCGAGCTATCGATCGTAAATGGAATCCGCACCGACTTGCCGACGATGCCGAAGGTGGGCACGTCCAGGCTCACCACTTCCACGTCGGGCAGGCGGGTTGAACTACCGACCGGCACGGTGAATACCGGCACACCCATTAATCGCAGCCTGGCGGCGGCCTGTACGGGTGGCGGACCTTCGTTCCAGTCGCCGTCGGAGATCAGCACGATCCCGGCGAGATTTTTGTATTTTTCGGGAGCGGCTGCCAATGGCGCGTGCAGATCACTGCCGTGCCCCGCGTCCGGTTCGGCGAACGGCTCGACGAGCAGCGCCATTCGCTCTTCCAGCACGTTCCAGGTCTCGCGCTTGGTTAACTCGGCGATCGCTTCACTGCGGGTGACACGCGAGGACTCGTCGCCGGTCAACGCACTACCCGACGCCGCATCGCCCGAGGCGGCACCGCCGTTGGGTTGTCCCAGCGTTCTTGAGGCGTCCCGCGTCTGCATACTGTCCGACTTGTCCCACAGGATTGCAATCGCTGGCTTCTCCTGGGGCCGAAATTCTTCGATCCACTCGGGCTGATTAAGGATCAGCGCCACTGCGGAAACGATTGCGATCCGCATGCCCTCCAGCAGCCCGATGGCGCGGCGATAGCCGCTGCGGCGCCAAGCGACATAGCTGAGCGTGCACGTAATACATACGACCGCCACCGAGATCACGATCGACCAGGGGGTGAAAAGAAAAGTAAGTGTCCGAGTGGCATTCATGGAGTGCTCCCGGACGGCCGCGCAATCTTCGGCAGGCAAAGGCCTGCCTCGACCATCAGCGCCACCATCATCGAAACCAGGAACATGCGCCAGACTTCCTGGATCAGTTGCGCGAGGCTCCCGGCCCGGTCATTGACGCGCTGGAAATCGAGTCCCCGAAAGAGTTCGTCCAGGCGCGGATCGCTCAGCGTTGCCGGCCGATCCTCGGCGTCGGGTCGATTCACGGCCAGCAGCTTTTCGCCGGCCGCATAGACGCCAGCCTGAAACGGATATTCGGTCGAAAGAGCATCGGGCGACCCGGCCAGTTGGGCCCAATCATCTTCGGCGGGATTGGTCGAGTCGCCGGCGACCAGCTGTCGTGTGGCTCCGAGCACCGAGGCGCCGCTGGCGAGAGCGCGCTGGATCATGACATACAAAACGACGCCATCGGAGGCCAACGAGGAGTCGGAGGTGGCGGTTGTCGTCGCGCAAAAGTAGGCTGCCCCCCGATTGCTCGTGGCGCGGGCCAGCAACGGGATGTTGCCGCGCAGGTTCGCCAGCCAGGTCCCTTCACCGCGAACCGTGCAGTACTTTCGCACCTGCAACTGCCCGACCGGCAGCGCCGCTCCGCTCAAAGCGTTCTTGAGCAGATCCTGGTCGCCGCGCCAGGTTTCCACCGGCAGTTCGCCTGGCGATTCCTCCCAGGCCCCCCAACCGATCCCCTGGAATTCCGCATCATCCGGATCGCGGGGAGGAAAAAACACAATCTGGCCGCCCCGATCGAGATAGGTTTCGAGCAGCCGTGCCACGTCGCCAACCGGCAGCGGCGCATGCCACAGCACCAACGCCGTCTGATCCCATTCGATGCTTCCCAGCTGATCCCGGCTCAGCAGATCGACGGCGGCGCGCAGGGCAGATTCCGGCGCGATTGTGGCGGCCAATTGCAGCGGAAAGGTGGCCGTTGGGTCATCGGCCACAATCGCTGTCCGCCGAGCCACCGGCAAATCGAAGACAAAGAAATATTCATTGTCCGCGGGATTCGCGTCGGCGGGAATCGCAACCCGCCCCCAGCCACGTTCCTGTTTCCGATCGATCGGGATGCGATGATCCTTCAGGTCGAATTCCGCCCCTTCTACCTCGAGCGAGAGTTCCGATCGAGCGCCGTCAATTTCGATCTGTAACGGGATCGTCGCACGTTCGGCGGTGGCGGCGCTACGCTCGATACGCAGCGACAACAGCAATTCCGCCGAGTCACCGACGGCCTGCCGCCGCACTCCGGTCACGCGCAGGCTGGTGTTCCCCGTCGCCACGTCGCCGTAGGCCAGCAGATGGAAGCGGATCGTCTGAGCGAATTCCAGGAACGAATCGCGCAGCGCCTGCCACCTGCCACTTTCGGCATTCCAGTCGTTGGCACGAATGTCGGAACAGATCCAGATTTCGGTGCGTCCGGTGCGATTTTCGCGGATATAGTCGCGCGCCGCCTCGAACAGCGCCGGAATATCCGCCGAGGCGCTGGTCGGCTCCGACTCCGGCAGATGCAGCAGATCCTCCGGGGTGCGCAATTCGCGGGGCTTGATCTGCGCGCTCTCGATCAGAATCCAGCGTGCCGATCCCAACAGTCGCAGGGTACGGACGAGCTGCTGGCGGCCCGTTTCCAGTTTCGAGCCGACCGCGGCTTGCCCCTGTTCCCGCATGCTGGCGGAGCGGTCGAGCAGGATGATGGTGGTGTCGGCCCGTCCGCCCGCCGCCAGTCCCAGCCAGCCGCTGGCAAGCGGCCGGCTGACCGCCAGGATCAACGCCGCGACCGCCAGCACGCGAAACAGCAAAATCAGCCATTGACGCAGCCGCGCATATCCTCGGGACATGCGGTTCGCCGCCAGCAGGAACATCATCGCGGCCCAGCGAATCGTCTGAAAGCGGCGCTGGTTTATCAGATGAATGATGATCGGCAGCGCCGCCAGCGGCAGCGCGGCCAGCAGCAGCGGTTGCAGGAAGCTCATCGCACCCCCTTCACCTTCGAGCGTCCCACCAGGAACCGCATCAATGCCTGTTCGTACGCCTCCGAGATATCAATCCGATGGTAGTCGATCGCCGACTCCAGCATCACCGGCCGCAAAGCAGCGAAGTAATTGTCGACGGCCCGGCGGTATCGATCGGCGATCTCGTTCGGTTCCGCAAAAATCGACGGCCCGCCCTCCATGTCGATGAATCGCATCGGTCGACGAAAATCGAACTGGATTTCCAGCGGATCGAGCAGATGAAAAACGGTCACATCGTGCCTGCGGAATCGCAGGTGCTGGAAACAGCCTCGCAACAGTTCCGGTTCCACAAACAGGTCGGAGAGGATTATGATCAGCGCCCGCTGCCGGATCGTCTCGGACAATTCATGCAACACTTCCACGAGCTGCGTTTCACCTTGCGGCGCCGCTTGTTCGAGAATATCGAAGAAGTTCATCAGGTGCAGCGGGTTCCGCCGCGGAGGCAGGCTGCGGACAATTCCCTTGGCGAAGCAGGAAATCCCCACCGCGTCGCCCTGCTGGACCGCCAGGTAACCGAGCGTGCCGGCGATCCGCCGCGCGTAGTCGATCTTGCTGATCCCTTTGGAACCGAACTCCATCGAGCCGCTGGTGTCGAGCACGAAGCAAGCTCGCAAGTTGGTGTCGGCTTCGAATTCCTTGACATAGAACCGGTCGGAGCGGCCATACGCCCGCCAATCGAGTCGCCGCAGGTCGTCGCCCGGAACATACTTGCGATACTCGGCGAACTCGACGCTCGACCCCCGATGCGGGCTCTGGTGACGTCCCGAGACATTGCCCTGCATCGGCCGACGCGAGAAGAGCGGCACTGCCGCTAATCGCGACAGAACCCCCGCGTCCAGAAAACTCCGTGGCTTGCGGTCCGGAAACATCGATGTGGCTAACTTTCGTGTACGGTTTCGTCGACCAGACGACGGACGATCTGCTTCGCGCTCACGCCTTCGGCCTGCGCCGCAAAGGTCGTGATAATGCGATGCGTCAACACCGGGCTGGCCACCTCCTGGATATCCTCCAGTCGGACCATGTAACTTCCCAGCAGCGCCGCGCGGGCTTTGGCGCCCAGGATCAAATACTGCACGGCGCGCGGTCCGGCGCCCCAGGAGACATACGGCTTCAGCCAGTCCGGCGAATTGGGGTCGGCCGGACGCGTCTTGCGCACGAGGCGGGCCGCGTAC
>Ga0233425_10003743_pt1 | contig 26912 bp, 23 predicted proteins | sample Watercolumn_Towu_2_FD_181712 | JGI IMG/M metagenome (GOLD analysis project Ga0233425, IMG submission 181712) | Freshwater microbial communities from Lake Towuti, South Sulawesi, Indonesia - Watercolumn_Towuti2014_140_MG | ecosystem: Environmental > Aquatic > Freshwater > Lake | place...
AACCTCAAGACCGTGAGAGCGAACGTCCCGACCGAGCTCTTCAACGAGGACATCATCACCCTCGGTTGCCACAGCTTCCAGTACTACCTGCCGGCTCCCTTCTATCACGCGCTGATCACGCTCGGTGCGCCCATGCCGTGACGGTACGTGGTGGAGCAGGGATCGCGTGAGACCCGAGCGTGAGCGTGAGCCTGAGCGTGAGCGCCTCTGTCCGCACGGGGGACGCGCGGGGGTCCGGGCCTGGCTCCCCTGGATGGGGGCGTGGGCGCTCCTGCTGGCCGTCGTCGTCGGGGCGGCTCCCCTGACGGCACACGAAGGGGGGCTCGTCGCAGCGTCAGCCGGTGACGACTGGCTCTCGCCAGGATCCCCGCTGTTCTCGATCGCGCTCCGCCTGGTCGCCGTCCTCGGACCTCCCGCCGACGTCGCGTTGCGGTTCGTCCTGCTGGCCTCGCTCCTGGCCGGGGGTATCGCCGGCGCCCGGGTCTGTGCCGAGCTCGGTGCATCTCGTCGCGCACATGTCCTCGCCGCGGTGTGCCTGACAAGCCACGGCGCCCTGGTGGCGGCGGCCTCCCGGCTCGGTCCGTCGATCGTGGTCTGGGCCTGCGAAGCGGTCCTGCTCGCGCTGGCCCTGGCCATGCGCCGCGCCGGTCGGACGCCACCACGCTGGCTCGCCGCGCTGGCCGCCGTGAGCGGCGTGCTGGTCCTCGTCGAGCCCGCGACCACCCCGATGATCCTGGTCCTCGCCACATGGCTCGCGCGCGCGCCCTCCGGACGCGGAGCGGCGGCAGCCGTGATCGTACCGGCCGTCGCCGGGGTCGGGCTCGCGGTCATCGCGTTTCGAACATGGAGCTCGACGGGGCTCGTCGTGCCCGACATCGAGGCTCTCGCCAGCGCGGTCGTGGGGCTGGCTCCGCCGGCGGACCGAGTCGCTCCCGCGCACCGCTTCGTCGTCGCCGCCGCTCCGGCCGCGCTCGTCGTGCTCTCGGGTCTGGCGGTGAGCGGCTGGATCAGGTCCAGGTGGGATCTGCGGATACTGAGCCTCGGCCTCGCGCTGCCCTCGCTCGCCCTCTCGTGCCTGGACGGGGGATCGATGCCCGGAGTGCTCGCGATGCCGCCGCTGATCATCCTCGGCGCGGTCCGTATCGACACGCTCGGGCCCGGTGCGGACCGCGCCTTCTGGACGTGCGTCCTCGTCGGGCTCAGCGTGGCGACGGGGATCGGCGCCGTCACGTCCCCGGGGCGCCCCGAAACGCGCGCTGTCGCCGGGATGCTGGCGCCGGAAACGAGAGTCGCGGTCTCCGATCCCCGGCTCGGCGCAGCGATCGATTTCTATCGTCCGCGGGTCCGTCGTGACGGAGCGGCTGTGAGGGTCTGGCAGCCCGGCGACCGGACGCCGAGAGCAGTGGTCGTGCACGCATTCGGCACGAGGATCGGGAGGCTCTGGGTCGTTCGCCCGGGCAGGCCGCTCTTCGACGCCATGGCGCAGCTCGAGGAAGCGACGGTGTCGTACTCCGAGCGGGGACGGACCATCCCGTGCCCGTGGCAGCGATCGAGGGAACGGTTCTTCTGCGGCGGCCCCGAGTACCAGGCCGTGATGCGGACCAGCGCCGAGCTCGACGGCGCGATGGCGGACGCCATCTACTTCCCGCCCCTGGACGACGGGGTGCTGGAGATCCGCTGGGACCGCGTGGCGCTCGGCCGGAGGCTGGTCGGGCTTGCGGGTCTGGCCGATCAGGCGATCGACTTCTCGAGCGAGCCCGTCTCGATCGAGGTCCGCGCGGGATCGGCGCCCGCCATGACGCTGGAGCGGGGAGCCCGGAGAGGGTTGATCCCCTTCGAGATCGAAACCGCGGGCGGACCGGATCGCGGGGCGGTCGTCATGCGGGTCTCGACCCGGGACGACCGCGGCCGGCACGTCTTCGTGGACGCGGTGACGGTGCCGTGAGCATCGAGCGGAGCACGAGGTCCGGGGACTCGAGCCGGACGTGGGCCCTCGGAGCCGTGGCGCTCGGCGCCGCGGGCAGCGTCGCGGCCGCCCTGTACTACCGCTCCTTCGCGGCCGCCCTCCCGCTCGGCCTCGGGCTCCCCCTCGACGACGCGTGGATCCACGTGCAGTTCGCCTCGAGCTTCGCCGCGGGCCATCCGTTCCAGTTCGGGCCGGGCGAGTGGTCGTCGGGCTCATCGGCTCCGCTCTGGTCCGTGCTCGAGGGGATCGGGCTCGTGCTGTGCGACGATCCCGTCACGGTCGCGCACGTCCTGGGCGTGGCGTTCACGGTCCTGTATCTGGGCATGGCCGTGGCGCTGGCCCGCCGCATGGGTCTGAGCGGTCCCGTGCTCCTGACGGTCCCCGCGCTCCTGCTCGCGCAGTGGCGAACGTGCTGGGCCGCGGTGTCGGGCATGGAGGTGCCGCTGGCTTGCGCCCTCGTGTTGCTCGTGTGCTGGTCGTACCTGGATGAAAGGACGAGACCTGGGCCGGCCTGGAGGAGCGGCCTCGCGGCCGGTGCCCTCCTCTGGACCCGCCCCGAGGGTCTGCTGGTGGCCATCGTCCTGATGGCGGACCAGGTGGCCGAGCACTTCCGGACACGAGAGGGCAGCGGTGGCATCGGGCGGCGCGGGCGTGTGGTGCGACTCGTGGGCATGATCCTGGCCTGGGCTGCAGTCGCGGTGCCGTACTTCGTGCTCAACGCCGCGACCGGTCCGGGCGTCCTGCCCCGGACTGTGTACGTCAAGGCGCACGTCGCGACCATCGAGCGCGGGTGGCATACCCTCTGGACGTTCGTCGCGGACCTGATGGGCGAGGCGGTGTCGTGGCGCGTCTTCTTCCTCGGGGCCATGCTCGCGATGGCGCACGGGCTCCTGGGCACGCGACGCGGCGAGCGGCGGACGCCGCTCGTGATCCTCGTCGCTGGCTGGCTCGCGGCGATCGCCTACTTCAAAGGCTCGGCGGACTTCTCGTCCCGCTACATCATCCCGTGCATCGGTCTGCTGACGGTCTTCGGGGTCGTCGGCCTGCACCGCGCCTGCGCAGCGCTCCGTGTGGGCCTGGCGGGCGAGGCCGTGGCCGTCGTGGTCCTGCTGGCGCAGGGCGTCCCGGCCGTGCTCGAGAACGCGTCCATCACCGCGCGGGACGTGGCCAGCGTGTCGGGCCACGTGGTGCGGATGGGGCGCTGGGCGGCGCGCCACGTACCGCGAGACGCCGTCATCGCGATGAGCGACGTCGGCGCGATGAGCGTCTTCACCGAGAACCGCGTGGTCGACCTGCGCGGCCTGGTCAGCCCCTACCACGGCTGGGACCGGCTGGCGGAGCTCGACCGACAGCGCCGCGAGAGGGTGGCCTACGCGTTCCTGTTCCCGGAGCTCAACGAGCGGGTGATCCTCAGGGGCGGATACGTCCCGATCCACGTCATCACGCTGGACGCGAACACCATCTCCGCGTCGGACAACCTCGTCGCCTACCGCACGCCCTGGACCGACGAGCGGCGGCTCGAGCAGGTCGGCGCGTCGTTCGACTTCGAGGACGGGACCATGCAGGGATGGACCGCGAGCGGGGCTTTTCCGCGCCGGGACTGGCTATCGGACGGCGCGGGCCCCGGCCAGCGGCGCGTGATCGACCTCGGCGGAGGCCGCTGGTTCCTGAGCTCGTGGGGGCCGGACGGTGACGCGACGACGGGCCGCGTCGTGTCGCCGGAGCTCCGCATCGACGGCGACATCGTGACACTGAGGGTCGGCGGCGGGTGCCTTCCGGATAGCGTCGGCGTGCGGCTCTGGGTCGACGGACGCATCAGACGCACCGCGGTCGGGGAGTGCAGCGAGGTCCTGGTGCAGCGCGAGTGGGACGTCCGGGACCTGCGCGGGCGGCTTGCGCGCCTCGAGGCTCACGACGACACGACGGGCGGCTGGGGGCACGTCATGCTCGACGAGGTGCGCCAGCACCGCGTCCTGGGTGGCCGGGCGCCGACCCTCGCCGATTTCCCGCCCGAGGGCCCGCAGGAGCCCGCCGAGAGCCGTCTCGCCGCCGAGAGACGAGGCCAACCAGAAAATCCCTGAAAGTCTTTGCGGAAGGGGGGCCGGGGGGAACCGCTTTCTTCAGAAAGGGGTTCCCCCCGTGAACACTAACGTTTATCTTTCCTGGCCGTGCTTGCAGGAATGATGAAGCGGTGGTGGGGGCCCGCGAGCCTCGTGCTCGTCGTGGCCATGGTCACGATGCTGCCCTGGATCGGGTCGTACCCGTTGCTCCCCGAGTGGGAGCCTCACTACGGCCAGGTCGTGCGGGAGATGCACCACGAGGGGCACTGGCTCGATCCCACCTACCGGGGCAGTCCGTTCTACGACAAGCCGATCCTGCCGTTCCTGATGGAGCTCGTCTCCTTCTCGGTGCTGGGCACGGACGAGGAGTCGCTCGCCGAGACGCGGGGCGCGGCGTTGCGCGAGGCGAGGGCGCGCGGCGAGCCGCCGCCTCACGAGGCGCTGTTCGGCCGGACCGAGCTGGCGGTCCGGCTGCCCATGGCGCTGGCGGGGATCGCGGGAGTGCTCGCGCTGTACTTCCTGGTGGGCCGGATCTACGGCCGCCGCACGGCGCTGCTCGCGGCGCTCATGCTCGCCACGACGCCTTTCTTCTACCTCGTCGCGCGGCAGTTCATGTTCGACGCCCCGTTCGTTGTGCTGAACACGTCGGCGCTGCTCTGCCTGGTGCTCGGCGCGATCCCGACGCCAGACGGCGAGCTGGAGCCCGGGCGCCGGAAGTTCCTCCTCGCCATGTGGATACTGATCGGCCTGGGGCTCATCACCAAGGGCGCGCTGGCCATCGCCGTACCGGGCGCGATCGGCATCGTCTACATCCTGATCACCTTCGACTGGCGCGTGATCAAGCGGCTCGAGCCGTGGTGGGGCGTCCCGGTGATGCTGGCCGTCGCGGCGCCCTGGTTCGTCTACATGACCAACCTCCACGGTGAGCCGTTCCTGCGAGCCTTCTTCTACGAGCACCACATCGAGCGCATGGCCGGCGAGCTGGACAAGCCGGAGGGCACGTTCGAGTTCTACGTCCGCGAGATCGGCGTGGGCCTGATGCCCTGGGTGGCGCTCCTCCCGCTCGGCCTGGCGCACGCGTTCGGGACCTGGAAGCTCAGACTGGATCGCGCGATGTGGCGTGATGCGTTCCTCCGGCTCGCGTTCCTGGCGCCCTTCGTGTTCTTCACGCTGAGCTCGACGAAGTTCCCCCACTACGTGCTGCCCGCCGTGCCGTTCCTGGTGCTGCTCATGGCGCGGGCAGTCGACTCCGAGCTCGAGGACCCGGAGCGGCGCACGTCGCGGCTGCTCTGGGTCCTGGCCCTGGTGGTGGTGGGCCTGATCGCCAAGGACCTGCTCGAGGGACGGAACTACCGCCTCGTCTTCTACCTGTTCACGACTCACAGGTTGCAGGACTTCCACCCCCTGGTCGGCAACCCGTACGTCGCCTTCTCGATCGTCTTCGGGCTCGTGGGCCTCGTGACGCTCGTGGCGCTGATCCGGCAGAAGCTCGGCTGGGCCGGGTTCCTGTCGATGCTGCTCCTCAACCTCGGCTATGCGATCTACCTGAACTCCCAGATGGTCCCGGCGCTGTGCAACATGTTCAGCTCACGGAGCCTGGTGGCGCGGTTCCTCGAGCTCCGTGAGGAGGGTGACGGGTTCGGCGACTTCCGCACCTGGAAGACGCGCGCCGAGACGTTCTACCTGCCGCTGGACACGGAGATGGCCCGGATCAGCTCGCTCGGCGGGTACAGGAGCCTCGTCAACGACCACCCGGGCGGCCGGGTGTTCATCGCGGTGTGCGAGCGCGACCTGGGCCGGCTGCGGGAGATCGCGCGCCAGGCTGGCGACGAGCTCCACGTGATCGGCGACGACTCGTGGGAGGACTACCGCGAGGTGCTCCTCGTGTCGAACCGGCAGAGCGAGGACTACGACCCGCGCGCCGAGGCGATCATCGATCACCACCCGAGCCCGCAGCAACCGTCGGAGGCGGTCTTCGACGGACGCATCAGGCTGCTCGGAGGCGACGCGACGCCGGCAGAGGCGTCTCCCGACGGGACGGTCGAGGTCACGTACTACTTCGAGTGCCTCCAGACCATGGAGCAGGACGCGCAGATCTTCACGCACATCGAGGCCGTCGAGGGCGGGACCCGGTGGGTGTCGGACCACCACCCGGTCGGGAGCCGCTTCCCGACGTCCATGTGGCGCGAGGGCGACCTGGTGCGAGATCGCTTCACCGTCACGGTGCCCACCACCGCGGCGAGCGGGACCTACCGCGTGATGATGGGCTTCTTCGTTGGTGACGACAGGTGGCGGGTCACCCCCGCCGGCGAGAACGACGGCGGCGACCGGACCGAGGCCGTGCGCTTCGAGGTGCGCTGAGCCCGCGGGTCCGCAGCGGCGAGGGGGCAGAATATTCCGTCCCGCTCACCTGTCCATCGGGGGAGAGTGTGGTAGAAGATCTGCGAGATCGAGGGAGGACTACGATGATGGAGAAGAGTGGGGGAACCAGGGGTCTCGGCGCGGTCCTGGCGTGCGTGGCGACGCTGCTGCCGCTGCCCGCCGGCGCGCAGGAGTCGTCATATCTGGCCGAAGCGAGGGCCGCGGCCGCCGCGGCGCCACGGGACGCAACGGCCCAGGTCGCGCTGGGCGACGCGCTCCTCGAGGCCGGGCTGGTGAGCGAGGCTCGCGGGGTCTTCGCGAAGGCCAGCAGGCTGCCCGAGGGCTCGGTCCCCGGGACCTACGGCCTGGCCAAGGTCGAGATGGTGCGGGAGGACATCCCGGCCGCGCGCACCCACTGCCAGCGGCTGCGCGGTCTCTCGAAGGGGACCCCGATCGGCGACGTCTGCGAGGGCTACGCGTTCCTCGCCTGGAAGCGCGGCTCCCGCGCGGGCGACGCCCTCCAGAAAGCTCTCTCCACGGACCCCGCGAACGTCGAGGCCCTCGTGGGGATGGGGGAGGTCGCCCAGGGCCTGATGAACGTGGCGGACGCCGAGGCGTCGTACCGCAAGGCGCTGGGCATCGAGGCGGGCAACGCCCGAGCCCACCTGGGTCTGGGGAAGCTGTACCTCGCCGCCGATCGGATGCGCGAGGCGGAGCAGGAGCTCCGCCAGGCGGTGAAGCTGGGCCCCGGCCTCGGCGAGGCGCGATACCAGCTCGGCATCGTGCTGGGCGACACGGACGAGGGCATCGAGCAGCTCCGCGCGGCGATCGAGATCCGCCCGGGCTGGGGCCAGGCGCTCGAGGCGCTGGGCCAGGTGCTCCAGCGCAAGGGGCAGAACGAGCAGGCGATCGACGTTCTCACGAAGGCGACCAAGGCCCAGCCCAACCTCGCGGGCGCGTTCCAGTACCTCGGGATGGCCCATGTGGCGCTGAAGCAGTGGCCCGAGGCCGAGGCCGCCCTGACCGAGGCGATCAAGCTCGTGCCGTCGCTCTCGCAGGCCGTGCTGGCCCTGGGCGACGTCCAGGTCCAGCAGGGGCACTACGACGCGGCGCTCGAGACCCTCGCCAAGGCGCGCGACCTGAGCCCGCGCGACGCCATGATCTCCCTGCACACGGGCCGCGTGTATCGGCTCATGGCCCGGAACACCCAGGCCCGCGCCCAGTTCGTCAGGGCCAGCCAGCTCGATCCCGACCTCGCCGCGTCGGAGGTCGAGCTCGGCGACGTCTTCTTCGAGCTCGAGGACTGGGCCCAGGCCAGGGAGCACTACCAGGCGGCCAAGTCGCGTCCCAACCAGGAGGGCGTGGACCCGGAGCACCTCAAGCTCAGGCTCGAACAGCTCCAGGGACGCTAGGGGGAGTCGTGGGGGACGCACCGAGCCTCTGTCCGTGAGCGTGAGCGTGAGCGTGAGCGTGAGCGGACGGTGATGTTGTAGTGGATCAACGACGCACGGCACGTCGGTTCGGCCCCGCGATCCAACCGCCGGGGTATCCCACGATGCTCGAGCTGTGCGCCGGCGTGCTCGTCCTGATGCAGATCGGCCTGAGCCGCTTCGCGATCGACGACCTCCCGTCCACGGTGGTGCCGTACTTCTCTCCTTCCGTCCTTGGCCTGCCCGGCGCCGAGACCGAGGCCCGCCTCTGGATCTGGATGGTGATCGGCTTCTGGTCCGTGCTCCTCGGAACGAGCCTGTGGCTCCACCGCGCCGCCGGATCGAGCCCTGTCCCGATCGTCTCGGTCGCGGCCCTCGCCTTCCTGGCCGTGCTCCGGGCCGGCGTGATCGCGCTGAACCTCGACCCGGCCCTCGCGCCGGGCCGCGTGCTGTTCCGGGCCGCGACCGCGGGCCTTGTCGTGCTGCTGCTCGGCGCCGGCCTGGAACGGTGGCGGACCAGGCAGCGCCTCGTCCCCGGGCTGATGCGGCCGGCGGCGTACGACGAGCCCGCGCCGAGGGGGCCGTACTACGTCCTGGTCGGGCTCCTCGGGCTCGGGCTCCCCTGGTTGTTCCTCCCGACGCGGATCAAGGTGGTGGCCGACGGGCTGGTGGTCGTCACGCCGGTGAGCTACCTGTGGCTGCCCGCGCCGGTGATCGATACGGTCGAGGAGGCGAGCGCCGCGCAGGCCGTGCTCGGGACGGGGATCAACCTCGTGACCAGCCCGCTCGCCTCGGTCCGCATCCAGCGCCGCCGCCGGTGGCTCCCGTTCGTGCTCAGCGTGGCGGACAGGCCGCGTTTCATCGCCGCGCTGCGCGCCACGGCCGGGGGGGAACGGGGTGCCGGGGAGCGACAACAGGAAACCCGTGTGAGCTGAAGCACTCGAGCGTTGAGCCGCTGCCGTGGTGGAGCTCGAAGCCCTATAGGGCCGGAACCGCAAAGCATGAGAAAGCTCTATGCCGTTCCATACGTGCGTGACCTAGGAGTCTCGTCTGCACAAATCGCCCAGGCGTAGTCTCATGGTCCGTCACGAACACAGCGAACTGATACCTCATAAGTGACCGAACTACGGGAGATCTCGGCACGTGTGAAACCGACTAACCACGCTGCGTCGAAAATGTCTGTGACGGGCGATGACGACCAGTACACTGGAGGTATGGAGCCAAACTCGGGCAGTGTATATAGCCCGCCCTCTCCCGGACCTTCGTACCAAGCGCACCCGTTACAGCCGCCAAAATAGCATGCACCTTCACTGAGGCATTCGTTCGTGACGCCGCAAGACCCGCCCGTCTCCGTGCCGGGGCAGCCGCGGACGAGCGAGCGCAACTCACTTATCGTGGGGAGATGCCACGAGCCAGGGCCGTATCCTGCGAGGTTCAGTGTGTCGCAGTGTTCGATGGCCCTCTCCCAAACCACCGCTCCCAGGGTATGTGGCTCTTGCCAACAGAGCCCGGTCCTGCAGTCGAGCAGACCACCGGCGCAGAGGATCAGCTCACCCTCAGAGTCGCAATCGGAATCCGTGTCGCTGTCCCCGTCGCTGTCAGAGTCTCCGTCTCTGTCGGAATCGCCGTCGTTTTCGGTGTCCGCGTCGCCATCCGCGTCTCCATCTCCATCGCTGTCGGCGTCGCTGTCCACGTCACCGTCACCGTCGACATCGGCATCGACATCACCATCGACATCGTTGTCGGCATCGGCATCCCCGTCTCCGTCGGAGTCTCCGTCCCCGTCGGTCCCCACGGGAACGCAGTCGAGCCCGACGGCCTCGAATCCACGGAAACAGAGGCACTCGGGCTCGCCGTCGGACTCGACGCAGGTCCCATGTCCCGAGCAGGTCACACCGTCACACGGATTCCTCTCCGTGCTCGAGCAGCCCGGGAAACACAGGAGCACGGACAGCACGAACGCCACGACCACTGTCGCCGACCGCATCGAACATCCTCTCGTTGTGTTCTCCGAGTATACAGTACAATCAGCCTCGAGAGGCAGATGACCCGAGGGGGAGCCCCACGATGAATCGACTGGTTGGAACGATTGCGCTCGTGCCGGCGTGCGTCGTGATCGCGCTCGTGCCGTGCTGTGGCGATGGCGGCGACGAGGCGTCGGGGCTGGTCGTCACCGAGGTCTCGACCGACACGCTGCCGCCCGCCGGGGTGCGGGTCGTCTTCACGGTACGCGACGGCCGGGGCGAGCCCGTGTCGGGCCTGGACATCACCGAGATCGAGGTCATGGCCGACGACCGGCCCCTCGCGTCCGAGGGCGTGGACGAGCCGGTGCTGGTCGCGGACCCCGGCAGCGAGAGCTCCGTGCTGCTCCTGCTCGACCTGTCCAACGGGACGGTGGACTCGGGCGCGGAAAGCCTCGACGCGGAGCTCGACGCGGCCCTGGAGATGGTGGGCTACCTCGTCCCGGAGCACCGGGTGGCGGTCTACGTGTACGCCGGGCCGAGCCACTTCGGCGCGGTGGTCCCGTTCACGAGCGACGCGAGCCGGCACGAGGAGGTCATCGGCCCGTCGGGCTCGCTGCGCGGGTCCGAGGGTCTGGGCACGCGGGACCTGTACGACGCGATCACTTGGGCTCTCGACGACCTCGAGGCCGCGGGCGGTGGGGACGGCCTCGTCAACCGCGCGCTCGTGCTGTTCGCCGGCGGCCCGGACCAGGCCATGGCCCAGGACCCCGTGAACATCCAGGCGCGCATCGAGGCCGGTGCGGCGCAGGGCGTGCGGTTGTTCACGATCGGGGTGGGCGCGCAGGCGGACTCGGGCGAGCTGCGCGACTTCGGCCTCGACGGCACGGAGCAGGTTGACGACCCGCTCGAGCTGCCGGCCGCGGGGCTGCGCGTGGCGTACCGGATCGACGAGCTGTCGGGCGGGAGCTACGCGATCGGGATCTGCAGCCCGCGGGTGGGCGGCGAGCGCATGTTCACGCTGAACATCGAGCACGGCGGTCGCACGGGCTCGCTCATGGTGACCTACAACGCCGACGGGTTCGACATGGCGGGCTGCGACCCCGCCGTGGTGGCCGACCCCTGCGCGGGCCGTCAGTGCGGCATGGTGCTGGGGTTCGAGTGCGGGACCTGCGAGGGCGAGACGCCGTACTGCAACCAGGGGTGGCAGTGCTCGTCCACGCCTGCCTGCCCCGGCGACATGGTGATGGTCCCGTCGGCCGAGGTGTGCATCGACCGGTACGAGGCGTCCGAGGGGCACGGCGGGTTCCCCGCGTCCGTGGCGGGCGCCGAGCCGTGGGTGCGCGTGACGCGGCAGGAAGCCGAGGACGCGTGCCGGTCCGTCGGAAGACGGCTCTGCACCGAGGAGGAATGGGGTGCCGCGTGCCGGGGCACGGCAATGACGACCTACCCGTACGGAAACGCCTGCCGTCCCGGCTCGTGCCGCGGGCTCGGCGACGGGGAGCCGTCGGCCGTGCCGACCGGGAGGCTGACCGACTGCGAGGGCGGGTACCCGAACCTGTTCGACATGGCCGGCAACGTGGCGGAGTGGACCTCCACGTGCGCGGGGACGACCTGCCGCGCGATGGGCGGGTCGTTCTTCGACGACGACTGCGACCTGACGTGCACGAACGGGCAGGACGCCAACCCGGTCCTCGGCGACCGCGGGCTCGGGTTCCGCTGCTGCCTGTCGCTGGCCGCGGGGCCGTGAGAGGGGTCACAGAGCGGGGTCACGGAGTTGATCACCAACATCGCCTTGGCTAACCTGATGTTGTGACGAGGTTGCGGATGACGGTGGTGAATGTCCACGATGCCAGGACCAACCTCTCGCGCTTGCTGGCTCGCGTCGAGGCCGGGGAGGAGATCGTGATCGCCAGGGCAGGCAAGCCCGTGGCACGGCTCTCTCCTGTCGTGACAGCGAGAGGGGAAAGAGCCCTTGGTGCGGACCGAGGGTTGTTCGAGGTGCCTGACGATTTCGATTCCCAGCTTTCCCAGGAAGTCCTCGAAGCATTCGAGAGCTGATGTGCGGATACTCCTCGACACCCACGTCTGGCTCTGGACCCTTGTCACGCCGGAACGGATCGGCGAGCGGGCGAGACGTCAGCTCGTTGACCCCGGAAACGAGCTCCTCCTCTCGGCTGCCAGCGCGTGGGAGATCGCGATCAAGTACCGCCTCGGAAAGCTCCCCCTACCCGAACCGCCGGAGGAATTCGTCTCTCCGCGCCTGGCACGCGACGGGATCACGCCGCTCCCCGTGACGCTCCGTCACGCCCTTCACGTCGCCCACCTCCCATATCTCCACCGGGACCCGTTCGACCGGCTCCTCATCGCTCAGGCGTCTCTCGAGCGGCTGGTCCTCTTCACGGCCGACCGTCAATTCAAGGAATACGACGTGGATTGCGTGTTCGTGTGAGCTGGACCAGCCGCACGATCCAGCTCGCGTGGGGCCGCGCGCCGGCGGACCGGCACGAGCAGCCGCCGTCCTCACCCCTGAGGTCTCCGGGCGAATCGGAGTCGCCATCGGCGTCGGTGTCCGCGTCACCACCGGCGTCGGGCGACATCCCTTCGTCGACCTCGCCGTCGCAGTCGTTGTCGATGCCGTCGGGGATTTCTGCCGCGGCGGGATTGATCTCGGCGAGGCTGTCGTCGCAGTCGCCGCCGAGAGCCACGAACCCCGCGGGAGGATCGCAGGTCTCCACGGCGCCCGCCTCGGCTCCGTACCCGTCGCCGTCACGGTCGGGGTAGTACCACTCGATCAGCCCGTCGTCCGGCTCGCCGTCGCAGTCGTCGTCGCGCCCGTTGCAGACCTCCTCGGCCGCGGGGTTGACGTCGCGGTCCGAGTCGTCGCAGTCCTCGCCGTTCTCGACGTGCCCCGGCGGGACCTCGCAGTGCTGGCGCTCGGTGGTCGGGTCGCCGTAGCCGTCGCCGTCCGCGTCGGTCCAGATGGGACGGCCGTCGTCGGACAGGCCGTTGCAGTCGTTGTCGCGGCCGTCGCACACCTCGACCCCACCGGGGACACAGGTCGCGCAGGCGTCGTCGCAGTCGCCGGGCTCGGTCGTCCAGCCGGTGATCGGCTCGCACGACGACCGGAGCGTCTCATCCGCGCCGAAGCCATCCCCGTCCGCGTCGCGGTAGTACGTGACGAATTCCAGCCCCTCGTCCACCTCGCCGTCGCAGTCGTTGTCGAGGCCGTCGCAGACCTCGTCGGCTTCCGGGTAGCACGTGGCGCATTCGTCGTCGCAGTCGCCGCCTCGCGCGGCCCACCCTTCCCACAGGGCGCAGGCTTCCTGCTCGGTCTCGTCGAGCCCGTATCCGTCGCCGTCGTCATCGCGGTAGATGCTCGAGAGGGGCAGATCCTCATCGATGAGACCGTCGCAGTCGTTGTCCACGAGGTCGCAGACCTCGTGCGCCCCGACGTTGACGGTGGGGTCGGTGTCGTCGCAGTCGCCGGCGTGTGCGACCCATCCAGCCATGGGGCGACAGGAGGTGCGGCGCGTTCCGGTCGCGCCGTAGCCGTCGCCGTCGTCGTCCCGCCAGTACGTCGTGAGCGGGAACCCCTCATCGATCGTGCCGTCGCAGTCGTTGTCGAGGTCGTCGCACAGCTCGTCAGCTCCGGGGTAGACGGTGGCGTCGTGGTCGTCGCAGTCGCCGTCGGCCGTGGTGAAGCCGTCATCGTCGGAGTCGCCGACGAAGTTGAGAATCCTCGACAAGTCTTCGATGGAGATACCGGCGGACGCTTCCTCGGGCCACGCAGTCATGTCGTCGAGCTCGGCTGCCTGAGTCGCGGAGGTCGCCCGGTTCGGGGCCTGGATGAAGAAGGTCACGAAGATGACCCGTTCCCCGGCCGGGACAGTCACATCGATGAACTCCCAGCCAAGTCTGTCTCTGGGGCCCGCGCCCAGGGAGTCGATGGACACAAAGTTAACCGTCACGATGCGGTCCACGCCCTGCGGCACGTGGCCGAGCGATGGGTCGCCACTGCCGTCTTCGCTATCGTCGGTACAGTAGTAGGTGTCTTCCGGCTCCAAGACCGTATCGCCATCGCTCGATGATGTGACGGTCGTCGAGCCATCGGAGCCGAGGCCGCCACCACTCAGGGAACCAGCACCGATCTGCACGTTCACCGTGATGTCCGCTGCGGTGCGGTTCTCGATGACGTCCATGAACCGAGCGAAGTCGATGGTCCCGGTGGCTGGGACGTAGACCTCGCGGTGCACCGTGAGACCGCCGATGGTGTCCTCCGCGAGGATAACCCTGCGGCCTCCGAGGTCGGTGGTGTGTGCCCCGATCCCAGCATTGTAGACGTCTTCCACGGCGCAGGGCGCTGGCAACGTACAGCTCGGGCAGATGCAGAGGAACGGCCACAAGTCTGTCGCGTCGGTAGTCCCGTTGATGATGCATCCCGAGCCCGAGTCGGCTATACCCGGCGTACCCGTGCCGCTTGCATCGATATCCCACCAGTATCCTGCTGGACCGGTGAGGTTGACCACCTCGGCGCCGGCTTGCCACGGCACGAGCGCTGCCACGAGACCCAGGGCCACGATGAAGGATGTCTTTTTCAACTCAACACCCCCAAGTACGAAGTTCACCCGCCCTCAGCGACACGAGGACACCGACGAGCACCACGTGTCTCATGGTCATATGCATGGACTTATTCTATCCTGATTCGCAGCGCCATCGGGGAGCCTATTGATGATTCACACGGTGAAGACGAGCATTTCCTCGCGCCCGCGCGTCGGGATGACACTTGCGTCGATTGCCCTGCTCGCGGCCGCGAGCTGCACCGACCCGGAGGAACGTCCGAGCGACGATGACCCGTGCGAGACCGTGACCTGCTCGGGCCGCGGGACGTGCGTGGCGCCCCGGGGCGAGCCCGTGTGCGTCTGCCACCGCGGGTACGTGGCCCGCGACACGGAGTGCGTGCCCGCCGGGACCGACGGCGACGCGGACGCGGACACCGAGGAGTGCTCCGAGGGGTGCCGGCCGGGCGAACGGTGCGACCAGGGGGAATGCGTGCCCGGCGCGTGGATGGTCGTGACGGCGAGGACGTTCCTCATGGGCTCGCCCCTGACCGAAGCGGGTCGCGAGCCGAACGAGACGCGGCACGACGTCACGATCACCCGGGACTTCGAGGTCTGGTCCACCGAGGTGACATACGAGGACTTCGCGCGGGTGATGGGCTACGGCCCGCCTGCTCCGCCCGGGTGCTCCACGGGCTGCGCCGTCGAGCACGTGACCTGGCACGAGGCCGCGGCGTACTGCAACGCGCTCTCGGTCGAGCGCGGCTTCAGCTCGTGCTACGAGTGCGACGGCACGGGCGCCACGGTCCAGTGCGTCCCGTCCACACGGGTGCCGCAGGACTGCCCGGGTTACCGCCTGCCGACCGAGGCGGAGTGGGAGGCCGCGGCGCGCGCCACCACGACCGCGGCCACGTACAACGGCGACCTCGACCTCGCCCGCCTGGAGTGCGAGGAGCCGAACCCGGCGCTCGACGATATCGCCTGGTTCTGCGGCAACTCGAGGCTGGAGCCGCAACCCGTGGCGATGCTCCGGGCCAACGGATTCGGGCTCTACGACACGCTCGGCGGCGTGTACGAGTGGTGCCACGACTGGTACGCGGAGGACCTGGGCGCGGAGGACGCGACCGACCCGTCCGGGCCTTCGACGGGGACCGATCGGGTCGCGCGGGGAGGGTCGTACTACCGCGAGGCCCGCCGCGCCCGCGCCGCCCGGCGCACGAGCCTCGACCCGAACGACTCGAGCCAGGCCCTCGGCTTCAGGCCCGTGCGGACCCTGCCGTGAAGGAGGTGGAGCGTGCCTGGATATGTCCTCCACGTCATGCGCGTGGTGGACAGGAAACCACTGGGCGTGCTGGTGGCGCTGGCGCTGGCCGGCTGTGTCAGGAGCGGAGGGTCGACGACTTCCGCCGGAGCAGGCGAGGAGGCGACGATGGCGATCCAGAGCATGACCCCGATCCTGATCGTGGAAGCGATCGAGCCCGTGCTCCCCTTCTGGGAAGCGCTCGGCTTCGAGCGTGTGGCCGAGGTCCCGCATGGCGATGGGCTGGGGTTCGTGATCCTGGGCCAGGGGTCCAGCCTGGTCATGTACCAGACGACCGGGAGCATGGACCTCGATATCCCGGCGGTCTCCCGTCTCGGACCGTTCCGGTCGGTCCTCTACCTCCGGGTGGTGGACGTGGAGGGGATCGCCGCGCGCGTCCCGGAGGCCGAGGTGGTGGTCCCGCTCCGAACGACTCCGTACGGAGCACGGGAGATCTTCGTGCGCGAGCCCGGGGGCCACATCGTGGCCTTCGCGCAGCTCGCCCAGGAGGCGGAGTAGGGAGACCCACCTACCGCCCAGGAAACCGCGCGGACACCCCTGTGCTTGATCGTGAGCTGACCGCGGATCGTCCGCTTCACGGCCAGTTCAGGCGGCCGACTGCTCGTCCACGTCCCATCCTGGGAAGACGAGGACCGCGGGATGGCATCGGAGCGCGCGTGCGATCACCTTGGCTCGCTCGACCCCCAGGTTCACCCTGTCGTTCTCGATCGCCGAGATCGTCGATTGCGGGATCCCCGTGATCTCCGAGAGCCGTGTCTGGCTCATCTCCTGGAGCTGCCGGATGATGCGGACCGATTCCCCGACACTGACGTCGATCGTCTTCCTTGCCTTACGGTACTGCTTCATGTGTTCACCGCCTCCGATAGTCGTGAGCCGTGATGTCGACCACGAGCACCAGGATCTCTCGCTCTTCCACCCGATAGATGACCCGGACCTGTGCGCCGAGTCGGCACGATCGGTGACCTCCCCACTCTCCTCGCAGCGCCTCGTCGTGAAACCCCTTGATCAGCCGCAGCCCCGGAGGCCCGGAAATGCGGACGATGTCCTTCCACTTCTCGTACCGCTTCAGGATCTCGACTGGCATCCGTCGCAGGCGTCGCTCCACCCGCCGATGCTCGAGAACCTCCCACATATAGAGGATGTACTATATCTAATATGGTATGACAACCTGATCATGAGCTATCAGCTCGCCCTACCCCCAGGAAACTCTTTCGCCTGTTCCCCCGATAACAGGAACAGGACAGTCAACAGGCCCGGGATGGGCCGCAACGAGAAGGAGTTGGACATGGCACGCACCAGACAGAGCAGAGACGAGACCCAGGCGACCACCCCCAGGACTCCCCGGGAGCAACGAACGGAGGAGCAACGGTCGCAGGAACAACAGCAACAGGAGCAGGCCGCGATCCCCAAGGACGGCACGCTCGACCAGCCGCTCGATCTCGATGACGAGCAGGGATTCCGCAAACACTGGGAGCAGCACCAACCCGACGTCCAGGCCCTCGGCCCCGACGTCGGGCAGTACCCTCCGAAGAACCGAGTACGTTCCCGGAAAGGAGCAAGCCGTTCCGTGAGCGTGAGCGTGAGCGTGAGCGTGAGCGGCCTACCGACAGAGCTTCGTCAACATCGCGACTACCCTGCACAGCAGCTCGATCCCCCGCAAGTATGACGACTCCTCAATGATCCCGAGTGCCTTGTACACATCCAGGATCGCCGCGCACTCCATTGCTGACCCCCGTGCGATGGCGTAAGTCCGGGCCTTGTCCGCACCACCGGTTCGTCCTTCGGCTTCAGCGATGTTCAGCGGGATGGACATCGCGGCTCGCCGGAGTTGATCTGCGAGGGCCGATGAGCCGCGAGGCAAACCGTTGAGCAGCGGGACACACAAGGTCAAGAACTCGATGGCGCAACGGTAGACGTCGAGACGCTGGAAGGTGAGGACCATACCAAGTTATCGGGCGAGGGCGGCAGATTGTTGTCAACCGCTCACGCTCACGCTCACGCTCACGCTCACGCTCATAGATGCACGTGGCCCAAAATCGGGATCGCGACCCTGGGCGGAGCGCGGCCCGACGAGGAGAAGGACATCGACTGGTCCCGGCAGGTCAAGGCGCTCTGGTATCTGCTCGAGCAGGACTACCGTGTGATCCAGGCGTCGGCGTCGTACTTCCTCATCTCGGAAGGCCACTCCGACGAGCTCAGGTCCCTGCCCACCCTCAGAGGCAGCGTCCGGCTGTACCAGGAAGCGGCCAGACCCAAGGGACAGGACGCCAACAACGAGTCCGCCATCGAGGGTGACGAGCCCGCCGACCCGCCGGCGACCGGGGACAGCGCTCCCGCCCCGGCTCCGACCCCCGCCGCGTAGGGTCCCGGCCCCGCCACCTCCTCGAGCACCATCGCCGCGACCATGTCGAAGCTCCCCGGGACCTTTTTTCGGTCGCCGCGACCGCGATGAAGCTCCCGGGCAGCTCGATCCCCCTCGCGGCGACCACCACCAAGCTCCCCGGCAGTTTTTTTCGGTCGCTGCGACCATACCAGACCTCGCCAGCGACCTTTTTTCGGTCGCAGCGACCGCGGAAATGCTCCCCAGCAGATTTTTCTCGGTCGCCGCGACCAATCCGGACCTCCCCGGCCACTTTTTCTCGCTCGCCGCGCCCCAATCGGACCTCGCCAGCCACCTTTCATCGGTCGCAATGACCGTGGAAAAGCCCGTGTCGCTTGATCGCCGTGCAGCAAGTGGTCACAATGACCACAAGGAGGTCGCAATGGACGGGAGCACTCCCTTGACGGTCGGCGTCCGGGAGCTCAAGACGCGGCTGGGCAAGTACCTGGACCTCGTGCAACGCGGTCGCTCGCTCGTCATCACGGACCGCGGCCGGCCCATCGCGGAGCTCCGCGCACTCTCTCGCTCGGCACAAGACCCCGATGCTCGGCTGGAGGAGCTCGCCTCGCTGGGTCGACTCACGCGCCCCACATCGGGTGAATGGCCCGTTTTCGAGCCGCTGGTCTCTCCAGGTCCTTCCCTCACTGACTCCATCGTCGCGGGAAGGAAGGACAAGTGCTGACGTGCTGTTCTTCGACGCGAGCGCTCTCGTGAAACGGTACGTGGCCGAGCCGGAAACAGCTCGGGTCACACGGATGCTCACTCGTGGTCATGCGGCGGTCTGCCGTCTGACCGAGGTCGAGATCTCGTCCGCGCTCTCTCGCCGCCGTCACGACGGGCTCCTCGGCCCGGGGGAGCACGAAAGCGCGCTCGGGTGGCTTCAGGCGGACCTCGCGCGGCTCGAGGTGGTCGAGATCGATCGGCACGTGGTCAACAGGACGCATGGGCTCCTCGCTCGACACAGGCTTCGTGCGGCGGACGCGCTCCAGCTCGCGGCATGCCTCGTCCTCAGGGACGCGGTCGACCCCGAGATCGTGCTCGTCAGCTACGACACACGTCTCAACGTAGCCGCCCGCGCGGAGGGGTTGACGGTGGAGCCGTGATCTCCCCTGACGATCACCGCTCACTCGCCCGCGACCAGGGCGAGGTCGGCCGTGATGTCCCATGATGTGGCCTCCACGAAGGAGTCCAGGACGAGGAAGTAAGTGCCCGCCTCGAGCGACGTGGAGATGAACGGGTTCCCACCGGCCCTCGCGTCGTCCGAGCACGCCACGGTCGTGTCGGGAGCCGCACACACCGTGCGCAGGTACGCGATGGCGTCCGTCCCTCCGTCGGATCGGACCGTGAGCTGGAAGGTCGCCTCGGTCGCGCCGATCTCGATCTGATACACGGCGTCCGGGCCGTCGCCCTCGTGCGGCAGGCAGTCGTCCATCGTGACCCCGGCGAGCGAGTCGGCGACGAACGCGGAGAGGTCCAGCGTGATGAACCGTGTGACTGTCTCACCCGCGCCGACCCTGATCACCACCGGCCGCGCGCAGGTGTCGTTGAGCCCTCCTGGACAGGGTCCCTCCTGGTCGGCGCGGCCGTCGCAGTCGTTGTCCAGCCCGTCCACGCAGACCTCGGTCGCGCCAGGACGTACCGACGCGTCGCGGTCGTCGCAGTCGTCGCCGCCGCAGTCGGCGCGTTCGTGTCCATCGCCGTCCGCGTCCATGGGCGGCGGCTCGCCGTCCACGCACCCGACGCCCTCGACGCACTGCTCCTCGCCGTTGCACGGATCACCGTCGTCGCAGCGCACGCCCCAGCACGAGAACCCGTCCGCGTCCTCGTCGCCGCCGTCGTCGGAGTCGGTGTCGGTGTCGGAGTCGGTATCGGTGTCGGAGTCGATGTCGGAGTCGGTGTCGGAGTCGGTGTCGGAGTCGATGTCGACGTCCATGTCGCTGTCGGAATCCGCGTCCGCATCTCCATCCCCGCCAGACACGGTCCCGTCATCACAGGTGGAAACCACGGCGACCATCATCGTGACCACCAACACCCGAATGGACTTCGCCATGGCCGAGGATCGTACTCGACTCTCGCCGGCCTGGCGAGCGGCCTCGGGCGCTTACAAACGCCGGAGCGATTCGCGGAATCCGCCGGCTCAGGCCTCCTCGCGGCTCAACCAGGCGGCCCAGATCACTCCGGCGATGGTCAGCGCCGTGCCGACGGCCGACGTGAGGCTCAGCGGTTCGGACAGGGCGAGGTGACCCATCAGGAGCGCGATGACCACGGTCAACTGCTGGATGATCCCGGACAGCGCGGCGGGCACGGACGCGAGGGCGTAGGTCATGAGCACCTGGCCGATCACCGCGGTCAGGCCCATGGCGAGCAGAAGGAGCCACTCGACCGGCGTGGGGGAGAGGAAGCCGTTGACGGCCACCGGGGCGGTACAGGCGAGGCCGCAGGCGCAGAAGAACGCGAACACGGTCCATGTCCCGGCGGCGCGGTAGCGGCGCAGGGCTCGGATGGTGGTCACGGCCACGCCCGCGAGGGCGGCCGAGGCGAGGCCGAGCGACTGCCAGCCCAGGAGGCTTGCGTGGCCGCCCTCCGTGCTCCCGCGCCACACGAGCGACACGCCCGCGCCGGCCACGACCAGCGCGGCGACGGCCCATGCCGACAGGCGCTCGCGGAGGAAGATCCAGGCGAAGACCGCGGTGAAGACGGGAGAGGTGAAGTTGAGCAGGGTGGCCACTCCCACGTGGCCGCGGCCGATGGCCACGAACAGGAGCAGCACGGCCAGGCCGCCGGAGACGCCGCGCAAGAGCAGCAGTGGCACCTGGGCGCGCTCGGGCCGCACGCGGACCAGGCGCCCCGCCCAGAGCGCTCCGACGACCGCCAGGCCGATGCCGAACCTGAAGGCCGCGACCTCGGCGGGCGGCAACCGGACGCAAGACAGCTTGGCGAGCAGGACCATGGCGCCGAAGGCGATCGCCGAGCACGTCAGGAGGAGGGCTCCCCGCAGGCCGGCTCGCCAGGTCGTCTGGTCGGACACCACGATCCGCCATCTTTGCCACAGCGATGGATGGGATCAAGGATGGGGCGCGAGCCGCGGCGACGTGAGGCATGCTGACTGCCCTCGCGCGCTCCCTTTTTTTTCTTCCGTGTCCCGAATAGAATCAGGTCCTCTCGACAGAGGAGGACGTTCAATGAGCTTCCATGCATGGAGGAACCTGTGCCTCGCGGGGTGCGCCCTCGCCATCGTGCTGGCCGGCTGCACCGAGGAGCACGGCGAATGCGAAGGGGAGTGCCCGCAGGCGTGCGACCTGTGGACCCCCTGTCCCGACGGCTGGTACTGCCAGGCCGACGGCTTCTGCGCCGAGGGGTGTGCGACCACGGGCTGCGCCGACGGCGAGGCGTGCGACGAGGTCACCCAGCTCTGCACGCCGACCTGCACGGACGACGCCCAGTGCGTCGAGCCGTTCCCCGAGTGCGACGACGAGCTCGTCGAGCCGGGCGAGGAGGCGCAGTGCCTCCCGTGCGTCGATCCCGGCGAGGAGCCCAACGACACCATGGACGAGGCCGTGGCCCTCGGAGACGCGCGGGACGCGCTGCGGATCGAAGGGCAGCGGCTCTGCGGCGCCGAGTCCGACTGGTACGCCTTCGAGGTCACCGAGCTGTCGGAGATCTCGATCGTCGTCTCCGTGGCGGCCGACGCGGCGGCGAACGTCGGCGTGGCCGTGCTCGACGACTCCGGCGTCACCGCGATCCACGAGACGACGCTGGGCGCGAGCGGCGCGCCGATCGTCGTGTCCGTACCGGAGCCGGGTCTGTACTTCGTCCGGCTGTACCAGGTCGAGGCCTTCGTCGGGGACCGGATGATCCGGACGGCGTACGACCTCTCGATCACCCAGCAGGTGAGCTGCGCGAACGACGCCAACGAGCCCAACCCCGGTCCGGAGTCCGCGCCGGTCGTCGCCCCCGCCACGTACGAGCACCTGGTGCTCTGCGGCGGCGAGGAGGACTGGTTCGCCCTCGATCTCGAGTCGGGGACGAGCGTCGTGCTGGAGCTGGTCTTCTCGAACGCCGAGGGCAACCTCGACCTCCACCTCGTGGGGCCGGACGGCGTCGTCCCGCTGGCGACCTCCGAGTCGGAGACCGACGGGGAGTCCATCGCGCACCCTGTGACGAGCAACGGGACCTACTTCGTCCGGGTGTTCGCGCCTGGCGTGGCGACCGCGGTGAGCTACGACCTCACCATCACCGTCGCCGACATCTCGTGCATCGAGGACCGGCTCGAGCCCAACGCCACGCCGGGCGCCGCGACCGAGGTCGTCCTCGACGACGACGACCGGTTCGAGGCGTCGGGGCTGACGCTGTGCCAGGGCGACGAGGACTGGTTCGCCATCGACGCGAGCCTCGGACAGCTCGTGATGGCGGAGATCAACTTCTCCCACGAGAGCGGCGACCTCCAGCTCGAGCTGATCGACGCCGATGGCTTCGTCCTGGACTCGTCCGTGTCGTTCCACGACAACGAGTACATCAGGTTCTCCGTCACGAGCGCGGGGACGTACTACCTGCGGGTCTACGGCAACACGCCCTACGTCGCCAACAGCTACGGGCTGCTCGTCGAGCTCGGCGGCGAGGAGTGCGAGCCCGACGACCTCGAGCCGAACGACGCGTCGCTGGAGGCGGCGGAGATCGAGCTCGACCGCGACTACCGCAACCTCACCATCTGCGTGGGCGAGGAGGACTGGTACCGGCTCGAGGCCTCGGAGGGGCAGATCATCACCGTGGACACGCACTTCGATACCGCGCTCTACGACCTCGGCGCGACCCTGTACCTGCTGCGCGACGACGGCTCGATGACCTGGCTCGCCGGCTCCGACACGATCGGCAGCCGGGAGAACATCGTGTTCCAGACGTACACCACCGGGACCTTCCTCGTGCGGGTCTACCGGAGCCGCGGGACGCTCTACGCGGAGTACGACCTCACGGTGAGCGTGACGGGCAGCCCCTGCGTCCGCGACGGCCTCGAGCCCAACAACACCTACCTCGACGCGACCGACGTCGCGTCGGGCGAGTCGTACTCCGACCTCTCGCTCTGCGTGGCCGACGTGGACTGGTACCGGATCGACCTGCGCAACGGTCAGGTGATCACAGCGGAGATCACCTTCACGCATGCGGAGAACGACCTCGGGATGCAGCTCTACAAGCTCAACTCCGACGGGACCATCAGCTACCGCGCGGGCTCCGACGGCCTGACGGACAACGAGACCATTGTCTTTTCCTCGTACGAGGACGCGACGTTCCTCGTCTATGTCTACCGCAGCCGGGGGACGACGACCGCGGGCTACGACCTGTCGGTGGAGGTGGCGGGGCGGATCTGCGCGGCCGACGCGTTCGAGCCGAACGACTCGACGCGCGATGCCACGGAGGTCGAGGCGGGCTCGACCTATCCACGCCTGACGGTCTGCGCCGGCGACAGCGACTGGTACCGGATCGAGGCGAACAACGGCCAGCTCCTGACGGCGGAGATCGAGTTCTCGCACGCCGAGGGCGACCTCGGGCTCCAGCTCTTCAAGCTCAACGACGACGGCTCGCTCACCCACCGCGCGACGTCGGACTCGCTGACCGACAACGAGCGGATCGCGTATCGCCCCTTCGAGTCCGGAGTGTTCCTCATCTATGTCTACCGGAGCCGCGGCGCGCTCACCGGCTCGTACTCCCTGACCGTGGACGTCGAGGGGGCGGCGTGCAGCGAGGACGAGCACGAGCCCAATAACGACCCGTCGGAAGCGGCGCGCATCGTGTCGGGGACATACGACGACCTGACCCTGTGCGTGGGAGACGAGGACTGGTATCAGTTCGACCTGGAACGGGGCCAGCTCGTGCGCCTCGTCATCGAGTTCACTCACGCCCTCTCGGACCTGGGCCTCGCCCTCTACCGCCTGAACGCCGACGGGACCATCACGTACCGCGCCGGCGCCGATACGCTGACGGACGACGAGTACATCAACTACCGGACGTTCGAGGACGGGACGTACGTCGCCCGGGTCTACCAGAGCCGCGGCACGGTGGTGGCCACGTACGACCTGTCGCTGTCCATCGAGGGCGATGCCTGCGTTCCCGACGAGCTCGAGCCCAACGACTCGTCGCTCGCCCCGGCCGAGATCACGGATGGCACGTACCGCGACCTCACGCTCTGCCCCGGGGAGGACGACTGGTACTCGTTCGACGTGGAGAGCGGCCAGCTCGTGGCGCTCTCGATCGACTTCACACACGCGGAGTCGGACCTCGGCCTCTACCTCTACCGCCTGAACGCCGACGGGACCCTGATCTACCGCGCGGGCTCGGACACCCTGACCGACCACGAGACCGTCAGGTACCGGTCATTCGACGCGGGGACTTACGTCGCGCGGGTGTACCTCAGCCGGGGCGCGAGCCTGGCCGAGTACGACATGACGTTCGCGATCGAGGGCGACCCCTGCCCGGCCGACGGCTTCGAGCCCAACGACGCCGCGGCCGACGCCGCCCCGATCGCGGAAGGTCTCCACGAGGACCTGACCCTCTGTGTGGCCGACGACGACTGGTACAGCATCGAGGTCTCGAACGGCCAGCTCGTCGACCTCGACCTCACCTTCTCGCACGCCGCGTCCGACCTGGGGATCCAGCTCTTCCGGCTCTCGGCGGACGGGACCATCACCTACCGCGCGGGGTCCGATACCCTCACCGGCCACGAGTCGATCCGGTACCGATCGTTCGACGACGGGACGTTCCTGATCCAGGTCTACCGCAGCCGGGGCACGGTGCTCGCCACGTACGACCTCGACGTCGCCGTCGAGGGCGACCCCTGCGTGCCGGACGACTTCGAGCCGAACGACTCCGTGGCCGAGGCTGCCGACCTCGCGGCCGGGGCGCACGACGACCTGACGCTCTGCGTGGGCGACCTCGACTGGTACGCCTTCGAGATGTCCAACGGCCAGGTCGCCACCATCGACATGGACTTCGTCCACGCGGTGAGCGACCTCGGCATGTCCCTCTACCGGGTCCTGCCCGACGGTACCACGACCTATGTCGCCGGCGCCGACACCATGGCCGACGGCGAGACCATCGTGTACACGAGCTGGCACCGGTCGACCTACGTGCTGCAGGTGTACCGCAGCCGCGGGACGTCGGTCGCGGAGTACGACCTCTCGCTGGCGATCGCCGGGAGGCCCTGCACGAGCGACACGTTGGAGCCCAACGAGCACTGGCTCACCGCGGCGCCGATCACCGCGGGCCGGACCTACGGCGACCTGACCCTCTGCGTCGGCGACGCGGACTACTACTCGATCGCGTTGACCGAGCGGCAGGTGCTCACCTCGACGATCGAGTTCACGCACGCCGAGAACGACCTCGCGCTGTACCTGTACCGGCTCAACGCCGACGGCACCGTCACGGGCCTCGCGTCGTCCGACACGGTGGGCGACAACGAGACCATCGTCTACAGCATCCCCGCCACCGGGACCTACGTCCTCCGGGCGTACGTCAGCCGCGGCACCGTGACCGGGAGGTACAGCCTGACCACCCGCGTCGTCACGCCGTGAATGCAGACACTACTTTGGCAGGTCGAGGATCTCGTCGAGGCTCATGGCGGTCAGGACTCGTTCGGCCATCAGCTCGAGGTCGGAAGGTCTCGCATCGGCCACGCAGCGCTCGGCGCTCGCGGGGAGCGGCCCGAAACGGAGCTTCAACTGCTTCAGCAACAGCTCCTGCCGGCCTTCTTGTTGGCCTTCCTGTCGACCTTCCTGCCGACCTTCCTGCCGGCCTTCCTGTCGGCCTTCCTGCCGGCCTTCCTGCCGGCCTTCCTGCCGGCCTTCCTGCCGGCCTTTCTGCCAGCCTTCCTGCCGGCCTCTCTGCCACCCTTCCTGCCTCAGCTTTTCTGCCAGGGTCATGGTCACCTCCCCCGCGGGTGTTTCGACAGCCTCGTCAACCCACCGAAGGTCATCGAGCGACGCGTCCTCCACACACTCGAAAATATACATCAACACCCGGACAAGCGCATCGACTCCGGAGCTTCGCGCCACGGCGTGAAACGTCTCGGCCCACCTCGGCAGGCGCGCCGTGATGTCGCCGTCACGGACGTGCTTGAGCAGCAGCATCACCAGCCGCGACAGCGCGTCCAGCGTCATCGCCTCGAGCTCCTCGTCCGACCGCCTCGCCAGGTCCTCGATCACCGGCTCGAACCCGGGCAGGTGAGGACGGAGCGCACCGACGAGCTCCGCCGGGCCATCGATGAGCTCGATCAGGCCTCGCGCCGCAGTCCAGCCCGACGGCACGTGGCTCAGTACCACCGGGACGATCGGCGGGAGTTTTCCACAGGCATCCTCCTCGGACCGCTGCCACCGGTCCCAGATCCTCACCATGTACTTGAGCAGCCGGAACGGCATCCACGGGTCGACCGTGCTCTGGTGCTCCAGGAGCACGTACACGAACGCCTCGCCGCCTCCTCTCGTCGAGACGCGGTACAGGAGGTCGGTCTCGGTCTCCCGGAGCTTCTCGTCCACCAAGTGGTCCTGGCTCAGCTTCAGTGACGAGAGATCCACGTGCCTGGCGATCTCCGGCGGCAGGAGAGCGCCGAGGAGTCCCGTGGCGTGCTCCACCTGGCTGGAGGTGTCGATGACCAGCGCGTTGTGGGGGTTCTTCCCCGTCGAGCCCATGCCGAACGCTCTCACGCGGGCATGGAGAGGTCAACTGAGCTTCACCCCTTTCGAGGGACCGCAGGCCGCATCGACCCTGATCGTCGGCTTCGCCGACAGGCTGCAGGCTACAGACTACAGGCTTCAGTGCGAAAACCTGGCATGGCTCAGCCTCTGACTCTTCGCCTCGCGGGTGGTCCCCAGGACACCACAGAATGAT
>Ga0233425_10003744_pt1 | contig 26898 bp, 31 predicted proteins | sample Watercolumn_Towu_2_FD_181712 | JGI IMG/M metagenome (GOLD analysis project Ga0233425, IMG submission 181712) | Freshwater microbial communities from Lake Towuti, South Sulawesi, Indonesia - Watercolumn_Towuti2014_140_MG | ecosystem: Environmental > Aquatic > Freshwater > Lake | place...
CCCGTCTCAAGGACGTGCGGACCGCCGCCGGCCTGACCCAGGCCGATCTGGCGGAACGCGCCGGGGTGTCGCGCAAGACGGTGAACACGGTCGAAAACGGCGTGTTCGTGCCCTCGACCTTGCTGGCGCTGAGCCTCGCACGCGCCCTGGGCACGACGGTCGAAGACCTGTTCTGGCTTACGGAATAGAGGACGCCGGCCTCCCGGCGCCCTCATCCCGGTCTAGCGTCGGGCCGCTTCCACGCGAGCTTCCAGTTCGGCCCAGCGACGGGTCAGGTCGCGGAGTTCCAGCCGCAGGCTGGAGGCCTCGGTGCGGCTGATCGAGCCGTTGCGCTCGCCGGCCGCGATGCGGGCCTCGATCTGGGCGCCGCGCGGGTCGGAACCGTAGTTGTCGCCCGGCGTGTAGCCGCCGTCATAGTTGTCGCCGACGCGGCGGTTCAGATCGGCCCAGCGCGCTTCCAGATCCTGACGCTCGCGGCTGTCGATGCCGTTGCGCTCATAGGTCGTTTCGAGCTGGACGAGGGCGTTGAAGTCGGTCGACAGGCGGTTGGCCTGGCTGCGGGTCAGGGTGCGGTTGCGCACCCCGGCGTCGAGACGCGACGTGAAGGCGCTGCGGCTTTCGGCGAGGGGACGCCAGTCGTCGTCATAGCCGTCGTCGTAACCGCCCTGCCCGCCCGCCTGATAGCGGGTCGAGAAGGCGCGGTAGCGTTCGGCCAGATCGGAGCGTTCGGTCGTCGTGACGCGGCCGTCGGCCGTATAACGCGCCTCCAGCGTGACCAGCTCGTTGTACTCGGCGGTCAGGCTGCGAGCCGCCGAGGACGAGATGGCGCCTGAGCGAACATCGGCGTCCAGACGGCTCTCGAACTGGGCGCGCTGGGTGTTGAGCGGGCGGCGGCCGCGCGACCACTCGCTGTCCAGGGTGGTCGAGACGCCGAGACGGTCGCCGAACAGGGCGCCGAGGATGGCCCCGATGGGGTCAGTCTGGGTCTGGGTCTGGCCATAGGGCTGGCTCTGGCCGTAGGGCGTCTGCGCCGAGGCGCCGCCGGCGGCCAGGGCGAAGGCCGCGGCCGAAGCGGCGGCGAGAAGTTTCATCGATGTCATGGAGTGTCTTTCCGGGTCTGAGTCCCTGTACGGGCAGAACGAAGTTCGGCGGCGATGGTTGCCAGGCCACGGAGGTCCCCCTGATCGCGATTCAGACTAGACAGGCCTCATGACCGCCCTCCCCCTGAACGAACTCCTGCTTCTGCTGGCCGCCCTGGTCGCCGCAGGGCTGGCGGGAGGGATTGTCGCCGGCCTGTTCGGCGTGGGCGGGGGCACGGTGATCGTGCCGGCCGTCTTCTACGCCTTCGAGGTGCTGGGGGTCGGGGGCGAGGGCAATCTGCACACGGCCATCGGGACGTCGCTGCTGACCATCGTGGCGACCAGCTGGCGGTCGCTGAAGGCGCACCGGTCGCATGGGGCCGTGGACGAGGTCGTGCTGGAGACCTGGACGCCGTGGGTCGGCTTCGGTGCGCTGATCGGGGCGGCCGTGGCGGGGGTCACCTCCATGCAGGGACTGGCCATCGTCTATGGCGTCTGCCTGGCCCTGATCGCGGCCCAGCTGGGGCTGATGCCGGAGCGGTTCACCCTCGCAAAGGATCTGCCGACGGGCTGGGCGCGACGCGGCATCGGAAGCCTGATCGGCGGGCTGTCGGCGATGATGGGGATCGGCGGCGGCAGTTTCGGCGGCATGATGATGACCCTGTGCGGCCGGCCCATCCATCAGGCGGTGGCGACGGCGTCGGGCTTCGGCGTGGCGATCGGGGCCGCGGCGACGCTGGGCTTCGTGGTCTTTGGCTGGGACGCCGCGGGACGGCCGCCCCTGTCGCTGGGCTACGTCAACGCGCCCGGCGCGGTGGTCATGGCGGTGCTGACCACGGCGGTGGCCCCGTGGGGCGCGAAACTGGCCCATGCGCTGGACAGGCGGGTGCTGCGCAAGGCGTTCGCCGTCTATCTGCTGGCCACGGCCCTGTCCGTCGTGGTGAAGGCGCTCTAGGGCCGCAGCGTGAGGCTGGCGGGCGTGGCTGTGAAGGCCGACAGGCGGCCCAGATAGCTCATGCCCAGCAGGGAGTGCGGCAGGCCGTGCTCGACCACCATCGCCTGAACGCGCTCGACGCGGGCGCCGGCGACGGCGACGGCCTGGAGCTCGACGGGCGCGGCGCGGACCGGACCCGAGGCGGTGATGATGGAGCCCGAGAAATCCTCCGACGTGAGCTTGAGGCCGAGGCGAGCGGCGTCGTCGCGGGTCAGGGCGATCACGCTGGCGCCCGTATCGACCATGACGCGGACGGCGCGGCCCTCGATCAGGGCGTCGGCCCAGTAGTGACCGTCGAGGCCCTTCAGCACCTGGGCGGACGCGCCGGCGGCGGGCGAGGACGCGTGAACGGTCGGGGTCGCAGCCTGGGCCTGACCGCGCAAGCCGGCCTGGTCCATCCACCAGACGGTGGTCAGGGCCGAGGCGACGGCGGCGGCCATGATGCCGATCGAGGAAAGGTCGAAACGCATGCGTTACTCGTCCTGAAGCGCCGCTTCTGCGACGGCTCCGGTATCGCACGGGCGGGTTTGGATGCGGTGAAGGGGGATGGTTTGCGCGGGCTTAACGCGGCGCGGTCAGACGGGACCCAGCAGGGCGGGATCGATGCGGGACCGCCGGGCCGGCAGGTCGGCCATGACGGCGGCGCGCTGTTCGTCGGTCAGGCCGCTCCATCCGCCGATCTCGGACAGGGTGCGAAAACAGCCCAGACAAAGGCTGGAGGCGCCGTCGACGACGCACACCTTGATGCAGGGCGTGGCGATGGCCCGCGGCGGGGTCTGTGGGGTCTGGGCGACAGTCGATGACATCAGTGCGAAATATGGTCCGCTACCGGAGTAAAAATGATTGCAATTTTCAGCCGCCGAGGTTAGATGGATCCTGACGCGAAACGACTATGACGGTGAGATTCCCGAAAAGCACGACGCGTCTCTTTTCAATCGTTCCATCGAAAGGAGACGCCAAGGATGAACGACAGAGACCGCAACCTCCAGCACGCCATGATGTCATTCGCCCTCTGGGGCGGGATGCTGGTCAATACGAAGAGTACGAACGGGGCGGGCGACCGCGTCGTCAGCCACCCGTCGAACTTCGTGCCGATCAAGATCGAGAAGCGCCGCTAAGGGCGCTGGGCTCGAACCCTGACAAAGCCCCGGCCCGCAAGGTCCGGGGCTTTTTCAATTCCTCTGTCGCGCACGGGATACACGCGCCCGGATGAAATCCGTGCCAGTCTTCCGCGGGAGGGGCGCGCATATGCTGAAGCTTGAGGCGACCTTGATCGCGACAACCGCCGCGTGGTCGAGGCCAGACGGCTGGGCGCCGGACCGCGGGGTCGACTTCATCGTCCGGGCGGCGACACGGCAGGCGATCATCGCGGCGCCGGCCGAGGTCGGGCGGACCGTGGCGAGTGAACCTGCCAGCTTCCTCGACGCCGATGACGTCCGGGCTCACGGAGTGGTCGTTCGGCGTTACGTCAGTCTGGCCGCACAGGCGGCGGAGGCGGCGGCCGTCGAGCCCGCCGAACGTCCCCTGACGCGGGCCTGGTCGTCCGTGGCGCGGAAAGTCCCCGGCTCCTGACGTTGCGGCGCGGCCGCGCTTGCGGCACAGCGGGCCCATGACCCAGACCCTGATCCGCCGGGAGCGCCGCGCCCACATCGAAATCTGGACGCTGGACCGGGCCGACCGGTTGAACGCCCTGCCCGATCTGCAGGACGGCGAAGCCTTCGCCTCGGCCTGCGAGGCCGTGAACGCGGATCCGGAGGTGCGGTGCGTGGTGCTGACCGGCGCCGGACGCGCCTTCTCGGCGGGCGGCGATCTGAAGGCGATGAAGGACCGGCGCGACCTGTTCGCGGGTTCAGGCGCGGACATCCGCGAGCGATACCGCCGCGTGGTGCACCGGATCGTGCGGTCGCTGTACGGGCTGGAGGTTCCGCTGGTGGCGGCGGTCAACGGGCCGGCCATGGGACTGGGCTGCGACATCGCCGGGCTGGCCGACATCCGCATCGCCTCGGAGACGGCGAGCTTCGGCGTGCCCTTCCTCAAGCTGGGCATACTGCCGGGCGACGGCGGCGCCTGGCTGATGCCGCGCAACATCGGCTATGCGCGGGCGGCCGAGATGCTGTTCACCGCCCGGGTGCTGGACGCGCCGACGGCGATGGAGTGGGGGCTGATCAGCCGCGTGGTCGCGCCGGAACGGCTGATGGACGAGGCGCTGGAAATCGCGGAGGAGATCGCGGCCCGCGCCCCCCAGGCCCTGCGCATGACCAAGGCCCTGCTGCGTCAGGGCCGGGACGCGACCTTCGACCAGATCCTCGAGATGACGGCCTCGATGCAGGCGCTGGCGCACCTGGGCGACGACCATCTGGAAGGCGTGACGGCGGCGCTGGAGAAGCGGCCGGCGGATTTCACCGGCCGCTAGGTCAGAAGCATCAACCCGCGCGGGCCGGAGCCCGCATGGCGCGGGCGGCGGGGACGCCGGCCGCGACCGCGCGGGGGGCGCCGGCGGTCTGGCCGGGCTTCATGAACTTGACCAGCACGCGCTGGCCGATCAGCAGAGGCGCGTCGCCCGCGGTGACCACGACTTCCACGACCCGTTCGTCCGAGCGCTGCGAGGGATCGTCCGAGGCCAGCTTGCGCGCGCCGAAGACGGCGGCGCGGCGCAGGACGGCGCCCACATAGACCTTGGACGGATCGCCCTCGGGGGTGATCTCGACGGCCTGTCCGGGGGTGATGTTGGGGATGTCGCTCTCGACGATCTCGGCGCGGGCGATGCGCGGGGCGTCGGGCTCGAGGTCGAACATGTTGGAGACGTTCAGCGTCGAGGCGCCGGCGCCGGGGTTGGCGTAGCGGCGCACGATACGGCCCGACTGCGGCGCGCGGATCACCGTCAGTTCGACATTGTAGGCGGCCTGGTCGCGGCGGGCGCGGGCGGTCTGGACGGCGGCCTGCTGGTTGGCGAGGCGAGCCTGGGCGGTCGCGATCGCGTCGCGGGCGGCGTCCATGCGCGAGGCGGCGACGAAGTTGGAAGCCACCAGCTGCTGCAGCCGGTCGTGTTCGCGCTGGGCGGTGCGGATGTCGACCTGGATCAGACGCAGCTGGCTTTCGGCCTGGGCGACGTCGGCGTTGGCGCTCTGCAGGGCCAGGCGGGGCTCGTCGTCCTCCTGCCGGGCGAGGATCTGGCCGGCGACGACGCGGTCGCCTTCCTGCACCAGCACCTCGCGGACGACGCCGCCGCGGCGGGCCGCGATCTGGATGATGCCGCCCTCGATGTCGACCTTGCCATTGGCGATGGCCGCATAGGGGCTTTCGACCTTCTTCTGGGCGTTGGCCTTCTCTTCCTCGGCCTTCTTCGCGCGGGCCGAGCCCTGCATGAAGTTGAAGCCGACGACGAGCAGGACGATCAGCACGAGGCCGATCCAGAGCCATTTGTTCTTGAGGAAGGCGGGCATGTCGAAGGTCCTTGGAGGCGTCAGTGCGAGGCCAGCGTGGCGTCGGGATTGGGGATGCGGCGTTGGTCGTCGATGATCACGCCGTCTTCGATCTTGATGACCCGGTCTGCCCATTCCTCGAGGCGGGGGTCGTGGGTCACGCAGATGACGGCGGCGCCGTGTTCGGTGGCGGCGCGGCGCAGCAGGCGGATGACGATCTGGCCATTCTCGCCGTCGAGGGCGGAGGTCGGTTCGTCGGCGAACAGGATCTGCGGATTCTTGGCCAGGCAACGGGCGATGGCGACGCGCTGCTTCTCGCCGCCGGACAGGGCCGAAGGCCGCTGGTGCAGGCGCGAGCCGAGGCCGACCTCCTGAAGGGTGGCGGTCGCCTGACGTTTGGCGTCAGCCTTGGACAGGCCCTGGAATTTGAGCACCACCTCGACCTGCTGCAGGGCCGTCAGGGCCGGGAACAGGTTGAAGCCCTGGAAGATGAAGCCGCAGTGGTCGAGGCGGAATTTGTCGATCTTGCCCGACGACAGCTTCCACAGATCGTCGACGTCGAGCGTGTCGACGCGGCCTTCCTCGGGGCGGAGCAGGCCGGACAGGGCGGCGATGAGGGTCGACTTGCCGGAGCCGGACGGGCCCATGACCATGGTCAGGTCGCCGTGGCGGGCGTCGAAATCCACGCCCTTGAGCACCTCGATGAAATTCCGGCCGGACTTGAACCGCTTCACCAGCCCCTTGGCCTCGATGGCGAAGTCGCCGTGTTTTCCGTGCGTGCGGGTCGGGCTCATCGCAGCAGATCCGCGGGCTGGCTGTTCTTGAGGATGCCGAGGGACAGCAGCCCCGACAGCATGGCGATGATGACGAGGCCGCCGCCGACGACGATCAGCAGGATGGCCGGCAGGGCGATGATGACGGCGTTGGCCGCCGCCAGCATCTGCACCAGCAGGGTCAGGCCGATGGCGGCGCCGACGCCGACCAGGCCGACCCAGAAGCTGAGCTCCATGACGATCCGGTTCAGCGATCCCATGCCCACGCCCAGGGCGCGCAGGGAGGCGAACTCCTTGATGTTGGCCATGATGGCGCCGCGCAGGGTCTGCCAGGTGATGGCCACGCCGATGATGGTGCCCAGCACCACGCAGCCGCCGATGATGATGACGAGGATGCCTTCCTCGAACATGGCCGAGGCGTTGGCGTCGGCCAGCTCCTGACGGGTCCAGGCCTTCCACTGACCGTCGCCCTGTTCGTTCAGCTCGACCGCGACGCGCTCGGCCTGGGTCGGGTCGCGCAACTTGATCATCAGGGGACCGACGCGCGGGCCGGTGTCGGCCTGACCGAGCATGCGAAGGGTGTCACGGGACATGACGATGTTGGCCTGCATCATGTTGGGATAGCCGCGGGTGATGCCGACCACGGTCACGGTCTGGCCGTTGTAGAGGGCCTTGTCGCCCAGCTTGACGCCCAGCTTGGTGATGGCCGTTTCGTCGATGGCGACGGTGTAGGGCTGACGCAGGGCGTCGACCAACTCCTGGGAGTAGTCGGTGGGGATGGTCACCGCGCCGGGCGTGGTGTCGATGATGCTGGCCTGGACGAACTCCTGACGCGGGGCGCCCATCTTGGCGCGATCGGCCTGGGACATGGTCGGGTCGACGTTCTTGACCGACTGGAACGAACCGCCGGCGCCGTCCAGCGGCTGGACCTCGACCACGGCCGGGTTGCGGTAGGCCAGCGGAATGAACCGGCGCGGCACGCCCGAGGGACCGCCCATCAGGCTCTTGGCCCCGGGCTGCATGATGATGATGTCGGCGCTCGACCGTTCGATGGTGGCGGTGAAGCCCTTGCCGATGCCGATGAAGACGCCGGTCATGGCCAGCACCAGCAGGCCGGACAGGGCCAGGGCCAGGACGGCGGCCATATAGCGCCGCCATTCATACAGCAGCGTGGAGAGTGCGAGCGACATTGGTAAGGACAGGTCCCCGAAGCGTTGGCGCTATGTGACGACGAGGTTGGCGGGAACCAAGTTAAATCGGGGTAAGGCGACCGACGTTACGTATTCGTGAGCAAACCGCGAGGCGATGGACGGGATCGGCTGATCGGGTCTAGGTAACTGCAACAGTCCGCGATCAACGCAGGACATGGGAGATTTCGCAGAATGCAGCTTCGTTCGCTTCGCGCCGCCATTTCGGCGACCGCCTCGATCGCCGCCGTCGCCGGCGTGATGGCCGTGATGGCCGCCCCCTCTCCGGCCCGCGCCGACGAAGGCATGTGGACCTTCGACAATTTCCCGATCCAGACGGTGAACGACAAATACGGCACCCGCATCGACCAGGCGTGGCTGGACCGGGTCCGCAACGCCGCCGTCCGCATCCAGGGCTGCTCGGCCTCGTTCGTCTCCGACGAAGGTCTGATCCTGACCAACTGGCACTGCGTCGTCGGCTGCGCGCAGGAACTGTCGTCGCCCGAGCAGGACTATGTGAAGAACGGCTTCCTGACGCGGAACCGCGAGGAAGAGAAACGCTGCCCCGGCCAGACGGCCGAGGTGCTGGTCGACATCGTCGATGTGACCGACCGGGTGCTGGCCGCCGGCGTCGGGCTGGAAGGCGCGGCCTTCAACGCCGCCCGCACGGCCGAGACCAACACCATCCAGACCGAGGCCTGCGCCGGCGATGCGAAATTCAGCTGTCAGGTGATCAGCTTCTACCGTGGCGGCCGCTACGCCATGTACAAGTTCCGCAAATATGACGACGTGCGTCTGGTGTTCGCTCCCGAGAACCAGGCGGCCTTCTTCGGCGGCGACCCCGACAATTTCAACTTCCCGCGCTACGCCCTCGATGCCGGCTTCCTGCGCGCTTACGAAAACGGCCAGCCGGTCGAGAGCCCCAACTTCCTCAAATGGAATCCGAACCCGCCGAAGGAAGGCGATGTGACCTTCGTGGCCGGCAACCCCGGCTCGACCTCGCGCCTGCTGACCATGAGCCAGCTGGAGCGGCTGCGCGACCAGCAGCTGCCGGTGACCCTGATCCAGAACTCGGAACTGCGCGGGCGTCTGCTCGAGTATTCGCTGACTGGAGACGAGGCCAAGCGGCTGTCGTTCGATCCGATCTTCGGCCTGGAGAACAGCTTCAAGGTCTTCTACGGCCAGCAGGGCGCATTGACCGACCCCGCCTTCATGGCCGCCAAGCGTGAAGCCGAGGCCGAGTTGCGGGCCCGCGTCGCCGCCGACCCGGCCCTGGTGCAGCAGATCGGCGATCCGTGGGGCGATCTGGAACGCGTCCAGGCCGTGGCGCGCGACCTGTACCTGCCCTTCCGCCAGCTGGAACAGTCGGCGGGCGGCGGCTCGCAGCTGTACGCCATGGCCCGGACGATCGTGCGGGCGTCGAAGAACACGACCATGACCGACGCCCAGCGCGCGCGTCTTGTCGCCGCCGTCGGCGCCGAGACGCCGATCGCAACGGACATGGAAAAGATCCGCATGCGCTACTGGCTGTCCAAGACGCGTGAGTATCTGACGGTCGACAATCCGCAGGTGAAGGCCCTGCTGGGCCGCGAAAGCCCGGAAGCCCTGGCCGAGCGGCTGATCTCGAACACCCGGATGGGGGACGCGGCCTTCCGCGCCCAGGCCGCCGGCATGACCACGGCCCAGCTGGCCGAGGCCGATCCGCTGCTGGCCTTCGTCGTCGCCAACGACGATGCCGCGAAGGCGATCGGCGACCGTTGGGCCGCCGAGGTCAACGCCCCGACCGCCCGCGCCGCCGAAAAGGTCGCCCAGGCCCGGTTCGCGGCCTACGGCACCAACCTGTATCCCGACGCAACCTTCTCGCTGCGCCTGTCGTACGGCCAGGTGGCGGGCTGGACCTATCGCGGCGTGACCGTGCCGCCGTTCACCTACATGGGCGGCCTGTACGAGCGGGCCACGGGAGCCGAGCCGTTCAACGCGGCGCAGGCCTTCATCGACAACGAGGCCCGGGTCAACAAGGACACGGTCTACAACTTCAGCTCCACCAACGACATCATCGGCGGCAATTCGGGCTCGCCCGTGATCAACGCCGACGGCGAGGTGATCGGCGCGGCCTTCGACGGCAACATCCACTCTCTGGGCGGGTCGTTCGGCTATGACGGCGAACTGAACCGGACGGTGACGGTGTCGACGGCGGCCATCACCGAGGCGCTGAGGAACATCTATCCGCAGCCGCACCTGCTGCGGGAACTGGGCGTCAGATAACTTCCCTTCTCCCCTTGCGGGAGAAGGCGTCAGGCCAAGCCTGACGGATGAGGGGTCGCTCCGGTCTTGCCGGGCGACCCCTTCGTCATTCATGGTCCCGCCCATCCCGCCGGCCGCCGCCGGCTTGCCCCCTCATCCGGCCCGCTTCGCGGGCCACCTTCTCCCGCAAGGGAGAAGGACAGGAGTTTTCGATGCGTCACCTCACCCCCGCCCTCGCAGCCGCCCTTCTGACGCTCGCCGCCGGCGCCGCCCGCGCCGAAGAAGGCATGTGGACGTTCGACAACTTCCCCATCGCCCGGGCCAATGCGACGCTGGGCACCAACATCGACCAGGCCTTCCTCGACCGGGTGCGGCTGAGCTCGGTCAAGTTCGGGGGATGCTCGGCGGGGATCGTCTCGGGCGAGGGTCTGGTGATGACCAACAATCACTGCGTCGCCACCTGCGTGGCCAATCTGTCGACGCAGGCCGTCAACTACGCCGAGACCGGCTTCACCCCGCGCAGCCGCGAGGAGGAGCTGAAATGCCCCGGCGGCACGGCCGAGATCCTGACCGACATCACCGATGTCACCGGGCGGATGCACGCGGCCGGCGCCGGTCTGGAAGGCCAGGCCTTCACCCGCGCACGCGACGCCGAGGCGGGCCGGATCGAGCAGGAGGCCTGCGGCGCTGCGACGGACAAACGCTGTCAGGTCGTGAGCCTGTACCGGGGCGGCCAGTTCAAGCTGTACACCTACAAGAAATACTCGGACGTCCGGCTGGCCTGGGCGCCGGAGGACCGGGCCGCGACCTTCGGGGGCGATCTGGACAATTTCAGCTTCCCCCGCTTCGCCATCGATGCCGCCTTCATCCGGCTGTACGAAAACGGCGCCCCGGCGGCGACGCCGACCCATTTCAAATGGAAGGCCGACCAGCCGGTCGAGGGCACGCCGGTGTTCGTCTCCGGCAGCCCCGGGGCGACCCAGCGGCTGCTGACGCAGGACCAGCTGTTCACGATCCGTGACGTGGTCCTGCCGATGGACCAGCTGATCGCCTCGGAGCTGCGCGGGCGGCTGATCCGCTTCTCGGAGGAGAGCGAGGAGAACGCCTTCATCGCCATGGACCCGATCGTGGGGCTGGAGAACACGTACAAGCGCGGCCTGGGGCGGATGCGTGCCCTGGTCGATCCGGGCTTCATGGCGACGCGGGCGGCCAATGAGGCGGACTTCCGCGGACGCTATGCGGCGCGGTCCGACACCAGCGGCGCCGATCCCTGGGCCGAGCTGGCGGCCGTGCAGCCGATCATGCGCGAAACCTATGCCGCCGTGGCCCTGCTGGAGGGCGGGACCGGCGCGGGCACGACCCCGGTCGCGGGCGGATCGCAGCTGTTCAACTGGGCCCGCACCATCGTGCGCGGGGCGCAGGAGCGGGAGAAGCCATCGGCCGAACGCCTGCCCGAGTTCGCCGACAGCCGGCTGGCCGCAGTCCAGTCGGGCCTGTTCGCCGAGCGGCCCGTCTATCCGTCGCTGGAACAGGTCCGCATGGAATGGTGGCTGTCCAAGACCCGGGAATGGCTGACGGTCGACAATCCGGCGGTCCGCGGCCTGCTGGGCCAGGAGTCGCCGGAAGGCCTGTCGGCGCGTCTGGTCAGCGGCACGAAGCTGGCCGATCCGGCGGTGCGGCGGGCGCTGTGGGAGGGCGGTCTGGCGGCGGTCGAGGCCTCGGACGATCCGATGATCCGGTATCTGCTGTCGATCCAGGACGAGACCCGCGCCGCGCGCTCGGACTGGGAGGCCCGGGTCCAGGCGCCGACGGACCGCGCCTCGGAGCGGCTGGCCGCGGCGCGGTTCGCCGCCTATGGCGACGCCGTCTATCCGGACGCGACCGGCACGCTGCGGCTGACCTACGGCAAGATCGAGGGCTCGGACGTTCCGGGCCAGCGGTTCGGACCGTTCACCACCTTCGACGGCCTGTGGGACCGGGCGACGGGGGCGGCGCCGTTCGACGTGGCGCCGAAGCTGCTGGCCGCGAAGGACCGGATCGACGGCGAGACGGTGCTGAACATGGCGGTGTCCTCGGACACCATCGGCGGCTCGTCGGGCTCGCCCGTCGTGACGGCGGCCGGCGAGATCGTGGGGGCCAATTTCGACTCCACCGTCCTGACCCAGCGCAACGCCTATGGCTATGACCGCAACGTCAACCGCTCGGTGATCGTGACCACCGGCGCGGTGACGGCGGCGCTGCGGGACGTGTACGGGATGGAACGGCTGGTGGAGGAGCTGGGGGCCGATTGACCGGCCCCCGGCCCGTCAATCGCAATCGTAGGGAACGTAGTGTTCCCAGCCTATGTTGCCGTACGGGCCGCGGATCGTCCCGTCGCATTCCCAGATCATGTAGCCGATCTGCTCCGTCATGCCTTCATCGGCGTACCAGTAATATTCCCCGGCCGGAACGACCTTGGGCGGGGTCTGGGCGGTGGCCGCCCCGGCCAGCACCGCGAACACCAGCACAGCGCCGGTAGCGAAACGCGAAATCCTCATCTGTCAGCCTCCTGAACCTATACGGGATTTGGGGTCAGTTTTCGCGCATTGACAACTCACAGCTGCGTGACAGCGAGAGGTTGTATCCGGGCGCGAAACCCCGCGACCCGAATGTCAGAGCTGGCTCATCTTCTGCTGGGCCTTGGAGAAATACTGCCAGCCGGTCCAGAGGGTGACCACCGCGGCGATCCAGATCAGGACGTAGGCGAAGGTCTGGAAATGCGGCTGCCATTCCAGCGGCAGGCCGAAGCCGTCCCACAGCAGGGCGATCTGCAGACAGCCCAGGGCGATCATCTGCAGCACGGTCTTCCACTTGGCCAGCAGGGTAACCGGCAGCTTGACCTTGCCGGCGACGGTCTCGCGCAGGGCCGAGACGGCGAACTCGCGGAACAGGATCAGGCCGCAGGGGATGGCGATCTGCGGCAGGGCGCCCCAGGCGAGGACGCCGAGGATGGCGCCGGTGATCAGCACCTTGTCGGCGATCGGATCGAGGATGGCGCCCCAGCGCGTCGTGGCGTGCCAGCGGCGGGCCAGGAAGCCGTCGACCCAGTCGGTCGAGGCGGCGACCACGAAGATGACGAAGGCGGTGCGGCCGAAGCGGAACTGGTCGTCGGGGCTCAGATATTCGGACAGCAGGGGGATGCCCTGCGGCGCGGCCCCCGCCAGGATCAGGAACATGATGACCCCCGCAATCAGGCGCAGGCCGGTCAGGATGTTCGGAATGGGATTGGCGTGGGGATTGGGTGTCATAGGGGCGCTCCGATACCTCAACGCGATCTGCCACGCTTCGCTGCATGAAGCGAGGCGGTTGCTTTCCCGATCGGGTCAGGCCCGGGCCAAAACACGGTGCGAAGCGTGCGGAGAGTGCGGAGAGTGCACAGGGCGCGCGGCGAAAATTACGGTCCGAAGAGTCCGGAGAGTCCACTCCGTCCGGGTGACGCCTCGCGGTTTTCGATTGTCAAAGACCTGACCCGGGAAGGTCACGGTCAGGAAAGCACGCCCATACGTCAGATTCGGACGTAGTCAGGCGAGGGAGACGAACTCGCCCTCGCGGAGCGACCGCAGCACCCCGTCTGCGATGCCGAAGTGGACGCCGCTGAGCGCCAGCGTCCCGGCCGCCTCGCGTTCGGCGATCCAGGGGAAGGTGCGCAGATTTGCGAGCGACAGGCGGACCACCGCCTCCTCGGCCTTCTGCATCAGGTGCTCGGGCGGGCATTCCTCGCAGACGCGGCGGACGACGTCCCGGCCCTGCGCCACCCAGGGGGCGACGAAGTCCTGACAGTCTGCCGGTGCGCCGTGGATCATGGCGTTCACCCCGCCGCACAGGGCGTGGCCCATGACCATGATGCGGGAGACGTTCAGCACCTTGACCCCGAACTCCAGCGCCGCCGAGACGCCGTGCAGATGGCCGTCGGGTTCGTAGGGCGGCACCAGGTTGGCGACGTTGCGCACCACGAACAGCTGGCCCGGCGCGGCGTCGAAGATCAGGGCCGGGTCGGCGCGGCTGTCGGAGCAGGCGACGACCAGGGTATGCGGCCGTTGCCCCTCGGCGGCGAGCGCCTCGTACTCGGCCTTGGCTTCGGCCCAGTGGCCTTCACGAAAACGGCGGTAGCCGGAGAGCAGGGCGTCGCGGGAATCGTCGGTCATGCCTTCCCTATAGGCGATCCTCACCCGCCGGGGGAGAGGGCCCTGGCCTGCCCGATCAGGGTCAGCCGGTCCGGGGCGCCGGGAACCAGTTCGGTCAGTTCGGGGTCGGCGCCGCTCCAGATGGTCATCGCCCCGGACTCGGCGCGCCATCCGGACCCCCGCCCGGTCTCGTCCAGAAAGAGCAGGACCCCTCCGCCCACGCTGCTTCGCGCGTCGGTCAGGTCTATGGCGAACCGGAATTCGGCCTCGCGAGGCCACGCCGGAAGTCCGTGGTCGCCGGCCCGATGCCTGATCAGGGTCAGTTCGCCGACAGGCTCGAGCTGTTCCGCGCGCAGCGCCTCTATGGCGAACCGGACCCACGGCGCGGGCGGCTTCGCCGTATCAAAGGCGTGCCCGGGATCCCGGGTGAAGACATCAGACGGGACAGGCGGGGGGGCCATATGCTCCACATCCGCCCGACGCCGCCTCACCGCAATATTCTGTACGCCAACCCCCATGGCGCGACCTTACAGTCCTGTAAGGCTTTGCCGCAAGACGGTCATAATTGGCGGCCGTCGTCAGACGTCGCCGTGGATCCAGCCGGTGATCGAAAGCCGGGGCGTCCGGGCCAGACGCGTGACCATCGACACGGCGTGGGTCTGGGGGACGGAGAAGATGTTCAGGGCGTTGAACGCGGGAACATAGCCTTCGGCGACATGGCCGTCGTCGTCGAGGAACATCAGCACGCCGCCCCAGTCGGCCCGCCATGCCGGCGTGAGATTCAGCACATAGGCGAAGAGCCTGCGCTCCTGCGGATTCTCATCGCCGTGGGCGGTGAGGAAATGTCCCGGCAGATAGCGGGTCGCCATGACGTCGGCGAAGGCCAGACCGTCCACCCCCGTCAGCCGGGCGACGAAGTCCAGAAGCGCCGGACTGTTGATGAAGTCATGGACCGCCTGCATCGGCCCGGCGACCGGCCGCCCCGCCCTGATTTCGGAAGAAATACGGATGGTGTCGAAGATGTACTGCAGGCTGTCGGTGCTGGACTCCGCCAGCGAGCGCTCCAGATCGGCGCGCTCTTCAGATGAGAGTTGTTCAAGTTCCGCAACGCTGATGTCGACGTCCTCGCCCTCGCGAAGGTGGATGGAGCGGGTCCAGTCCTGCGCGGCCTGAATCGTCTCGAACAGGCCCTGGGCGGCGTCGGGCGTGAGGATGCCGGGAATGTGCAGCCTGCCATGGGCCCTGAACACCGGCGCATAGGCCTCCGGCCGGTGCGCGGGGCTCAGAGCGAGGGGAAGGGGACCGTCCAAGAGCGCCTCGAGAGTTAGGCGTCCAAAGGCAGCGCCCGGCGCCCCGCCGCAAGTTAAAGTTTGGAAATCTGTCCGTTACACCCCCCTGTATGGTTCGCCGGACGACCGTACGCCGGCTACGCAGCGCCACCTCCCAGCTCCCAATTGATCATTGGCGAGACCCGGAGCGATATTGGCCGCCGTCAACTTCAATGATGCGCGTTTTGGTGGCATCCTGCGCAACTGCAATAAGGGCGGCTCATGCCCCAGGATTCAGGACCGCCTGTATCTGACCCGCCGTAGGTAGCGTCGACCCTTCAACCGGCGCGGATTCGGGTCGGCCCTAGCGCGTCGCCGGGTGGAAAAAGGCGTAAATCCGCTCCGCCATCGGCTGGTTGATCCCCTCGACCTTGACCAGATCGGCGACGGAAGCCCGGCCGACGCCCTTGGCCGAACCGAAGGCGTGCAGCAGGGCCTTCTTGCGGCCGGGGCCGACGCCCTCGATCTCGTCGAGCGGGTTCTTCTTGATGTCCATGGAGCGGCGGGTGCGGTGGGCGCCGTTGGCGAAACGGTGGGCCTCGTCGCGAAGGCGCTGGACGTAGTAGAGGGCCGGCGACTTCAGCGGCAGCATGAAGGGCGGCTTGCCCGGCATGAAGAACCGCTCGAGCCCGGCGTCCCGGTCGGGCCCCTTGGCGACGCCGACGGCGGTGATGTCGTCCAGCCCCAGATCGGCCAGCACGGCCAGGACCTCGGCCAGCTGGCCGGCGCCGCCGTCGATCAGCAGCAGGTCGGGGCGGACCACCTCCTCGCCCGCGTCCTCGTCCTTGACCAGGCGCGAGAAGCGGCGGCGCATGACCTCGCGCATCATGCCGTAGTCGTCGCCGGGGGTCAGGTCCTCGCCGCGGATGTTGAACTTGCGGTACTGGGACTTCTGGAAGCCCTCTGGCCCCGCCACGACCATGCCGCCGACGGCGTTGGTCCCCTGGATGTGGGCGTTGTCGTAGATCTCGATCCGCTCGGGCCGCCCGTCCAGACCGAAGGCCTCGCAGAGCTCGTCGAGGATTTTGCCCTGGGCCGAGCCCTCGGCCATCTTGCGGCCCAGCGCCTCGCGGGCGTTGGTCAGGGCGTGGTCGACGAGGGCCAGCTTCTCGCCGCGCCGGGGATTGGCGATCTCGACCTTGCGTTCCGCCTTCATGGAGAAGGCCTCCTCCAGCAGCTCCAGCTCGTGCGGGCGGACGTTGGACAGGATCAGGCGCGGGATCGGCTTGTCCTCGTAGAACTGGCCGAGGAAGGCGGCGAGGATCTCGGGGTCGGTGTCCGTTCGGTCGACGCGCGGGAAATAGGCGCGGCCGCCCCAGTTCTGGCCGCCGCGGTAGAAGAAGACCTGGACGCAGGCCTGACCGCCCTCGCTGAACAGGGCGAAGACGTCGGCCTCGGCCACGCTGTCGGCGCTGACGGAATTCTCCATCGAGATGGCCGACAGGGCGCGGATGCGGTCGCGGACGCGGGCGGCCTGTTCGTAGTCCATGGCCTCGGCGGCGGCGCTCATCTCGGCCGACAGCCGGGCGATGACGGCGCGGGACTTGCCCTTGAGGAAGGCCGAGGCCTCGTCGACGAGGACGCCGTAGTCGTCGAGCGAGATCAGGCCCGTGCACGGGGCCGAGCAGCGCTTGATCTGGTGCAGCATGCAGGGCCGGGTGCGGGTCTCGTAGACGCTGTCCGAACAGGAGCGGAGGAGAAACGCCTTCTGCAGGGTGTTCAGGGTCCGGTTCACCGCCCAGGTCGAGGCGAAGGGGCCGAAATAGTCGCCCGGCGTGGTGTGGGCCCCGCGATGCTTGCGGACCTGGGGGGCGCGGTGGTCCTTGCGGATCATCAGTTCGGCGAAGGACTTGTCGTCGCGCAGGACGACGTTGAAGCGCGGCTTCAGCTGTTTGATGTAGCTGGATTCGAGCAGCAAGGCCTCGGTCTCGGAGGCGGTGATGACCAGCTCCATCGACCGGGTCAGGGAGACCATCAGGCCGATGCGCTGGGTGTGGAACCGGCCCTGGGCGTACTGGAGGATGCGCTTCCTGATCGAGCGCGCCTTGCCGACATAGAGGCAGGTCCCGTCCTCGCCATACATGCGGTAGACGCCCGGCTTGTCGGGTGCCCGCCGCGCCTCGTCGCGGATCAGGTCGGCCGCGACCAGGGCGGTCGGCGGCGAATCGGCGGGAAGGAGCTCCTCGGTCATCGGGACCGATATAGGCCTAGAAGCGGCGAACCATAAGGACACCGGCGAGCACCAGCACGACGCCGGCGGCGCGGCCGAGGCTGATCGGCTGCTGCGGCACGCCGAAGGCTCCGAAATGGTCGAGAATCAGGCCGACCAGCAGCTGTCCGGCGACCATCAGGGTGATGGTCATGGCGACGCCAAGGCGTGGCACGCCCCAAGCCGCGGCGACCACGAAGATGGCGCCGTACAGGCCGCCGACCCAGGCGTACCAGGGCAGGGCGCGCGCGGCGGCGACGTCCGGCCGGGTCTGCAGGACCATGGCGACGATGCCCAGGGCCGCGGTCCCGACGGCGAAGGAGACGAAGGCGGCGTTCACCGGCGAGCCCATGGCGCCCATCAGTTTGGCGTTGGTCGGAGCCTGAAGCGCGGTGGCCCCGCCCGCGAGGACGACGGCGATGATGGAGAAGAGGGCGGGGTTCATGCCGAACCGCTAGCACGCCTCCGCCGGCTCGCGCGAGAGTCAGGACTCCGCGGCGATGAAGCGGGCGGCGCGCTCCCCCTCCGGGTCGCCCGGCGCGCCGAAGCCGACGTTGATCTCGCGATGGCTGTCGTCCGGGGCCACGGCCACTTCGGCGCGGCCGCCGGCGCGGACCAGGGCCTCGGCCAGGCCCCGGCTCTGGGCCGCGGAATCCCGTCGGCTGGCGATGTGGAAGATCAGGTAGGGCGGGTAGACCCGGCCGGGTCCGACCCGCAGCGTCGGCGACAGCGCCGCGGCGTCGGCGCCGAACGCCTGTTCGTACATCCGGCCCAGCGCACGCCCGACCATCCCGCCGCCCCGGTCGCCCGTCGCGTCGTAGCCCGCCCCGTCCAGCAGTATGACGCCGGCGATGGCGGCGGGGGTCAGCCCATGCGCGCCGAGATAGTCGGGATCGACCCCGACCAGGGCGGCGAGGTGCGCGCCCGCCGAATGGCCCATCAGAAACAGGGGCCGGCCGGGCAGGTCCTCTTTCAGGCGGGCCACGGCGGCGGCGACATCCGCGGCCGCCTCCCTCGCGCTCACCTCCGGGGCCAGCCGGTACGAGGTGGAGGCCAGCGTCAGCCCATGACGGGCCGCATACGCCGGCAGGTCATGGACCATGCTCCGTTCGCCCCGGCTCCAGCCGCCCCCGTGCACGAACAGCAGGACCGCCCCGTCCCCGGGACCCGGGTAGAGGTCGAGGGTCTGAAGGGGGTGGTTTCCGAAGGAGATGGCGCGGGCCGGGGCCGGGACGCCCTGGGCGATGGCCTTCAGAGGGGTCAGGCCGGCGGCGAGGGCCAGGCCCAGAAGCACACGGCGGGGGATGAGCATCCGGGGGCTCCGTCAAAAGCGGCCTCTGCGACTTTCCACGGCGACGGGACGCCGCTCCGTCGCTCGCCGGCGGTCCGTCATCGTCCGCGGGCGGTCGCGCGTTCTTGAACAGGGAGGCGCGGGCCGCTAATGCGGACAGCGTTCAAGGAGCTTTCCATGCTGGCCCTCTACATCATCCTCGGCTTCGTCGCCGTTCTGGCCGCCATCAACTTCATCGAGTTCGGCCGGGTTGACTGACCGTCCGGCCCGTTCCGGCGCGGCCCTGGTCACCGGCGGCGGCAAGCGGATCGGGCGCGCGATCGCCCTTGAGCTGGCGCGGGCCGGCTTTGACGTCGTCATTCACTACCGATCGTCGGAAGACGCGGCCGGGGCCGTGGCCGACGAGGTGCGCGCCCTGGGCCGCAAGGCCGCGACCGTAAAGGCCGATCTGGCCGTCGAGGCGCAGGCGAGGACCCTGGTCGCCGAGGCCGCGAGGGCCATCGGCGGGCCGCTGGCCGTGCTGGTCAACAACGCCTCGGTGTTCGAGGACGACCGCGTCGGCTCGCTGGGCCGCGACACCTGGGACGCCCATATCGAAACCAATCTGCGCGCGCCGATCGTGCTGGCCGAGACGTTCGCCGGGCAGGCGCCGGACGGGTCGGCGATCGTCAATCTGCTGGACCAGAGGGTGCTGAAGCCCGATCCGCGCTTCATCTCCTACGCCCTGTCGCGCAACGGACTGTGGTGGGCGACGCGGACGCTGGCGCAGGCGCTGGCGCCGCGCATCCGCGTCAACGGCGTCGGACCCGGCCCGACCCTGCCGTCGGTGCACCAGAGCGCGGCGGACTTCGAGGCCGAGGCCCGGGCCGTGCTCCTGCAACGGGCCGGCAGCCCCGAGGCGGTGGCCTCGGCCGTGCGCTGGCTGGTGGACGCCGAGCTGGTGACCGGCCAGATGATCGCCGTCGACGGGGGCCAGCATCTGGCGTGGCGAACCCCGGACATCGTGGAGTAGGCCGTGAGCGTGACCCCCCTGCCCGTTTCCGGCGCCGACGCGCCCCGTCTCGAAGGACTGACCGTCTTCGTGCGCGGGCTGACGCTCGAGGCCGGCATCGGCATCCACGACCATGAGCTGGGGCGGTTGCAGCGGCTGGTCATCGACGTGACCCTGAACCTGACGCCCGCGCCCGTGGAGCGGCTGGGCGACACGGTCAACTACGAGACCGTGGCCGCGGCGGCGCGCGCCATCGTCGCCGAGGGCCATGTGGGACTGGTCGAGACCTTCGCCCAGCGGCTGGCGACGGCCTGTCTGGCGGATCCGCGCGTGGCGCGCTGCGCGGTGCGGATCGAGAAGCCGGGCGCGCTGCAGGGCGCGGCCGCGGCCGGGTGCGAGGTCGTGCTGTCACGCTGACGCCCTGATGGTTGCGCGGGGCGCGAGGGGCCGTCATTACTTGAACCAGACGACAAGGACCCGTTGATGGCCGAACCGGGCGATCCCACGAACGCTGACGATCACGACGACCTGATCGGCTTCGCCACGCCGGCGTCGCTGCAGGGCCGCACGCGCGAACCCGAGGCGGAACCCGTCGAGGTTCCTGAACCGGCGTCGACGATCGGGCCGGAGTCTGAGCCCGCCGCTCCGCCCGACGTCCCGCCGGGACCCGAGCCGGAACCGGCGCCCGATCTTTTCACCTTGAGCACGGTCCGGACATCCGCTCCGGTTCAGCCGGAGCCCGAGGCGGTCGCGCCGGCCCCGATCGAGGCCGCGCCCGTCGAGGCGGCGTCCATATTCCTGCGCACGCCGGAGACGCCCATGCAACGCCGCCGCCGCGATCCGGGCGCCGATCTGCCGGGCGGGGGGATGGGTCTGTACGCCGTCTACGCCCTGATCCTGTTCGCGGTGCCGACGCTGGGCGTGGCGGCCGTGATCGGCCTGCTGGCCGTAACCGGCCGGTCGGGACCCGAGGACGCCCTGTCGCGCTCGCACTTCGTCTATCAGCAGCGGACGCTGTGGACCGCGGCCGTCACGGCGGTGGCCGGCCTGATCCTGCTGGCGGCGCCGTTCGCCCTCGGCGTGCCGATTCTGTTCCTTCTGGCGCTGTGGCTGGTGCTTCGCGGCGCTTCGGGCGTTTGGGCCCTGAAGTCCGGCCGCGCGATCGCCGATCCGCGCGGCTGGTGGATCTGACGGAGAGACGACCGATGGCCGATGCGAACCCGGTGGAAGGCAAGGCGATCGAACCGCGCGCCGGCCATGAGTCCGAGGGCAAGCCGGCCGCGCTGATCGCCTGGGGGCTGTACATCCTGTCGCTGCCCAGCGCGAACCTGCTGGTCATCGTCGGCCTGATCGTCGCCTATGCCGGACGCAGCGGCGCGAGCGGCGTGGCGCGCGCCCATATCGACGCCCAGATCGGCCTGTTCTGGTCGGTGTTCTGGTGGACGGTCCTGCTGTGGGTCGCGATCATCATCTGCGGCGTCAGCTTCTTCGCCGCTCCGGTGACGGGGATCGTGCTGGTGCCGCTGGGGCTGCTGCTGGGCCTGGCGCTGTTCTTCCTGACCGTCTGGTTCACGATCAAGAGCATCATCGGTCTGATCCGCCTGTTCGAGGACAGGGCGCCCTGACCGCCTGGGGCGCGGGGGCCACGCGCCGTGCCGAAAACCCGCATTTCCACGATCGACGGGGAACGCCCTTCCGGTCGCCGTGTTGGCCCACTGTCCGCTTCCAGACAGAGAGTATCCAGATGACCGAGTTCCGCGATGTTCGAGACGAACACAGGTTCGAGCAGGGTTTCACGGATGCCGACGGCCAGTTGCGCACGGTCTTCGCCGACTATGCGGCGCAGGGGTCGACCCGGGCCATCCTGCACGTCGAGGCGGATCCTGCCCTGCGCGGCTCGGGCGCCGCGGGCCAGTTCATGCAGGCGCTGGCCGAACATGCGCGGGCCGAAAATCTGAAACTGAGCCCGCGCTGCAGCTACGCCGTCGCCTGGCTGAAACGGCACCGCGAGTTCGACGACATCCTCGCCTGAGGGCGGAGGGCGTCAGCCCCCGCCGTAGCCGCCGATGATCGGCAGGACCTCGCCGGTTATGTAGCTCGACATCTGGGGCGAGGCGAGGAAGACGAAGGCCGGCGCGATCTCCTCGGGCTGGGCCGGGCGTTTCATCACCGTCTGCGAGCCGAATTGCGCGACCTTGTCGGCCTGCTGGTCGGCGGGGTTCAGCGGGGTCCAGACCGGGCCGGGCGCGACGACGTTCACGCGGATGCCCTTCTGCGCCAGATGCGTGCCGAGGGAGCGGGCGAAGGCGTGGATGCCGCCCTTGGTCATCGAATAGTCCAGCAGGTTCTCATTGCCCATGATGCCGGTGACCGACCCCGTCATGACGATGGACGCGCCCGGCTTCAGGTGCGGAACGGCCGCCTTCACGAGGTTGAAATAGCCGTAGAGGTTGGTCTTCAGCGTCCGGTCGAAATGCTCGAGGGTCAGGTCCTCCAGCGCCTCGACATGTTCCTGGAAGGCGGCGTTGGGAACGACGACATCGAGCCTGCCGAAGGCCTTCAGCGTGGCCTTGACCGCGGCTTCGGAGAAGGCGGGATCGGCGGCGTCGCCCTTCAGCACGATGGCCCTGCGGCCCTCTGCCTCGACGGCGGCCTTGGCGTCGGCGGCGTCCTTGTCCTCATCGAGATGACAGATGGCCACGTCGCAGCCCTCGCGCGCGAACAGGACGGCGACGGCGCGGCCGATGCCGGAGTCGGCGCCGGTGACGATGGCGGCCATGCCCTCAAGCTTGCCCGAGCCCTTCCAGAAGGGAGCATCGTACATGGGCGCGGGATCGAGGGCGGCCTCGTCGCCAGGCTTGGTCTGGTGCTGTTTCGGGAACGGGGGCTCGGGATATTTTCGCGCCCCGGCCTGGACGGCCTTGTCCGGTTTCTTCTTCGCCTTGCCCGCCTTTGCGTCGATCTTCGACTGAATCTTGCGCTCCTGATCGGCGATCTTCTTCGCGCGGGGTCTGGATCGGTCGGCCATGGCGGCTCCTTCAAGGGGGGGGTGCGGGGATTGGGAGGAAAAGCCGGTGGAGCGCGGAAGCGTTCCCGCGCATTGTCGTCCTGTACGACCCGGAGCCGCCCCATGCCCGACCTCGACCTGTCCTCCGTCAGCGCCGCCGCGGGGCCGTTGCAGACTTGGGTGCTGCCCGCCCTGCTGGGGCTGGGGCTCGCTTCGGCCACGGGCCTGCGGACCTTCCTGCCGATGCTGATGCTGGCCCTCGCCGCGCGGTTCGAACTGTTCGGCGTGCGGCTGATCGACCAGATGGACTGGCTGGTCTCTTGGCCGGCTATCGCCGCCCTGACCACCGCCACGGTCGCGGAGTTCGCGGGCGACAAGGTGCCGGCCATCGACCATGCGCTGAACGCCGTCGGCTATGTCACCCGGCCGGTGGCGGGCGCGGTGGCGGCGGGCAGCGTCTTCTGGGGCGTGGACCCGGCGGCGGCGGCCATCGCCGGCATCATCGTCGGGGCGCCGGCGGCGCTGGCCTTCAACGCGGCGCAGACGGGGGTGCGGGTCGGATCGACGGCCACAACGGCCGGGTTCGGAAATCCGGTCGTGTCGCTGATCGAGGACTTTCTGGCGTTCGCGACCGTGCTGATCGCCTTCCTGGCGCCGATCCTGATCCCGATCGTGATGGTGGTCTTCGCGGTGCTGGTGTTCAGGCTGGCGCGGCGCATCCGCGACCGGAACGAGCCCCGGCCGGCCTAGCCGATCGCGCGGCCGACGATGGCCTTGAGGGTCTCGGCCTTGGCCGGCAGGTCCGAAGACAGGCGACCCGCCAGTTCGCGGGCTCCGACCGGATAGGCGTCGCCGCCCTCGGCGATCTCCCTCGCCATGGCCGAGGCCTGCATCAGGACCTTTTCCAGCGCCTCGACCTGTTCGACGGCAAGAGCCCGGGCTTCCATCTGCAGGCGTTTGACGCGTTCGGTCGTCGTCTCGGGCGCGCGCATCAGATTGTAGATTTCGGCCTCGGCCGCGACGAGGCGCAGGTCGGGTTTGCCGTTGGGGGTCTTGGCCATGGATGACGCCTCCTGCCCCAAGCAATGCGAAGCGGCGCCGCGGCGTTCCGCCGTTAACCCCGATCGAGGCGAGATCGGCGCGGCCTGTGACTCGATTGCATCAGGCCGCTTCGCCGCGCCGCTCCAGCCGGGATTCCGCCTCGCGCACGGCCTCAACCGCCCGGTCCACGACCTCGAGCCCGGCCCCGGGGCGAATGGCCTCGACGGTGAGGATGCGGCGGAAGGCGCGCGCCCCGGCGCGGCCATGCATCAGGCCCAGCATGTGCCGGGTCATGGCCGCCAGATGCACGCCCTCGGCAAGCCGGGCGGCCATATAGGGACGGTAGCGGTCGATGGCGGCGAAGGCGTCGATGTCGGGCGTGGACGCGCCGTACAGACGGCGGTCGGCCTGGCCGAGGATGGCGGGCTCGTGATAGGCGGCGCGGCCCAGCATGACGCCGTCCAGCGCCACCCCGTCGGCGGCGTCCAGATGCGCCTCGGCCTCGTCCAGCGAGGCGATGCCGCCGTTGATCGAGATCGACAGCTGCGGCCGCTCGCGCTTCAGCCGGCGCACCAGCGCATAGTCCAGCGGCGGCACGTCGCGGTTTTCCCTGGGCGACAGCCCCTTCAACCAGGCCATGCGGGCGTGGACGATGAAGGTGTCGACGCCGACGGCGGCGCAGGCGTCGACGGTTTCGAACAGCGAGACCTGCGGATCCTGATCATCGACGCCGATGCGGCATTTGACGGTGGCGGGCACGGAGACGGCGCCCTTGATGGCGGCCATGCAGTCGGCGACCAGTTGCGGCTCGCGCATCAGGCAGGCGCCGAAGCGGCCGGACTGGACCCGGTCGGAGGGGCAGCCGACGTTCAGATTGATCTCGTCATAGCCGAAGGCCGCGCCGATGCGGGCGGCCTCGGCCAGCTGGTCCGGATCGGAGCCGCCCAGCTGGAGCGCCACGGGATGCTCGACCGCGTCGAAGCCGAGCAGGCGCTGGTGGTCGCCGTGCAGGATCGCCGGCGCCGTCACCATCTCGGTATAGAGCAGGGCGCGGCGCGTCAGGGCGCGGTGGAACGCCCGGCAGTGCCGGTCGGTCCAGTCCATCATGGGCGCGATCGAGAGGCGGCGGTTCATGGCGGGCGGCTTCTACACCGAAAGACGGGCCGTCACCAATGCCGGGCCGGATCGGCCATCGGCATTCCTCGGTTGCCTGAAGGCCCGCGCCGGTCCCCTATTCCCGTTCGCCATCGCGCGAGTGACAGGAGACCGGCATGAAACGCCGCCTTTTTCTGATGCTTTCCGGCCTGGCCTCCGTGGCCGCCCCGTTCGCCTTACCCGCCGCGAGGGCGCAGACTCCGGCCAGCACGACCGTCTACGCCATCGTCTACAGGCGCGGACCGAACTGGCGGGAAGGGCTTCCGATGAGCGGGCAGAATCTGCGGCCCCATCTCGCCTACATGCAGGGCCTGTTCGACGCCGGGGTCCTGTACGCCGGCGGGGCGATCGGACCGGAGGGAGGACTGGCCCTGATCATCGCGGCCGATGCGGCCGAGGCGGCCCGGATCACCAATGCGGATCCGGCGGTGACCATGGGAGTCTTCGCGGCCGAGGTTCATCCGTGGGCGCGGCGCTTCTCCCGCAACGAACCCCTGCCTTGGGCGGGACGGCCGTAGATCACGCCCCGGTCTTCTGACGTTCCTCGTCCTCCTCCAGGGCCTCGGCGGCCTCCTCGTTGAGGGCCTGACCCTCGCGGCGGGGTTTGACGTAGGGGGCCGGCTGGGGCGTGACGGCGTTGCCGCGCATCAGACTGCGGCCGGCCTGAAGGCCGCCGGAGAGCTGGAGGGTGAACCGCTCCTCATCGCGGCGGCGGACGTCGTCGATGGTCTCGCGGGCCTGATCGCCGGTGAAGCCGAGGTCGATCAGGACCTGGTAGCCGAACACCAGGGCGCTCTCGAAGGTCTCGCGCAGCTGGTACTCCACCCCGGCCTGGACGAGGCGCAGCGAGTGGCCGCGGTCGTAGGCGCGGACGAACAGCTTGGTCAGGGGGAAGGCCTCCTTGACCACCGAGACGATCTGGTCGGCGACCTCGGGCTTGTCGACACAGACGAGGATGGTTTCGGCGTTCTCGGCCCCGGACGCGCGCAGGACGTCGAGGCGGGAGCCGTCGCCGTAATAGACCTTGAAGCCGAAATTGCCGGCTGCCTGGATCATCTCGACGTCCATGTCGATGATGGAGACGTCGACGTCGCGGGCCAGCAGGGGCTGGGAGACGACCTGGGCGAACCGGCCGAAGCCGATGATCAGCACCCGCTCGCGCAGGTCCCGGGCGTGGTCCACGCCGTCGGCGTCGTCCGCCGACAGGGACTCGTCCGGCCGCAGCCGGTCGGCCAGCATGACCCGGAGCGGCGTCAGGGCCATGGACAGGATGACGATGGCGGACAGGATGGCGGCGGTGCGGGCGTCGAACAGGCCGAGGGCGAGGGCGGTGGAGTAGAGGACGAAGGCGAACTCGCCCCCCTCGCCCATCAGGGCGGCGCGGAGCAGGCCCTCGCCGTGCTTCTGCCTCAGGCGGGCGACGGCGTAGACCGCGGTCATCTTGGCGGTCATGAAGGCGGCCAGGCCGCCCAGCACCCAGGCCCAGTCGGCGACCACGACGCGCAGGTCCAGCGACATGCCGACGCTGAGGAAGAACAGGCCCAGCAACAGGCCGCGGAACGGCTCGACGTCGGCTTCCAGCTGGTGGCGGAAGGTCGATTCCGACAGCAGGACCCCGGCCAGGAAGGCGCCCATGGCCATGGAGAGGCCGCCGAGATTCATCGCCCAGGCCGCTCCCAGCACGACCAGAAGCGCGCCCATGGTCATGACCTCGCGGCCGCCGTAGCGGGCCAGCAGGCGGAAGAAGGGGTTCACCACCCAGCGGCCGGCGGCATAGACCAGGGCCACGGCGGCGACGGCGAGGCCTATGGTCATCCAGATCGGGTTGCCGGTCTCGACCGCCGCGCCATAGCTTCCGGCCAGAACCGCGACCAGGGCCAGCAGCGGCACGATGGCCAGATCCTCGAACAGCAGGACGGAGACGACGCGCTGGCCCGCCGGTTCGGCGTCCTCATTGCGCTCTTCCAGCAGCTGCATGACGATGGCGGTGGACGAGAGGGCGAAGCCGAAGCCG
>Ga0233425_10003745_pt1 | contig 26897 bp, 31 predicted proteins | sample Watercolumn_Towu_2_FD_181712 | JGI IMG/M metagenome (GOLD analysis project Ga0233425, IMG submission 181712) | Freshwater microbial communities from Lake Towuti, South Sulawesi, Indonesia - Watercolumn_Towuti2014_140_MG | ecosystem: Environmental > Aquatic > Freshwater > Lake | place...
AAAAGTAAATACTTCCCTGGAAATTGACAGATTTCATTTCACCATGTACCATTTGTCGAATTCGTTCTGTTGTTTCGCGACTAAAAGTTTCTTCACCACAGCGTACACAAACTCTATAGGAATATGTTACAGGCTTATTATCGATCTGAAATATTTTATTATGCGGTCTTTGTTGCGGCTATAATGGAAATTTCTGTTGTAAATGTATAATAAAATAGGCTATTCTGTCAACAAGGATTTAACGTCCGGAAATTTCAAACCAGCCACAAAATCGATAAGTTTTTTACTTTGTGCCTTAGAGTCTTTGTGGCGTAAAAAGATGATGAATCTCATTTAAGGATAGACAGTAATCTATGACAAATAATTTTCAAGGCAATTTCTCGGCAACGGCAATTGGCAGCCTTCCACATACAAATGTTGATCTGGCTTGCGAGATCATGCTCAGGTCACTCCCCGATATCCCCTGCTGGCCGCAGTTGCCCAAAATCAGCACGAAAGAAGAAATGTGTATTCAATATACGGAAGGACTCCCGTACATCAAAATACATGAAGACGGCAAGACCGTAAGCATTGATGACACACAAGACACCTCCGGCGGACTCGAGAGATTTTATGAGTTGTTTTTAGAGAATGACCCCGATTTGTTCGCAATAAGTCCTGAATGCGCGGCAGGGTTCTATGCCATGCTCAATAAACTGAAAAACCAGCCCTCAAAATCCATCCGTGCCGTAAAAGGACATGTCATCGGTCCAATCACCCTCGCCGGGTCGCTAAAACTATCATCAGGAATTACGGCCTTGTATAGCGAAGAATTTTTTGATGTAATTATTAAGTTGATGTCGATGAAGGCATACTGGCAGTTTACGAAGTTATCTCAATGCGGCCTGCCCGTCATCATTTTTGCAGACGAGCCGTACCTTACGAGCTTCGGTTCGGCATTCATGAACATCAGCCGTGAAAGGGCAATCAGCGCCCTCAATGAAGTTTATGATGCTGTTCAGTCTCATGGAGGATTAACAGGAACGCACTGCTGCGGCAACACGGACTGGGCGATGCTTATGGAGTCAAAGGTAGACATTGTTAGTTTCGACGCCTATGAGTTTATGGACAAGTACTTGATGTACTGGCGTGAGATAAAGACATTTTTTGACAGAGGCGGCTATTTAGCATGGGGAATCGTACCAACTTCACCAAAAATAACCGGTATTTCGTCAAACGATCTGGTAAAGAGGCTGGAAGAAGGTATCCAGTTTCTTGTTAATAAGGGGTTATCGAAAACATTGATTAAAGAAAGGTCTATCATAACCCCCAGTTGCGGCGCAGGAACATTGACGATTGAGGAGGCAGAGAGGGTAATGACCTTAACACAAGAAGTTTCTACAATCATGAAAAATAAAAGTGTATAATGGGGCTGATGTTAATACGCAGCTTAACACGTATTCTTACTAAAAACGTTTTTAATTCGGAATTAAAATGAAAAAAACATCAAATTGTATAGCGTCGTCAATGGTCTGTTTGCTATTTGCCGGTATAATTCCTTTCGTCCTGGGTTGTGAGAATCCCAGCATTAAGAAGGCTGGCGAAAAGATTAAGGAATCTTCAGTAGCTACAGGGGAAGCTGCTAAAGAACTTGGCCAAAATATTTCAGAAGAAACGAAGGCAATTTTAGAAGAAGTTAAAAAGGGCGCCAACGTAGTAGCGACAGAAATAAAAGAAGGAGGTATCTTTGTTTCTAAAAAAGGAGAGGTATTGATCGATAGGACCAAGGAGGAATTTTCTGAGGTATCCATCACGGCCAAAATCATGGCCAAATATGCCAAAAGCCCAAAGGTTTCCGCACTTCATATACATGTAACGACGGTAAAAGATCAAGTCATCCTTGCAGGTACGGCGCATTGTAAGGAAGAGATTATAGAGGCAATCAACCTTGCCATGACTGTGGAAGGCGTAGAAAATGTAACTTCTTTACTGGAAATAAGAAAATGATGACACAAAGTTCCCTGAATATCACTTACGAGAAACTCCCGCTGGTCGACCTCACTGCGCCAAAGGTGATGAGTCGCAGAAATAGGGCTGAAAATAACGCCACACAGGAGGGCATTTCACAGGATGCAGAAGATGCTAAAATAATTTTTAGGTACGCAGGTTTGGAGGGAAATTTGACCCCAAAAAGTATCATTGAGGCTGACGAGAAATATATGATTGAAACACAGCCTGCTAATCCGGCAACCAGTTCATCCGCCTCTTCAAACATCGAAATGCGGCAAAAAGGTATTCGGAAACCACACTATACCCGTCTTTTAGTGCTTGACAATGGACTGATATTCCAGGCTGCCTGTTGTTTGCCATTAAAGGTAATTGCTGCGAGTCTGGACGGAGAGACTGTTTCTGGAAAGATTCTATTCAATAGCCATTCAGAAGAATGCGGGGGGAAATTGATCTATGAGTTCCAGGGTAAGGGCACAGAGTTGATTATGGACATAAAGCGTGGAGAAAGCACAAGGGCACAGCGCCTTATTTTCCGGGGAATAGTCTAATTTATAGTGAACGTATTAAGTAGGTTAACATAAAATGTCATTGCGAGCGACAGCGAAGCAATCCCTGTTTTGAGATTGCTTCGTCGTTCCTCCTCGCAATGACAACTTTCTTTTAACGTTTACTATAGTAAAAAAAAATCCCTGAGGATTTGTCGTCCTCAGGGATTTTTAATTATGCAAATATCAAAAAGATATTAGATCCACTCTTCAGATAAGATATTGCCTTCCAGACCGATAACGATCTGTTTGATCGGTATCTTGCGGGAAGCCTTTTCAGCGCCATCCTTGGCGATCTGCGCCAGACCAAAACAGCAAGGCACCTGCATGATTATCACTGATAAAGTGTTGATCTTTGCGTCATCGATCAATGATTTTATCTTCTCAACGTAAATTTCCTGATCCGAATCCAGCTTAGGACAGGCAATTGCGATGCTCTTCCCTTTGAGATAATCTTTGTGGAACTCTCCAAAGGCAAAAGCCGTACAGTCTGCCGCCAGCAATATGTCTTTTCCCTGGAAATAAGGAGCCATGGGAGAAACAAGATGCATCTGTATCGGCCACTGTCTCAGTTGAGAAGGACGTTTTCCTGTCTCACTGCCTTCTTGATTTGTCTTTTCACTAAAATCAATCGTTCTTGATCCTGGGCATCCACTCATTTCGTAACCTCCTGTAAAAATTTTTCCTCTAATTCTACAATAAATTTCTCGTACTTTTTCGGCAGTTCGTCTCCTACCGAGGCGTCTGCTTCGTTACATTTGCGGAACATTTCACCGACTTGCGTTGTAGATAACTGGCGATCAATCCACGGATAAAGAATCTCATCTTCTTTCTTGATATGCTGTGTCAATAATTCTCTATAAGCAAGCAGATTTTCCTTAACCTGAGTTTTATTATTCTTCTCTGCGCCCTCAACGGTCTGTCTCACATAACCCCTTCCAGTATCGTGGTCTTTGAACATGACCTGGATAATTTCCGCGTTAGCATCAACGTACTTAAACAGGATATCTTCTTCCTTCATGTGATGATATTTGTCGGCATACGTGCGAATAAAATCCACACAACCTAAAATCAAATCTTTGTCAACCTTCAAGCTGCTTTCGGTAAATTCTACAATTGAAGGAATTAACGCCAGAAGACGTTTAATCAGAACATGTTCATCAACGAGTTTTTTAACAGGCGGTGAATAGGTAATTTTCTTTGGAGCCGTCTTTTTGGTCATATCCACCACAGGTTCTGATATTTTCCTATCCGGATAAATAGCCTTTTCTATTCTATACATCAACGTCGCTTCTTTTTGAGGATCAAGGTTGTGTATCCCAACAACGTCCTTGAGAAGACAGCTTCCGACAGAACAGGGGACACAGCCAATGCCGTATTCCTCAAGAACACGACCGACTTCCGGGTAGGCGTTAATAAGTTCTTTTATTTCTCTATTTAATACTTTCTGCAATAAAACCCTCCTTTTAAATACGGTGTTAATAGTAACTAAATTAAAATAATTTTAAAGTAAAATTATAGCGAATCAGCACGTTTTGTGTCAAGAAAAGAAACTTTTACAGTCTAGAAAATTTTATCTTGATTGGGAGAGGTAAGACTATCACAATTACTCAAGTAGGTTTAGGCAGTGAAGTCGGTGGAACTTGAACTGGTGGAACAGGAATGATTTGCTGTGATTTTATAAATGCTTTACCATTGTGATTTTCAATTATCTTTACCGCTGATGTACCTGTAAAAGTATGAGTTGTAGCATGAAATACTGATAAAACCAAATCTTGAATTTTTTGGTTATTTTCCATGTTTTCTATATTCAATTCAAGCTCTATGGCTTTCTCACGCGAGATATGTCTTCCGTGACTTTTGAATTCACTATGGTCGGAAAGGTACCGTGCTATCTTTTTGGCTTTTTTAATAGCATTGCTCTGTTCAGAAAACATATATCGCTGAAGCCATTCAAAAACAAGTTTTTTTGACAATTCCAAAGCATTTTCACATTGAATAAGTAAAGCAGGGCCGTACTGTCCCAAAATAGGAAGCCAGCAACCGAGAAGTTTTGGATCTATACATTCTTCCTTTGCCTTGTCAAATTGTTCCAGTATTGCTTGGGCAGGTACATACTGCGTACCAAGCTGAGTTGATATTATGATTTGGGGATCAATAGGACCTAAAAAGGAATGTTTACCCAGCATAATTGAATTTGCAGAGCAGGCAAGCATTGTTGCCGCAGACATCGCAGCTTGCGGGACTATTACTCGTACATTGTCAAATTTAGTTCTGATATATGAAACGAGTGCTTCGGTTACTTCTGCTGAACCTCCTGGGCTATGGATTATCAAATCCAAATTTTGACTGGAAAGCCCGTGTATTACCTCCATGAAACCTTGAATATCTTCTTCTACAATAGTTATATCGTGGGGGGATGCACCAGGAGATGTCCATTTGGAAGCGTATAGTATTGTGTCTCTGCCAGTTTCGTTTCTCAACGAGGTGAGATATTTACGTCTTACAATATCAAAAGGTGGTGCTTTACTTTGCTCTCCGACTTTTTTGAGTTCAGTTAAAATTTCACCCCATGTGGGCAAACTTTTCTCCTTAATATGATTATGATGAATTATTGCTTAATGAAGAAAACGTTTTGGAGGTATAAATTTTTAAATACTCTTGACTTTTTGATACAAATTCATCGTATTTACCATACACCTTCATCATATCCGCAATTCCAGGCATATGTTGCGCATCAGAAATCATCTTTTGCAAGTCAGTATTCCTTTTTGAAATAACTTGTTCCTTCTCCTTCATATAATCTCCTTTATTCTGTATTTTAACCAAATATTCACAAAAATCAAATATGATTTTCACAAATAATGTGCCAAAAGGTTTGTATTTTTGATTTTTGTTTGGCTAGGTATTTACAACTTCTGGAAAACCTTTATTACCCTTTCCTAAGATTAAGTTATTTTCAGAGACGTCTTTATTTAGTATGAATTGAGAATTCAGGAAAACAGGGGGAAATCGGATTTCAAAACAATCTTTCGTCGTTTAGAATCTCTCTATTACAGTTACTTCGTAAGGCATCTGGACTGCATATATCTTATGGCTTGACGACCTGTCTATATTCTCTGCCCAAAAATCTACCTTTTCAACAAATAGTATAACCGACCATAGGCATTTAATTCGCCCGCTTCGTGCATAGCCTGGTCGCCTATTCCAAAATATATATCGGCTCTGGCTGGAGTCTGAATTGCGCTTCCCGTGTCCTGGTCTAGAGCAAAGAAGGATTTTTCACCCTTTCCTTTATTCTGAAACCAACCCCATTTTTTTGCTTTCTTCGGTTCTATGACAGCGAATGCCAATCCTCCAGCCGGAAAGACCTTTTTATCCGTGGCAATACTCCTCATATGGGTTACCGGCACGCCAATCGACCCGTAAGGGATCGCATGATTTACCCTCTTAAAAAAGATATAGCGGTCGTTTCTCTTCAGGTACGAATCCAATTCGGAGGGATGCTGGTCGAAATAACTTATCAGCGTAGAAAGGGTCAAATCCTCTTCTGGAATCTTTCCATCCATAACAAGGAGCCGTCCCATACTGGTGTAAGTATGGCCTGAATCGGCGTCATAACCGACATACACCTTTTCTCCGGAGGGGAGATTGATTTGTCCTGACCCCTGAACATGGATGAGATATGCGTCCAGTTTTGACTTCAGGTAGACAATTTCATTTCCTTTCAGGAGATTGCGTTCTTCAATTTCACGCCGCGTATGGTAAGGTTTTCTAAAGTCAGCGGGTTTTTTATAGAGCGGGTAACGAAATGCTCCCGTTGGTGTAAGGCTTCCGTCATAAATGGGCGTTCCGTAACCCGTAAAATGCACCTGACCCTCGTACGCTTTCCCGATAGCCTGAAAGACCCTGAAGTCTCTAACAATAAATTCATTAAGTTCTTCTGCGCTATTACAACGAAGAAATCCTTCGCGAAATACTTTTAAGGTGTTTTCCAAATTTTGATGTGAAAAGCCTACCATGCGAAACCCGTGCGGGTTTGTCTTGACCCTTTTGAAATATTCCAGGCTGTAATCTATCGAACGCAAAAGGGTATCCCGGCTGTAGTCGTCCTCAAACCTGGGAAGTTGTTTGGGATCTGTAATTTCCACCAAAGTGTCACCGGATTCTCTGGGCACAAGGAGCGGCCTTTTCTTAAACATGGCACAACCTGATTCAAGGACAACGGACAAAACAACAAATAACAACAACCCCTTAACAATATTATTTTTTGATTTCATAAGTACGTTTTCCTTTAAATTAAAGAGGCATCCGATGGGATGTAAGGTTCTCTATGGATTCCATATCTTACAAAATAATGCTTATAACAGGCGGTATTTTATACTTCTTGCTATTAAGAATCAAAGGAAAAAACGGATACAAACAGAGCGCCGTTTCTTGTCTCTCAGAGGTAAAAAATATTTTATTTGACAAACATTAAGTATCTCAAGTAGAATCACCCCAACTTATTCAAAATAAAAATTGTTCTTTTTATTGATAAAATCAATTACAGGTAATTCTCCCGCAAAATGTGTCGGGAGTAAAAGGGAATCCATATCTCGTTTGACTAAACGCGATGAGGAGCGGACCCGCCGCTGTAACCGGGAACGAACGTCACAATGCCACTGTCCTGCTTTAATAGGATGGGAAGGAGTGACCAGTAGGACGATCCGGGAGCCAGAAGACCTGCCTGTAATTGCTTCACGGAGTCTTCGATGGTAAAGAAGGTGAAGGTGTTATAATATAGGTGTTTGCAGGGACAGGTTTGAAGCTTGCCCTTGCCGATAAAAATATAAAACCCATATCTTCCATTTCGAGGATATGGGTTTTTTTGTTTTTGAGAAAGGCAACAAATGTCAAGAACCGTAACGGTATTTGCTGTAATTTTTTTCCTGTTATTTATTTCATCTGAGAATGCAGTATACGCCATGCACATCACGGAGGGAATTTTACCTCCAAAGTGGGTAATCACGTGGTTTGCCGTCGCAATGCCTTTCGTAGGGATCGGTATTTATCATGTCAAACGAAAGAAAAGGCAGATGCCTTTATACTTACCCTTAGTGGGTACTTTAGGAGCGGCTGTATTTGTATTTTCCTGCTTCCCTATTCCGGTTATTGCCTTGAATGGAATGGCTACGTCGCATCCCTGTGGCACGGGCATGAGCGCCATCTTGTTGGGGCCTTTCGTGAGCGTGCTGGTGGCGGCCATCGCATTACTCATTCAGGCATTATTCCTTGCACACGGCGGACTGACCACGCTGGGGGGAAATATATTTTCTATGGGCATCCTGGGTTCATTTTCTGGTTATTTTGCATTTAAAATAGCACAGCGATGCAGGCTGAGTTTGTTTTGGTGCGGATTTCTGGCCGGTATGGTTTCTGATTTGTTTACCTACTTAGGCACATCCATAGAGCTGGGACTGCTCGTGATAGGCAAAGGCGGGTCATTCATTAAAGCCACTGCGGAAATTTTTGGGGTATTTATGATGACATCTCAAGGGGTTCTGTGTCTTGTTGAAGGCATCGTAGTGGGATTTATACTGGTTTTCGTATATAAACGGAAACCCGGTATTTTGTTACACCTGGGGTTAATCAAAGATGATACAAAACCTGTTCAGATATAAAATTTTTGTCTCCGTTTTTTCTCTTTCGGGTCTTACTTTGCGCTCTTTACGTCTTTGCGGTGGACAATCATTTCCCCTTTTCGTTGCTTTTATAATACTGGTGTTGTTCCTTCCGGTATTATTTGCAGAGGAAAACACAGAGAAGAAAGACATGCCGGTTGTTACACAAACGAATAATGAAGAAAGTGCATGGACAGGTATCGACGTAAGTGTTGTAGGAAAATATGCCGAGAAGTACGGTCGCCCGCCCCGTGATCCTTACATTAACACTGATCAGGGGGATTTGCTCCTTTTTGTATTTACCGCTGCGGGGGTAATCGGTGGATTCATCATCGGATTTAATGTAAGAAAAATTTTCTATGAAAAGGAATAAGTATTAAAGGGTCTATGGGATTTTTTCACCATACATTTTCAGATACCTATGCCCGCCGGAATAACTGGTTAACAGAGGTTGACGTACGGGTAAAGTTGTTGTACATCGCTTTGTTACTTGCAATAAATTTGCTGGCAAAGAATATGATTATTCCGTCGGTTTTTCTTTCTGTGTCTTCCATTTTACTCCTCACGGTAAAAATCCCTTTTACGGCAATACTTCGGAGCATGCTCTTGCCATTGTCATTTGCGGTCTTTATCTTACTTATCAGAGGACTGCATGAGGGCGAAAAGGTATGGTTATCCCTCTCAATTGTTGGATATAAATTGGTGTTAAAAGAAGAGGGGCTGTGGAACGGGTTTCAGACGTGCAGCAAGGTACTAGGCGGCATTTCATTGGTGATTCTCCTTTCTTTTACTACAACCATAAGTCAATTATGCGCTGGTTTAAAATGGTTTCGTGTGCCCAACACCATCATCGATCTGTTAGCCCTTATTTACCGGTACATTTTTCTCTTCCTTGATGAAGTAGATACCATGTGGACTGCGCAAAGAACACGTTTGGGTCATACCTCGTGGAAAAAAACGATAAAATCATTTGGGATATTGGGGGGCATGCTTGTTATCCGTGCCTTTGCGCGTGCAGAACAAACCTATGAAGCAATGCACGCCAGGGGTTATGAAGGCGGCAGGATTTTAACCGCCACATTACCGCCGTGGAGAAAGAAAGAGTATGTCTTTGTCACAGGAATAGTGTTTGTCCTGTCGTTCCTTATTTATACAAGGCATGTGCGAATATGGTGATATTACAAGCCAGAAATATTCAGTATAAGTACCATGACGGGACATACGCACTGTGCGGGGCTTCTCTGGATATTAAAAAGGGAGAATTGTTAGCCATCCTCGGACCAAACGGGTCAGGAAAAACGACGCTTTTGAAACACCTGAATGGTTTATTGAAACCGGAAACCGGTGAGATTTTATTAGAGGAGCAATCTTTGGGTAAATATTCATCGAAACAGGTGTTTCAGAAGGTGGGTATTGTATTCCAGGATCCGAATGATCAGTTATTTGCGCCGTCAGTGAAGGAGGATGTAGCCTTCGGACCTTTGAATCTGGGCCTATCAAAGGACGAAATTGCCCGCAGGGTGGATGAGGCGTTGTTGCTGGTGAGTATGACACCACATGCAAACAAGGCCGTAGACGCCTTGAGTTTTGGGCAAAAGAAACGGGTTTGTATTGCCGGGGTGCTTGCAATGAAACCCGAAATACTTGTTCTTGACGAGCCTACCTGTGGCCTTGATCCTGCCGGTGTGACCTCGATCATGACCTTGTTAAAAGAACTGAATGAGCAACATGGTATCACGATTATCATGGCAACGAATACTGTGGATTTAGTGCCTGTTTATATGGATCGTCTGGCAGTTATGTATCAAGGCAATGTACTCAGCGTCGGCACGCCTGAGGAGGTATTTTCAAACACTGATGAAATAAAGCACGCCTGTTTGGAACTCCCCCAGATTGCCCAGTTAATGCAGGTTTTGAGGGATGAACATAATATCCCAATGGATAACTTGCCCCTTACGGTTGGAGAGGCAAGGAAATTTCTAATATCCAGGCTAAATGATAATTATTTTTTAGTAAAAAATCAGTGAAAGAAGGAAACAGATTTATTGGGTTTCTTGAGTTAACCCAAGAAACTCAACAAACACGAGAAACCTAACAAACCTAATGAACCCATTTGCCTTCTTTACTTCCGATTCGTTCTGGTCGGAGGTGAGGGGCTCTTTTAGAGGGAAAGACTAACGAAATAATTATGTTTAAAGGTCACGGCGGACATATAAAGCATAGTACAAATTACAGGAACAACGGTATCCTTGACTTTAGCGCAAGCATTAATCCCCTTGGATATCCAGAAAACGTCCGAAAGGTAATATTAGAAAATTTCGACGACATTCTCCATTATCCCGACATCGATTGCACCAGCCTGAGAAAATATATTGGCCAAAAAGCTGGACGCCCTAAAGATGAGATTATTGTGGGAAACGGGTCTACAGAATTATTTTATTTAATCCCTCGTGCATTAAAACCGTCGAAAGGGATTGTATTTCAGCCCACTTTTAGTGAATTTGCTGAGGCATTGAAATGCAGCCACGCTGAGACGGTTAATAACATGCTGAGGCCGGAAGAAGATTTTTGCTTCACATATCAAGAAAGCAATTTTGATGATAAAAAAGTAAAAATGGTTTTTTTGTGCAATCCTAACAATCCTACAGGTCAATTGGTTGAAAAGGCTGTCATATTAAGCATGGTAAATCAGCATCCGTCTATAACCTTTGTTATTGACGAGGCATTTATTGATTTTGTTGAAGAAGCGGAAAAATACAGTGTTATGCATGGGGCCGGTACGCTGCGGAATTTGATAGTGGTCAGGTCGCTTACAAAATTTTATGGCTTTCCCGGTTTGAGAATCGGGTACCTTGCCGCCCATGCGGATTTGATAATAAAAATGATGGAATACAAAGAACCGTGGTCGGTAAACGCCCTGGCACAATGTGCGGCTATGACTGCCCTGGAAGACAAAGAGTTCTTATCTCGAAGCAGGGAATTTATGTTTACAGAACGCTCATATTTATTTCATGAATTATCCGGCATTCATGGGCTTTCTCCTTACAAACCCACGGCGAATTATATCTTTATAAAGATAAATATGAGCGGAGTGACTTCTCTGTTATTACGTGAACGATTGCTGGAGCATGGGATTGCCATTCGCGACTGTTCCAATTTTATCGGTCTGAATAACAGGTATTTCCGCGTAGCAGTGAGGACAAGGGAAGAAAATGTGAGGCTTATTAACGCATTGAAAAGTGTAATCAATATTTCTGTGTAATCTGCGAAATCCGTGGTTGCTGTAAATTTATGACAAATAGCTCAATCATGATACAGGGGACAGGCTCCCACGTAGGCAAGAGTATTCTCGTGTGCGCCCTGTGCCGCATCTTAAAACAGGACGGTTACAGGGTTGCCCCGTTCAAGGCACAGAATATGGCCTTAAATTCTTTTGTAACTAGAGATGGGAAAGAGATGGGGCGGGCGCAGGTGGCACAGGCAGAGGCAGCAGGTATTGACCCTGTTGTGGAGATGAATCCCATACTCCTGAAACCCACAGGTGACTGCGGTTCACAGGTGGTTGTTATGGGTAAACCCATAGGTAACATGACGGCCAAAGAATATTATCAGAAGAAGGCTGGTTTCGTTTCGATTATAAAAGATGCTTACGATGCATTACGAAGTAAATTTGACGTAATTGTTATTGAAGGGGCGGGTAGCCCCGCCGAGATAAATCTGAAAGACGGAGACATCGTCAATATGGGTATGGCAGAGATGGCATCGGCTACTGTGTTGTTGGTAACAGATATTGATCGAGGCGGCGCATTTGCCTGGATTGTAGGTACATTGGAGTTGTTAACCACGAGCGAGAGGGACAGGGTAAAGGGCATTGTGTTTAATAAATTCCGCGGGGACAAAGGCATATTAAAGCCGGGATTGGACATGCTAGAAAACCGCATCAACAAGCCTGTTCTAGGGGTTATTCCCTATATTCACAACCTCAGCATAGACGATGAAGACTCCGTTTCTCTTGAATTTAACAACAAATTTACTCAATATCGAGCTGAAAACCTCCCCTTCTCCCCTCCTTGCGAAGGAGGGGAAATAGGGGTGGTTATAAAATCCAAAAGCGCCTCGTTTGATATTGAGCAATTACATAGCAATAATACAGACATCACTGTAAATAGTTTAATAGATATCGTTATCGTCAAACTCCCCCGCATATCAAATTTCACTGACTTCAATATATTTACCCACGAAAAAGAGGTAAGGGTAAGATTTGTGGATAAGGCTGAAAATATGGGCAAACCAGACTTGCTTATTATCCCTGGTACAAAAAATACTATAGGCGACCTGACGTTTCTGAGGGAAAAAGGTATTTCGGGAGAAATTATAAGAATATCAGGACAGGGGACAATGATCATTGGTATTTGTGGTGGATACCAGATGCTGGGAAGGCAGATTAATGACCCCCATCATGTAGAATCGTCGGAAGACAGTATTCAGGGTTTGGGTTTACTGGAGACAGTAACTACCTTTGCCAGAGAAAAGCAGACATATCAGATAAAGGCTCATATGCTCGAACATGAGAATTTATTCCATACAGATGGTGAACTCGCTGGCTATGAAATCCACATGGGAGAGACCGCCTATAACGGTCATCATTCTGTTAAACCATTCGCAAGGATAACAGAACGGGCAGGAAAAATGGTAGATATATTGGATGGATGTGTTTCGTTGAATGGCAATGTAATGGGCACTTACATACATGGTATCTTTGACAATGATGAGTTCCGCTCAAAACTTATTGATTACCTCAGGCTCAAAAAGGGATTAAGACCATCGAATGGACGTTGTGCGGATTTCAAAACCACAAAAGAACTCAGATACAATGAATTGGCCGATATCGTCCGTGAGAATATGGACATGAACATAGTCTATAACATTCTAAATTTAACTTAGACTTTCTATAAGGAGTGTACTATGTAACTCAATAGCTCAAAATTAAGTAATAGATACCACATACAGGTGTTCCGATATTTATCGGGACGAAAAAGGGAATCCCGACTCCAACTAATTTCTGACAATCATTAATACGGCATTCATTGTGTGTCAGAAATTAGGAGAAAAGGGAACGGTACCGCCGCTGTAATCGGTGACGAACGTTGCAAAAGCCACTGTCCTAATTTGGAATGATTCACTGCTGAGGATGCTGAGTTTACATAACAATCCCCTTAGTCCCCCTTAACAAAGGGGGATTTAGGGGGTTGTAACTCTGCGCTCTCTGCGGTGAAAAGATTTGGAGGGGAAGGCGCAACAAGTAGGACGATCCGCTAGTCAGAAGACCTGCCTGTTATGTTTGCTTTAAAAACTTCTTCGTCGTAAAGGAGGTGAAGCGTGACGTCCATATTGTAAAAGCCCGTTTCTTCCCGATGCGAAGGAACGGGCTTTTTTATTGTTCAAATACTCAGGGAATCCCGTTGAAACGGGAGCTGCCCCGCAACTGTAACCGGTGACGAAAGCTGCAATATGCCACTGTCCTGACTGGGGAAGGGTTCACCACAGAGGCGCAAAGGTCGCAGGGAAAAACAGGATGTTGAAAAGTTAAGAGGTTGTGAGGTTGCATTTCTCAACTTCCGATCTTCACAGTTTCTCATCTTCTGTTCTTTTCCTCTGCGTTCTCTGCGTCTCTGCGGTGAGTTTCAACCCGGGATGGGAAGGCGCAGAAAGTAGGAAGACCCGGAAGCCAGGAGACCTGTTTGAACACGATTTTATGAATTTTATTTCCGAGGGGAAAGGAGAAACGTAATGGATTTGTTCCGAAATATTTATCAAAAGAAAATAAAGAATTACTTTTTATTATTTTGTCCGTGTATTTTTGTTGCAATTGCCTATGAAGGGACTTCTCTGTCAGCCGACCTGTCACAAGAAAATCTTGAACAGGTAAATGACAGGCTGAATCGTTTAGAAAGGAAGGTGGAAGACCTCGATGAATGTTATGTGAGGGTACAGGATGTCCAGAAGGACGTAGAGATGATTAAAAGGAGTATGAGAGAAAGCGCTGCCGTCAAGGAGAGTGAACCGGTGGTCAGTAAACGGTTGGAAAACCGATTGGAAAAGTTGGAAGAAGCTGTGCAGGATTTGACTGGCCGGGCTGCCCTTATGGATACGGCAGAAGAGATACGAAAGGTGACTGAATACGTATGCCCAAATGGGCATGGATTTGAAACCATGAGTGAGGATGGAAAGTGTCGTATATGTGGATTGAATTTAAAAGAGCGGGAGCATTTTAAAAAGTTTAAATTTGCCAGGCGCGAAAGCATTTCAGAAAGGATTTCGACTGCCCTGGAGGAAGAATTCAAGAAGCGCATCCTTGTGGGCGCCAGTGGAACAGGTATATTCCAACAGATTTTGAATGACGGTGAAGGTCGGCATTCTTCAGCAGAAGGCTCTCTGGATCTGCTTTTTATAGGCAAACCTCTTACCTATATGACATTCTTTATTGATTTAGAAGCCATCGGGGGAAACGGACCTGATGAATTTATTGGCAGTATTTCCGGCATGAATGAAGATTCGGCTCCACATTCTTTCCAGGATAGCGATGGGGTAGACCGTGTATCTGTCCGTGAAGCATGGTTGCAGACCGAACTCATGAAACAGCATGTCAGGCTGGTAGCAGGCAAGATTGATTTAACGAATTACTTTGACAGCAATGCCGTAGCGAATGACGAAACAACGCAGTTTATCACTAGCGCCTTTGTGAATAATCCCACTATGGAGGTGCCAGAAAACGGGCCTGGCATAGCGTCCTTTTATGACACGAGGAGAGGTTTGTTCTTTGGGCTGGGATTGCAAAGCGCAGATAACTCAGGTTCGGACATTGTGGATGGTCTCTATGGTATAGGAGAAATTGGTATGCGGTCACGCTATTTATTTGGTTTGGAGGGCACATACCGGCTATGGGCAAAAATTAATGGTGGAAGAAACGAGAATAAAGGATTAGGTATGAGTATAGACCAACATCTTTCTGCAAAACTCGTTGCCTTTGCAAGATATGGAATGAATGAGACGGATGGCGCTGACGTAAAAAGCGCCTGGAGTACGGGTCTGGAATTGCGGCATCCTTTTCTCTCACGGGTAAATGACAGTACGGCCTTTGCCGTTGGTCATACAGAGTCGGTGGACGGCAACGATGAGCAGGCAACCGAGGTATATTATAAATTTGCCTTTAATAACCACTTTGCCATTACCCCGTTGTTTCAGGCGGTATTTGACCCGGTTGGGTTAGAAAACAGTGATGTCGTGACCCTGGCTGGGATAAGAACACAGATTGAATTTTAGTTTTTACCACAAAGTCACCGGAATACACAAAGAGAAGCGATAAATTGGGACACGGATTTTCGCAGATACATACAGATAACGACGGGTTCGTTATAGTTAATATCCTGACAATCGTTCTACTGATCCTTCGACAAGCTCAGGATGCAGTGCCGTTCATGGTGAGCCTGGCGCCGTCCATGGTGAGCCTGTCGAACCATCACGACGAAGTCTGTGTTTCTCTGTGTCCAAACCGAAAATCCTTATGCAATCATACAATGGAAAGGGGGGTGAGGATCAAAGCCATTACATAAGTTGATGAATATAAATATTTCTTCTAAAGCCCAAAGGGCTGATAGAAGATAGCCCAGGGCGACAGCCCTGGGTATGAGGTAAATAAATATTTTAGCCCTGAAAGGGCGAAACATGTTTAATGCAGATGTATGGGAATTTTTATTTTATTTAAGCAGGTTTTGGGATGGCATGGACAAGCTCCGTTTGTCCGTGTATGGCCTGAGAAAGGAGAAAGGAATGTTTAAGAGAATAGGACTATCGGTAATATGTGCAGTCAGCCTGGGAATCCTATCACAACAGACGTATGCCGTGAATGAAGGGGACACGGGCGTAAGGCAGGGTTTTGATCCTCAATCCGTGGTCTTTGTTACAAACCGTGATTCGAGTGATATCGCCGTTATCGATATGAAAACGAACAAGGTTATTGACCGTATTGAGTGCGGCACTTACTGCAATCCACACATGACCATGGCAACTATGGACGGAAAGAGGCTGCTTACTACGGGCACGCAAAAAAATTATGCCGTAATTGTCGATTTGAAAACCAGGGAGGTTAAGAAGGTGAGTTTAGGCATCGCCCCAGAGCATTTTGTCATATCACACGATGGGAGGTGGGCATATGTTGGCGATATGGAAGAGGGCGCTGTTTCAATCGTCGATCTTGTGAATAATAAAGAAGTAAACAGAATCCCTGGTTTTTATGAACCGCATGGGTTTTCTATATTGCCCGACATGTCAAAGGTCTATGTGTCAAATCTAGGAGCCCATGAAATCGGAGTTATTGATGTAAAGAGTCAGAAACTCATAAAGAACATCTACATCGGTAACACCCATGTATTGGCGTCTTTGAATCTGGACAAAAGACTTTCTGAAATAAACGGCATTGCAAATCCGACACTAACCCTGGACGGAAGATATTTGTATGCAGCCGATGGTGATTCAAATCAGGTAGCCGTCATTGATACTCGAACGGATAGTGTCGTAAAAACCATTGCCGTAGGCCAAAACCCATGGCGGGCCTATGTATCTCCTGATGGGACAAAGGTGCTTGTCCCCAATAATGACGACCAGACGGTATCCGTAATCGACGTAAAGAGCAACAAGGTTATAACCACATTCCCAGGTGGCGAAGGGATGACAGGGATAAATTTTGTAAACGGAGGGAGAAAGGCGTATATCATCAGTCAGTCTGAAAGCGCCTTGTATGTGATTGACCTTGAAAAATACAAAGAATTAAAACGAATTAAGTTTGGCGAGGGTTTAATGCTGGAGACTGCAACGACGACACCCGATGGGAAAACCGTGTATCTTGCGTGCTCCACGAACAACTCCATTTATGTCATCGACGGCATGACAGATAACTACACCCGAATCCCGGATGTAGGCCTTTCACCCTGGGCAGTTGAGATCATCGGCGGTAACAGCTATTGCCATTAATGAAGTTTCTTTTGATGAATATAAAATGGAACCGCAGATTGCACAGATTCCACAGAAAGAATTTATAACGAAGAATCCCCAAATCCCCCTTTGTTAAAGGGGGATTCAGGGGAATTATGCTTTTTCTTACAGGCACGTTAAAGTTTTCATTTCAAATACCCCTCACCCAAACCCTCTCCCACAAGGGGCGATGGAACTTTCCCTCCCTTGATGGGACTTAGTCGTGAGTCTTCGGCGTGAGCTCGGACGAACGAGGGATTAAGGGAGGGTGAAATATTTTTATGCTCTTTTGTGAGCCTTTTGCTCATGGGGGTTTACTCCATAAAAACTTCTTTTTTTGAAAAGTTTTTCCCCATACCCCCCTGTATCCCCCTTGCAAATTGGGGAAAGAGCGGGATCTTTTGGTTGCGGCTATACTGCGTTATGTTATTTTTGGGAATGCTCAGAAAAGGCTTGTAAGACCTCCTCTGCATGGTTTTTTACGTCTACCTTCTTAAAAATATGGACGATCTTGCCATCTTCGTCAATCAGATATGTGTATCGTTTTGCCATAAGTGAACCTAAAAGGCCACCCGAAGCGCCATAAGCCCCTGCCACTTCTTTTTTCTCATCACTCAATAAAGCAAAGGGTAGTTTGTATTTTTCTTTGAATTTTCGATGGGCTTCTGGTGAATCAAAACTGACACCCAAAATAACAATTCCGGCATCCTGCAAAGTACTGTATCCATCGCGAAAACTGCATGCCTCCTTCGTACATCCGGGGGTGTCATCCTTTGGATAAAAATAGAGAACTACCTTTTTACCGCGAAACTCGGCAAGTGTGCGCATCGCACCAGCATCGTCCTTTACTTGAAAATCAGGCGCTGGATCGCCTATCTTTACCGGCATAGTATCATCTCCCCTTACAATTCCAATAAAAAAGAATAACAAAATCGCATTGAGAATAAAAAAGGCATTCACGTGCCTTATGAGCACGGGAACGCCTTTTTCGTAAACTACTGCCGTATGTTTTGCTCCTTTACTGCCTTTTATCATTAACCGCAAAATTTTGCAAAAATGTTGTAATGAGGATCGAAAAGTTATAAAAAAATCCATTTTCCCCTCTATCAAGAGGGGATCAATGGGTGTGTAATTCTTATTTTTGTTCTTTCTCTCTCTTACATTCGCCCTGATCCTTTTTGAATTTTTCAGCACAACCCTCGCAGCAGAGATAAATAGTTTTCCCCTCGTGTTCGACCTTTACCGACTTCTCTTTATCGCTGATAGCCTTTCCACAAGCCACGCATTTCGTTTCAGCCTTTTCAGCAGCCGAAGCTTGCTTTGTGCCACAACAATCAGAACCGGCAATAGCCGTAGTAACAGTATAAGAGGCCATCGAAAGTAAAGCCACCGCAGCAACACCTGCAAAATACCCAATCCGCTTCATACCTCAACTCCTTTCACATAAATATTTGGTTATATGATAAATTACATATAATGAAATGTTAACAAATATTCCTTAAGAGGCAATGAGAAAACCTGAGTAACCACAGACACTGAAATAAGGATGTTCAGGGTATGCTGTTTCGCTATGAAACACCGCAAAAATCTCTTGCCTTATCCGCTTACATGGTGGTATTCTTTATTCATTACGTAAGGCATTTTCCATTAAAAATTGCTAAAATTGTCTGGTCTTCTAAAGATATGATACGACTACCATTAAAGAGATAAAATTTACTGTACTGCTAACACCAGAAGACAGGTATCGTCATAACCATATCAGATTTAAATAATAATGAAAGTAATTTGGACTAAACATGCCGAAGAAAGACGAAAAGAGTGGGAAAAAAAGACAGGAATAACGAAACAAGAAGTCGAACACATAGTGCGTGTTCCTGGACAGATTGTACCCGGCGATATGAATACCCTTGTTGCTCAATCAAAGAATCGCAATGGTTTATTGAGGGTTCCCTTTGTTGAGATTAATGGAGATAGAAAAATTTTGACTGTTTATTGGACAAGTAAAGTAGAAAAATATTGGACATAGGAGTATGAAATAATGAAGATAAAATACGATGCAGAAGCAGATGTGCTTATTGTTATTCTCCGTGATAATCCCCCTGTCGATGCAATTGAGGAACCAGGAGGCGTTATAGTGAGTTACGGGGAAGACAAAGAGCCTGTCAGTGTAGAGTTTTTGAACGCATCGACTCGGCGGTTGATCCGTTCTGATGAAGTCAGTACGGCGCTTCAGACTGAAGGAGTATCAATTTAAAATATAAAAATAGGAATTTCTCAGGTATTCTTTATTCGTTGAGTCAGCTATTTGGGAAGGTCTTAGATGATTTGGGCGCTATTTTGTAACGTAAATAACGTAATTTCCGGCCGAGCAAAAAACCTTACAGGGAAATTGGAAACGCCTATTCCCTTGTTTACATACATAATGGTTTTTTCCTCATGGAACAAACCTGAAGCATAACGGACGCCGAATTTGGAGTATACAACGGGGGGGCCGTAGAGAGGCAAGCTTACCTGCCCGCCGTGGGTATGGCCTGCCATCACAAAATCAATACCTGTATGCTTAATCATCTCAATGGCATCCGGGTTGTGGCATAATAAAATTTTGGGTTTGTCATCCGTGCCTTTCAGGGTTGTTTCCAAATCCAATTTGCCTGCCCATAAATCGTCTACCCCTGCAACGAAAAGATAATCCTTCTTCCGGTAAACCGGGATATGTTCATTAATCAATACACGGATGCCATTTTTCGATAGTATATCGGCAGTATCTTCTTTACAATCGTGATTACCCAGTACGGCAAAGACGCCTTCCTTTGCTTTTAGTTCCGCCAATTCCTCTGCAACGGAAGAGATGAATTCCTTCGAGCCATAAACAAAATCCCCTGTTAATGCAATCATGTCAGGGGATAATGTGTTTACCTTCCGAACACACTTTTTGATAAATTCTCTGGGAACGTATTTGCAGTGGTGAATGTCTGAAAGCTGTGCTATCGTTAATCCCTCAAATTGCTTTGGGAGGGCATGGATGTTTATAAAAACGTTTTTTATTTCAAGCCATCGTGGTTCTAAGAGACAGCTGTAACCTCCGACAGACATGGCACCGAGCACGTATCCACACGCACCCTGTATGAACGTACGCCTAGAAATCATATTTCGTCACCTTGTCAAATCTCTTCTATGCACTCTTGTATTAATAGCCATTATCGCTTGAGACCGCACGGTGATATGCAATCCACACAAATGCCTTCTTCCCATTCTTCTTTAACAAATTCCATCCAACTCTCCGGGGCATTACGGCATGATAAACATATCCCAAGATCACAGAGTCCCTCGCTAGCATTGTCTGCGTCTTTTATTGCCGCACCGCAGCATGCGCATTGCCACGTAATCATATCGCTGCTTACATGACCGCCAACATCACACATGAAATACTCCTTTGTAATGAACCGTTAAGTCTTCTTTCTGCTGTTATCCACGAAATATTGTAACACATCCGTCTCGGTAATCAAGCCCACTAACGTATTCTTTTCTTTTACTACAGGCAGCCCACCCACCTTTTTATCAATCATGATCTGTGCGGCTTCCTCAATTGTAGCATCCGGTGCAACGGTAATGACGTTTTTTGTCATCACCTCCGAGACCTTAATAGAATCCAGAAATTCCTTATTTTCCTTCCAGTTTGTAAGTATGGAAGTCAGTGATGCACGATAGAGGTCTCTTTGTGTTAATATGCCTACAACGGTTTCCCCTTTAACAACGGGCAAATGCCGTATCCTCCCCAAATACATAATATCATTCGCAAACCCGAGTTTCGAATCAGCATTCAGGGTTACCAGTTGTGTCTTCATTACATCTTTTACCAGCATCTTTCTCCTCCATTTCTATGGCATTATTAAGCTTCGCTTCCCATTCGTCCCCATAATGATTTTGAAGATTTTTTTGTATCTTTTCCTGCCACTTATGATATGCCTGTCTTATCGTGGTAATTGGCTGATGTTTGCCAGACAAATACAGGATATTTTGTGTTTGTTTGGGAATGGGAATCAAGATATAGTCCGATTCTTCAGTGCCTACAGTAATCGTTGCAAGGTGAACATCCTTTGCCTTTAACATCGTTTCTCTCGCAATGAAGGTATCTTCATTAACGAATATATTGCGAATTGCCTCTTCGATATCCCGGATTGCATAAAAGGCATTCCACTTTCTTTTATACACAAGATTCTTATATGCACCGGAGGCGGTATACTCATTGAATATACATGGACCGCTTATTCTCTGATATAACGATTCACCTGCGCTGTCCGGATAATCTCTGCACTGTCGGGGCCGATGCTTGTAAATACTGCAGCGCAAGTCCATTTTCAGCATGGAATCTCCGGAATTTCTGGCGATTATAAAATCCAGAAATTTGCACGAGTCATATAACTCATTTTTGTGCCCTTCGCTGGTCGCCAATAATTTGACATAGGGCGAGCCGGTTCCTCTTTTCCACATGGACTTGAAAAATCCAATATGCCCATTGTTTGATGGAATGACACAGGTAAAACAACACATTCCATCTGAACACTCGCTCTCCGCATGGGCTACACCACAAAGATTTTCACTTTTGGTACATTGGATATTCATGACAATTTATGCTACGATACGAGTTACCTTTTCATCAATTAATTGACAGGTAATCTTGTACCCTTCGCTGGATTCATCGTAATTGGGTATCCTCTTGATAATTGCCCTGGCTTTATCATGAAGATCTATAGGATTGATGATGCCGTTAATATTGGTAATCAGGACCCTCCCCAGTTGTTTTGAATAGGCGCCCACAAAATCGTAAATCCCGCCGATAATTGTTAATTTTCCTTCTTTTACCATATTTCCGTAATATTTTAGCGCTTTTTCTATCTGGTAGTCCACATTGATCTGACTCAGATAGGCGAGTTCTTTTGTTTCATCCTGAATTCTTCTTAAATCAGAAATTCCCCTTTCGATCGGGATTGTCAAAGGAAGTATTTCTGATTTTATTTCACGACTGACCGATGAATAATCCGTCTTCATAAGGTGGTCAAAAGACTTTGCCAGATTAATGATTTCTTTTGACTGCGTTATACAGGCATGGGTAGCGAACTTCACAGCGCCACAATCAGTATGTCCCATTACCAGCATTACAGGGGTTTTAAGAATTGTGAGTGCATATTCAATAGAACCCCTGTTTACCGCAAACTGATTGCCTGCATTCCGGACAATAAACACCTTATTAAATATATCCATCCCCAGTACATTGCCATGCACACGAGAATCTGCACACGTGACGAGGGTAATATAAGGACTCTGATGCGATGCATACGCTAAGAACTTTGTTTCTTCCGTACTTTTTACAAATGCCTCGTTATGGACTAATAAATGCCGAAAAATATTCCCGAGTTCCATATCCGCCTCCTTAACAAAATTAAACTGTTAACATATACTAAAGTTTTAGAACTGTTATAACATACAAAAACAATAATCACATCATCCGGTTGCGTAACGACTCAGTCTGCCAAAGTAATCAAGAAACTTTAGTATATATTTCCGTTTAATTTTATTATGTCGTCTCGAAATATTTTTTATGTTCCCATTCGGTTACCTGTATCCTGTATTCATCCCATTCGGCCGTTTTTGAATGGATATATACCTGGTAAGTATGCGTGCCTAATGTCGTCTCCATCAGTTTGTCTTTCTTTAATTCCTCAAGCGCCTCACTCAAAGAGCCCGGGAGGGTAGCGATATTCCGATATGCTAATTCATCCTTATTAAACTCATAGACGTTTTCTTCCACCGGGTTAGGAGGCGTGAGACCTCTCCGGACACCGTCAAGCCCAGCCTCCAGCATGACTGCCAGAGCGAGGTACGGATTATTGCTGGGATCAGGGCATCTTAATTCCGCCCTCGTTGCCTGCTCCCTGCCTGGAGAATATCGTGGAATTCGTATTAGGGCGGAGCGATTTTTCTGCCCCCAGCAGACATATACCGGCGCCTCATATCCGGGTACCAGTCTCTTATAAGAATTTACCGTTGGAGACAGGATGGCGCTCATAGCCCGTACATGCTGCAGTTGGCCTGCAATGAATTGACGGGCTATCTTGCTGAGCTTGTATTCATCCTTTTCATCGAAAAAGATATTCTTTCGCGTGGTGATGTCAAAAAAACTTTGATGACAATGCATCCCGCTGCCGCACACGCCAAAGATGGGTTTTGGCATGAAGGTGGCATATAAATCGTGTTTATGCGCAATGGACTTTACTACCTGTTTAAAAGTCAGGGCGTTCTCAGCCGTCTTCAACGCCTCTGCGTATTTAAAATCAATCTCATGCTGACCCGGAGCTACCTCGTGATGGCTCATCTCGACATTAAGCCCCATTTTCTCCAGGGTAAAAATGATGTCTCTTCTTACATTTCCCGCAAGGTCCCTTGGTGAAAAGTCGAAATAACTTCCTACATCATGTGGTGTAGGTTCCACCTGCCCGTCGCTCTTGGGTTTGAATAAGAAAAATTCTAATTCTGGTCCCACATTATACTCAAAGTTCATTGATCGGGCGTTTTTAATTGCCCTTTTCAGGATATATCGGGGATCGCCCTCAAAAGGAGTGCCATCGGGCATATAGACATCACAAAAGAGCCTTGCCGTTGGTTCTTCCGTTTCCCAGGGAAGCAAGGCATAAGTGCTTGTATCCGGCTTTAAATACATGTCACTTTCGCAAATTCTTAAAAAACCCTCGATTGACGAGCCGTCAAACCAGATTCCTTTTTCGATGGATTCCGGGAATCTTTCTACGGGTATCGTAACAGACTTGATATTTCCATTAATGTCTGTAAATTGCAATTGGACAAGTTTTACATCGTCTTCTTTTGCCCGATTGATAATTGCCAAATCTGAATGCTCATTGGTCATGTAAATTTTACCTTTCTAACGCTATAGGTTATGTTTTACTGCACGGTAACTGAAACCCAATACAAACAATAATGTATCTCCGAAAAGTTTTTTAATTTTAATCATATTACTCAAAAAAAACAAGTAATTTATAACCAATCGGTACGTGGTTGGTACTTGACACTATAAACATGTCGTGCTAAACTTCAATTCGAGTTCTAGAATTTTATGAAAAATATTTCTGATGAGACGATTATGGGAAAAGTAGTTGCCGTCTGTATTAGTGAAAAGAAGGGAACCCAAAAACGAGATATCGGTTCATGCAACTTAATTGAGCATTTTGGATTGGAAGGAGATGCCCATGCCGGGAAATGGCACCGTCAGGTTAGTTTGCTGGCGAGAGAAAGCGCAGATATTATGCGCGAAAAGGGATTAAACATCAAAGACGGTGATTTTGGAGAAAATATTGTAACAGAAGGCATTGAATTAAAATCCCTTCCCATCGGAACCGTTTTAAAAATTGGTGATGGCATAACTATTCGGGTAACCCAGATCGGCAAACTGTGCCACGACCGGTGCGCTATTTATTATAAAGCAGGCGATTGTATTATGCCCCGGGAGGGCATCTTTGCTGAAATCCTTACCGGCGGTACCATTAAAGCAGGAGATGAAATTACGATAGTTGGAAGGGAATCTGGAGTAAAAACATGATTCGGGCTGCTATTTTAACATTGAGTGACAAGGGTTCAAGGGGTGAAAGAGAGGACACGAGTGGCGAAGTTATTCGCAATATGCTTACGGGAATTGATGCTACCATTGTGGTCTATGAAGTCATCCCTGACGAAAAGGATCTTATTACAAAAAAACTCTTTGAGTTTGCCGAAAAGGCCGACCTCATTGTCACAACGGGTGGTACGGGTGTAGGCCCCAGAGACGTTACCCCTGAGGCAACGCGGGTAGTTATAGAAAAGGAATTGCCAGGTTTTTCTGAGGCCATGAGAATGGAAGGTCTCAAACATACCCCCAGGGCAATGGGGTCACGGGCTGTTGCCGGCATTTACAAACAAACACTCATTATTAACCTTCCTGGAAGTCCAAAGGGTGTTGCTGAAAACCTGGCCGTTGTTCTTCCTGTCATTTCACATACCATAGGTCTTATCAAGGGCAAAGTCAGCGATTGCGCAAAAGACCGAGAAAAACACGCAGAGTAACATTCTATACACACGGTCATAAATAATTGCGCATAATCTGTGCAAAGTATCATTTGGTTTTTTCCAATTCTGAAATTGATTTTTAATGATATGAATCAGTTTTTCCAGTGTATCAAAATAGCAGTTATGCATACACAAAGAACGTGTCAGTTTCCAGACTCGTTCAATTACATTCAACTCAGGACTATAAGGTGGCAAGAAATCCAACTGCAATACTTGTCTATGTTGGCGCAGCCAAGACGTAAGTTTTTTAGCATGATGCCAACGAGCATTATCCACAACCACAACTATTTTGCGCCCTCGTCGTGCTCTGCGAATCAGCAGTTGCAAAAATACCTGGAAGGTCTCCGCATCGAATCTTTCCGCCTGATGGGTAACCAGAAGGCCGTCACCTGGGCGTACGGCACCAAAGAAAGCTATGCTTTTGCGTGTGGGCGCATGCAGAACGACAGGATCAATCTCTTCCGGAGGAACCCACATGGTACAACGTGACCCGTGTTGCTGGAAATGGCATTCATCCTCAAACCAGACATCAAGGTCTTTTCTGATCGCGAGTCGTTTTAGTTTTTTTATATCTCCGTTGCGCTTCCACATCTGCTTTGGCAATGAGGGGACGAGGCTTACGCCGGCGAAATCCCAATTTGCGAAACAAACGGCGACACTGGCGTTCACTCAAGCCCACATCGTATTTTCTGGACAAATGATGGCTCAGAAGCTTTCCATCCCAAAGATTTTGCGAATACCCAAACTCACGGGGACATTGGCGCAAATCCTGTCCAACTGTCTCCATCTTGCTCTCATCCAATGCAGCACTACGTCCTGGGCGAAATCCTTCTTCAAGTCCGGCAAAGCCACTTTGTTCAAAGTTGCGAACCCAGTATTGAATGGTTCGAGGGCTTCTTCCAAAAATGTCAGCAACTTCATAGCAACTGAACCCAGAACATACAAGCAATACTCCGTGCAACCGATGGTCATATCGCGACTCCTCGGATCGCACGATTTCCTGCTGAATTGCAATTCGCATAATATCAGAGTCTTTTATTTCAAGCTTGCGCATAACACTTCCTCCTTTCTGTTATTTAAGTATAACAAAAACGATAATTATGCGCAATTATTTATGTCCTTATGTATAGATATTTATCAGTGGAGTGAACAATATCAACAGCCGTTGCCTTATCAGTCAACGGTATCGGGTACTTTTTCTGGTGGTGGGAATCTCTCGTCTCGTTATTTAGGGGGTACGTTTACTGGATATGATTGTATTTATTCTGCAAATGCTTTTTTTGGACTCCGATGAATGCTGTTAATCCTGCGGGGATTGCGTTTGCTGGTAATGATGCATATTTTCCAGCAGGTGTTATGTTTACTGAATTTCCTGGCTACAATAATCCTGGAGTTTGTTGGGCTGGAATGGTTGTAGGTTTGGGTAATTGACAACGTTCAGGACATCGTTCACAAAAAAAATGGTCACGACATCGTTCAGTAAAAACGCTGAAACCCAGGAATATCACGATGCCGTGACCAAAAGATTCAAGTTCATCGTGATGGGTAATTAAAT
>Ga0233425_10003746_pt1 | contig 26883 bp, 12 predicted proteins | sample Watercolumn_Towu_2_FD_181712 | JGI IMG/M metagenome (GOLD analysis project Ga0233425, IMG submission 181712) | Freshwater microbial communities from Lake Towuti, South Sulawesi, Indonesia - Watercolumn_Towuti2014_140_MG | ecosystem: Environmental > Aquatic > Freshwater > Lake | place...
AGTTTTATTCAACATGAAGAAGGGCTCATGATTATTGATGAGATACAACGAGCCCCCTTATTGTTACAAGCTATTAAACAGGATGTGGATGTTCATCAAGAAATGGGGCGCTTCTTATTAACAGGTTCTGCAAATATTCAATCCTTACCTGGAGTCACAGAATCCTTGGCGGGTCGGGTTAGAAAAATCCGATTGCGGCCCTTGGCCTATGGGGAAATTTTCTATCATTTGCCTTACTTTTTAAAAGAAGCTTTTTCTGAAAAATTTTCTATTAAGAAAGAATTCAAAGAGTATACAAAAGATCAATATCTTTTAGATGCCATAGCAGGAGGATATCCCGAAGCTCGGCGCTTAGAAGGACGAGATAAAAAAATATGGTATCAGGATTATTTAACTGCTTTGATAGAAAGGGATTTAAAAGATATTGCAAATATCAAACGTCAAGAAAGTATGTGGGATTTAATTACGGTCTTAGCGGCTTGGTCTAGCAAGCTCATTCAATTATCTGACATAGGGAGAAGCCTTGGACTTCCTCGGGTGACTTTGCAATCTTATTTGAATGCCTTAGAAGCTTTATATTTAGCAGAGCGGGTTCCTGCTTGGGTGAAGACAGATTACGAGCGCGTTAATAAACATGACAAGTTATTTATAACAGATACAGGAATTATGAGTGCTTTATTGAATTATCAATTAGACACTCTTCGATTAGATGGGGAAAAAAATGGTAAATTGCTAGAAACTTTTATTTTTACCCAATTAGCGGCCCACATAGATGCACAGGAACATCAATACCAATTATTTCATTACCGAGATAGAGAAAAACGAGAAATTGATTTTCTCATTGAAAATGAGGAAGGAAATTTTTTAGGGATTGAAGTGAAAGGAAGTTCTCTTGTGAAGAAAGATTATTTTAAACATTTAGAGTGGTTTAAAAAACAATATTGCTCGAAAAAGAATTTTATTGGCATCATCTTATACACGGGACAGCATGTGCTTTCTTTTAAAGAAGGTATGTGGGCAGTGCCTATGAGCGTGTTGTATTAGTTTTAGTTGGAGGGGCCGTTGCCAGGGCGGGGGCCGTCGTGGTCTTGGGGGAATAAAATATGGTAGATAGAGCCTAACTTTTTGCACACAGAGGTAACCCAGTGGCTCAGCATGAGAAGCATACTGGCTGACGCCACGGTTTTGATTTCTGTGGCTGTTCTTAAGAGTGGTGAGGAGGGTTGTTTGGTGCTTGATGAGGTGGTTACGGAGCCACATGATTTTTTATTTTCATCAATGATTTGCTCGGCTCGTTCAAAGGGTTTTTTTGTGTCTTTATGATTTTTAGCACTGGTGATGAAGGTGTTTTCGCTCCTTACATCTTTATGTGTGTATCTCTCAAATGCACAAAGATTTTGAGGGGAAGCCTTATCTGATTGTGTTCCCACAAGAATAATAGGGGCACATTGGCCTGTGGAAGTATGACGGGGTAGCTCGTTGATGAGATCGGTGGTTTCTTGAAGTTCTTGTGCAATATTCGTTGTTGCTAAATTTACACAGAGGATAATGGGCGTTTCAGAATATTTCATGTTGAGCTGCATTCTGGGATGCACATTTTCAAAAAGACGAAATTGTACTTTTGTGTTGGTATGGGGAAGATTTCTCTGGATGATTCTTATTCCATTCAGTGATTCCTGGGGCCTGGATTCTTCAGAAAACTCACTTTGAATAAAGCTGTTAATGAGAGCGGATTTTCCCGATCCAATGTCTCCCATGACTCGCATGTTAATGATTTCTATTTCTGTATTTGACATGATGAAATCCCCTTGTCTTGGGTAAATTATAAACCACCCTGTAGAGATGAATAATTTTTTTTCAATATAGGGAGTAAAATCAAAAAGTTATCTTTTTTGTTCTTCAAAATACCTAAATTGAAATAATTTTTTGAGGGGAGGATCTTTTTTGCCAAGAGCCTGCGTATAATGGTCCAATGTAAAAAAAACAACAGTGATTTTTACTCATTAGGAAGAGGCGTTTATGGCTATTTTAAAAGTCATTTCTCATTGGCGAGATTCAGGTCGGGTGCCCCGGTTTTTTATCATTGATGCTCGTTCTGCGTTTCCCTTATTATTATTTTTAATGCATATTAAATGGTGGACCTTTGCGGTAGCCATGGTGATTACCGTGTTTTTTTCCATTATTGAACATTATGGCTTAAGCACAATGGTATTTTTCCGAGCTCTTCGCAGTGTGTTGGCGGGTAAATTGAAACCCTCTAGACCCTGGTGGCATCGGAAACGATTATATTAGTAAGGTGGTTTTGTGAAACAAATTCAACAACAACTATGTGCCTTGGCTAAAGCCATGGGAGCCAATTTTACTTTAAACAATAAGCCCATTACTTATGAAGAAGTTTTTTCTGATGTGGGGTTATTGCCCGCCATTACACGTCGAGCGGATCAATTGTGTTCTCTGTGTCTTGGATATGGATTAGGTGCCACTTATGAAGAGGCGGAAAAAGCACTCATTAGCGTGCGAGTGATTTTTGATGATGTGACTCCCAATGTATTGCGGTTTTTGTGTATTGCCGATGTGCTCAGTGAGTTAATGAAACATTCCCCCTCCGCCTTAGAAACTCCTTTAGATGAATTAATGTATGATTAAAGCAATAGGTTAATTATGGATTTTTTTACGGAATTAAAAGAATCTTCCTTTATCAGTACCACGGAAGCAATTCAATTACTCCTGCGCATGACAGGACATTATCAGGGTATTTTAGAAAATATTCTTAAAATTAAACAAAACCACTCCGAAGAGGGAGAAGGATTTCGTCGTCGCAGTGCGAATACAGAATTACTCAATCAACTCAGTGATGTTTTAAATCAATTAGAGCGCGGTGCTCTTCATGTGGAACAAGTGCGGTTGCGTCAACAAGCCACTCCAGATCAATGTAACAAGCAAGTGTTAAAAATCCTTAAACAAGCCATGGAGGCTTGTGAGGCAGCTTATGGTAACCACGCTCGTTCCTTTGCCATGATTCTTCAAGATTTAGAGCGTTTGTACTCTTTATTTCAAGAAAAATTAGGGGTTCCAAACCACGATAAAAAAACAAAAGCATCCGCCCCTAAAAAAGCAGAGTTAAAACCCGCGGAGCAGCTCGTGTATGTGCGGGTGTTTCATAAGGACATGGAAAAGCTAGGGACGCCCCAATCTCTTTTAAGTTGGGCGAAACCTTTGTTAGAATCCATTCAATTTTCAGAAAAGCATGGGCTTGCCATTTTTGATGATGAAGAAACCGTGAAAAAAAGCTTAAAAAACAATTGTTATGGTTATGTCACTGTAAGAATTGAAGAAAGCCAGAATGTTTCAAAAGACAATCCAGGAAAAATGGATCAAGCCTTAGGGGTTCCCTTATTAACCATTAATAATATTCGATTAGATCAAATGGTGAAATTAACCCATAAGGGAGTGGAATATCCCATTCGAGAAGGAAGGCTTCAACCCCCAAAGTCTCCTTAAAGAATGGGTTATACTTAAGTTAATAATGTGAGAGAGGTTATTACTTTTAATGGCAGCGCAACAGGGTCAAAATCAACCGGATAATTCCTTAGGAACACTGTGGATTGTGATTGCAGCTTTTGCCATCGCCTTATTGCTTTGGTACGTTCCTAAAACCCATGTGGTATTGGTGACTATTTTCTTCAAAATTAAATTACTTGAAATTGCCGTGATTAGTTTATTTACCCATGGTTTGGATGTGTTGCATTCTCAAATTCTCCATACTGCTGCCGCCAATACCAACGGACAGCAAATTATTTACGTAGCGGATATGGTGGGACGATATCTTTATATTCCTTTCACGGTGCTTTTACTTATTTTTGCTTTCTTAGTGTATCGAAGTAATGTGAGTGGTCGTTATCGTCAAAGTTTTAATATGCAGCGTTTGTTGGAACAAGAAAAAGAAAATTGGCCTCAAATTACACCCATCGCTAAATTGAATTTGGTGGATGAAGATTTAGATACGGGCCCCTGGGCCATGGCCATGACCCCCTTAGATTTTGCGAAGAAATATAAATTATTAAAAATTGAAAAGAAAGCCACTACAAAAACAGGATTGTCTAAGGATGTGAAAGATGTGGCTTCTTTAATTCAAGAAAAAGCCTCCCGTGTTTTTGTGCGTCAAATAGGAAGGCCGTGGACAAAGCCAGAAGATCTTCCCATTTACGCTCGCGCCTTGTTTGTTATTTTTGCTGCAAAAACCAATGCAGAAAGTGAATTAGCCGATAAGTTGTTACGACAAATTGGCGCCAGTGCAAGTACGGGGGAGCGATTGAATTTTTCAGAAATTGACGCTTTGTTACCTCGTTTAAAAACCTTAGCTCCTGTGATGAAGCTCATGGACAGTCATGCCTATGTGCTCACGGTGATGGCTTCCATGTTGCAATTAGCAAGAACAGATGGCGTGTTGGCAACGGCGGAATTTTTATGGTTAAAACCTTTGGATCGATCCTTGTGGTATATGCTGAATACGGTGGGTCGAGAAACCGTGGTGACCGAAGTGGCGGGTGCTTATGCCCATTGGTTGGCAGAGCGCACCATTGGACGAAAACTGGTGGTGCCCATGGTGCGTCAAGCCACCTTAGCCCTGGCCCAAGCCATTGAAGAAGTGATTTATGTTCCTGGGCAAAAAGGTGGAACTAGAGAGGAAAATGTGGAGTTAGCGGAAGGCTGATTTCAGGAGTTTCTAAGGGAAACTCCTGTATGTTAAAGAAGTAGGTGAAGGTCATGGCACAATATCGAGAGCGAGGCTTAGAGTCGAGGCATGAACAAGACTCCCGCATGTTATTGCGAGATACTCGAACTCTGGGCCAGCGTTTTGCAGATTTTCTTGCAGATGCGTTTAATGCCTCTGTGGTATTGGTGTGTTTGGCTTTAGCGGCTTTTTTCTTTCCTGCTTTGTGCGATGTGATTTTTATCATGGGGGTTTTGTTATTTTGGTTTAACTACACTCGTAAACTCACCCTTCCTTTTCGATTACCAAAAGTATCCGGCCTTCCTGATTACAATGATTTATTGCCTAACTCTAAACAACCTCGTATGGCCAGCGGCATTTGTTATTTTGGAAATGTTCGTCACACCAATGAAGAGCTTTGGTTTTCTAATGAAGACATGAGAACTCACGTTTTAATTTTTGGTTCCACAGGGAGTGGTAAAACAGAAGCCCTCATTTCTTTTGCTTATAATGCCTTGCTCCATGCCAGCGGATTTATTTACGTGGATGGAAAAGGGGATAATACACTTTTCGCAAAAATCTTTTCCATGGCTCGTTCCATGGGGCGTGAAGATGATGTGTTATTAATTAACTTCATGACGGGTGCAAAAGACGTGTTTGGTCCTCAAGAAAAACGCTTGTCCAATACCCTCAATCCCTTTGCCACGGGTTCTTCTAGTATGGCGGCTCAGTTAGTCATTAGCTTAATGGATTCCGCTGCGGCCACTCCCGATGGAGATATGTGGAAAGGTCGTGCCATTTCCTTCGTAGAAGCCTTGATGAAAATTTTAGTGTATATGCGAGATGAGGGATACATTCTTTTAGATGCTAATACCATTCGTAAATACTTTTTATTAGAACGATTAGAAGCCATTGTGGTGGATAAATTATTTTTACGAGATGGTCAAGAACCCGTAAGCTTAGCCGATGTGCCTCCCGTGGTGTTAGAACCCATTAACAACTACATTGATAACCTTCCTGGATATGATCGTGCGAAAAAAGGAAAACAAGTTTCCCAAGTGCGAGAACAACACGGGTTTATTACCATGCAATTAACCCGGGTATTTACCTCCTTGGCAGATACCTATGGGCATATTTTGCGGGTGAAGTTGGCGGAAGTGGATATGCGAGACGTGGTATTGAATCGACGGATTTTATGCGTATTGTTACCCGCCTTAGAAAAAGCTCCCGATGAATTATCTAACTTAGGAAAAATTATTATTGCCACATTGAAAGCCATGATGTCCGCCGGCTTAGGCAGTGGGGTGGAAGGAAGTTATGGCGAATTAATTAAACGAAAACCCACTAATTCAAACACGCCCTTTATGTGTATTTTAGATGAATATGGTTATTACGCCGTGGAGGGATTTGCGGTGGTACCTGCGCAAGCTCGATCCTTAGGATTTTCTGCTATTTTTGCGGGACAAGATTTACCGGCTTTCCAAAAATCTTCAAAAGAAGAAGCCGCTTCCATCGGCGCAAATACCAATATTAAAATTTGTATGAAGTTAGAAGATCCCACGGAAACCTGGGAATTTTTCCAAAAAACTGCGGGAGAAGCTTACGTAACGAAAGTGGATGCCTTCCAAACCAATACTCACAGCATTATGAATAGTTATCTCGATACGAAAAGTGCTTCTTCAGAAAAAAGACAGCGTATTGAATTAACAGACTTAAAAGAACAGGGGGTGGGGGAAGCTCATATTTTCTTTCGATCTAAAATTATTCGAGCGCGATTGTTTTACGCCAATCCCACCATTACAAAACACATGCGATTAAATCATTTCTTAAAAGTGGATGCGCCACCCACTTCAGAATTAGTGGCCTTTGAACAACGATCTTTACGTTTTGGGGAATTAGTGCGTCAAGGCAGCGGATTCCAAGTGTCTCTTCCTCACAGTGAAGAAATCAAGGCTCTCTCTGAAAAATTACAAGAAAACCTGGAAGCGCCACCTATTGAGCGAGGGGTATCGGTTTTGATGATGTATCATCAAGCAGAAGAAATTCCCGAAGAGTTTGAAGAAATCTCTGAAGAAGAACAATTGCCTTTTGATGAATTGAATATTTTTACTCCTTTACGATTTGGCGATCCCACCATTTCCATGTTGATGGGAGATTCGTTTGAATCTTTCTCCGAAGCCATTGTAGATAAATCTGCGGTACGAAGTCGCATTGAATTCTCTGAACGAATGATGGGTCGATCTAGAAAACACGCTACCAATATTGCCAGTGAATTAATTGGCGATATGGAAGTAGCGACTCATTATCCTCCCGATATGCAAGACACCTTGTCTGCCCAAGCCTTAGCGGACATGGTGAATGAATTGGCGAAACGAGTGCATGTAAAAATAGAGGAATCGAGTAAAAATAGCAGTGGTACGGATGAACCGTAATCCATCTTGGGAACCTACTGCCTCTCTTCCCATCTTACAACAACGGGCCGCCATTATTTCTCAAATTCGAGATTTTTTTAAAGAACGTCATGTGTTAGAAGTGGAAACCCCGCTTCTTTGTCTTTCCACGGTGACAGATCCCCATTTAAAAAGCGTTCAAGGAACGGTGTTGAATGAGACTTTGTATTTGCAAACATCTCCTGAATATTGCATGAAACGTTTATTAGCAGCGGGCAGTGGTTCTATTTTTCAAATTTGCAAAGCCTTTCGAGACGAGGAATTGGGAGCCATTCATCAACCAGAATTTACTTTATTAGAATGGTATCGTGTGGGCTTTGATCAACAGGCTCTTATGGATGAAGTAGCAGATTTACTTTATTTCATTTTACATTGCGAGAAAGAAGAACGAGTGACTTATGAAGAAATTTTTGTACGTCATTTGAGAATAGATCCCCTCAGTGCTTCAGAGGAAGAGTTACATGAGTTAGCCAATGAGTATGGATTGAAAGAATTGCAAGGAGACGTGCTCTTAGATCGAGATTTCTTTTTACAATGGCTCATGTCGGAAGGGGTAGAGCCCCACATTGGAAAAGAGCGACCTTGCTTTGTGTATGATTTCCCCGCCACTCAAGCTGCATTGGCTTGTTTAAATCCCAAAGATCCCCGAGTGGGAGAGCGATTTGAAGTGTATTTTAAAGGGATGGAGCTAGCCAATGGATTTCATGAGTTAAGAGATCCAAAAGAACAACGAGCTCGTTTTGAAAGAGACTTAAAGAAACGAGAAGCCTTGGGATTACCTTTAATCCCCATGGATGAAGCCTTCTTATCCGCGCTTTCCGCAGGGTTTCCTGATTGTGCGGGAGTGGCTTTGGGTCTTGACCGACTTATTCTTTTAGCCACAAAACAACAAAAAATATCTCAAGTCATGAGCTTTGTGTTGGAATAAACAAGTTCTATTTTTCTTTTCGATAGAGTAATAAAGGAATGATCATGAAAATCAAAATGCCCATCACAAGAAATAATTCGTAATGAAACAAATTAGGAACTATGATGCCAGGCGGAGGAAAGAATCCAATAAAAATAGCAAACACACAGGATGATAATCCACAGAGCGCGGTGAGCCAAACACCGAAGGTTCCTCCAGGAATGATAAAGGCACGAGGCACATGGGGCTGAGATTTTCTTAATTTTAAAATGGCCGTGAACATGAATAAGTAAACCATCATGGCTAATTGAGCAGTTAAAGCGGATAGCAACCAGTAACCACTATTCACATTGGGCATGGCAATAAACACAATACACAAAAGAGAAAAAATCACGCCTTGGATCATCAGCAAGGTAACCGGCGCATCGTGACGATTGGTATAAGCAAGAATTTCAGGGAGTGATCCTTCTTCTGCTGCCGCAAGCAATCCCTTGGTGGGTCCAATCACCCAAGTGGAAACACCACACAATCCACCGATAATAATGAGCCCCGCCATCACAGGGGTCATCCATGCCATGTGAAAGGCTGTAAAGAATACGGCGTAAGCATCGATTAGCCCCGTCACTAAACTTAAAGTGCTTTTTGGTACTACTAAAGCAATAGCAAGAGAAGATAAGGTTAAGGAAAAAAAGATAATTAGGGTGGAATAGAACAGTGCTTTAGGATAATCCCGTTGAGGATGTTTTACATCTTCTGCATGAACTGCAGACATTTCCATTCCGAGCAAACCGAAGAGCAAGGCAGAAATAAATGCTAAATCAGAAAAAGAATGAAAGGAGGGAAGAGCATTGTGAAGGGATAAGGAAATTTGTAAAGGTTTCCCCTCAAACCACCAAAAGAATCCTAAGAGAGTAATGAGTAACATGGGAATGATGGTTCCCAACAAGGCACCAACGCCACTCACTACACTGGATACTTTCATCCCAAAACAATTGGCGAAAGTGGCTCCCCAAAAAGAAGTTAAAATCACCGTGAGTAAATACATTTTATTATTGGCGAGATCAGGAGAAATTAAATAAGCTACGGTTTCTGCAATAAAAGATAAAATGGTGGGATACCAAACCACGTTATAAATCCACTGCATCCAAATGGTGACAAAGCCTGCTCGTTTTCCAAAAGCTTCTTTCACCCACACATAGAGGCCACCCCGCTTAGGCCAACCCGTGGCTAATTCAGCGGCCACAATGGCAGTGGGAATAAAAAAGAAAAGGGTGGCTAAGAGGTAAAGAAATAAAACGGAAAACCCATACTCAGCACTAATGGGTAAGCTTCTTAAACTATCCACTGCAATGACGTTAATCATTACAAGAGAAAAAACACTTAAGACTCGTTTTGGCTTTCTCACTTCTAGCACGCCACCGCCCCTTTTGAATCAATATTGAAGAGGGGGGGATTATACTGTGATGACTCATTTTTTTTCAAGGGAATCTTTCCTTTAACAAGGAGAGGATGGTTTATGGGGATCATGGGGGCATTTTTCTGCAGCAGGAAGCATGGATTTTTTATTAAGATAAAAAACATGTGCACTATGAAGGGAACTTGATACAATGGGCGCCCCAACCCTAGGCGCTTCTAGGGATTGCATAAAGTCTATGCTTCGGAACTTTCACACACTACCAATGGAAGGTGAAAAGAAGGTAGGCGTATCCACCATGAGTGAGTTGATGTTTGTCTTTTTATCATAATGAATTCTGTGGAAGTAAAGATTCATAGGTATGAATATTTTATTTTTTACAGGAGATTTACATCATGGCAGCTGAATCTTTGAGTGCACCAACTAGTTCTTCTTCATCTTCACCCATGCCCAGCATTCTGGGTGGAAGCCAAGGGGTGGAAGAGCGAAGCTGGTTAGTCTCTTTAGTGAAAAGCGAGGGAGAACACGCTTTTTTACTGGTGGAGGGAATTCAAGAGGGGATTCCTCGTTATCTTCGCAGCGATTTACTTTTATCCTCTCCAGGATCCTCCTCAGATTCCTCTTTTACAGAGAGTGTGGGGAATCTATTCGGAAATTTAGTGGGAAGAGTCTTTTTACGCGTGAGGGATATACTTCCAGAAGAGTATGAGCTCCTTTTGACTCAGCGTGAGCATCAAAGTTGGTCCATTACTCGTCCTCAAGTGGAAAAACTCATCACACGATTAGAAAAAGAGCGGGATGAGCCCCATCGTTATACTTATAGCATCACTGGGAATCACCCCTCTTCCATGGTGAGTAGCAGTGTGAGTAGTAAAGAGCCCCATAATTGCGTCAGTTGGTGCCAAAAGATCTTATCAGAGGAATTAGGCATTGAGATTAGCTCAAAGTGGATTCCCATTAAATATCCCAGTACAGTGGTGAGAACAGCCATTAGAGCAGCAGAAGGAAGAACTGTTGTGCCTGCTCCTGTCCCACCCACTCCTCAAACACCAGCTCCTGAAGCGGACTCAAGCTCAAGCGCCCCATCCAAATCTCCTTCTTTAGCAAGTCGTATGGGAGGTTTTTAGTTTTACATAAGATGAGCCAGCCGTATGGGGGATGACACATGGCTTTAGAATCAGCCGAAGAAAAATTAGCGAAGCGATTTGAAGGAGATGTGGATCCGAGGCTCAAGGAAATTTACGTAGCCCCCTATGGGGGGCTACGTTCTGGGGTGGGTGAGGAAGAACGGTTTTTCTTATTGAGTCGAGCAGTAGAAGTGCTCACTCAGAGCGACACTCGCTCTCTCTTAATATTAGGAGATTCAGGGACTGGGAAAACGAGTCTTTGTTTGCATCTATGTAAACGATTGTGGGAAGTGTATCGAGAGGATAGAGGAGCGGCTCTTTGGCCTGCCTCTTCTAGCGACGCTTCCTCTCTTCCAAGACCGCTGCCTATTTATATTCATTTAGCCCAATATAAAAATCAATTGAGGGAAGGGCTGCTAGAGCAAGTGTTGAAAGATACGGGGCTCATTTCAAAGGAAATTCGGAATCTGAAAATCACGCAACCATTGTTACTTCTTTTAGACGGTTTTGACGAAGTGAACATTGAAGAGAATCTGTATCAAACCCAACGGTGGGGTCAGCCAGGATATCAGATTCGAATCCTCATCACCTGTCGTCCAGAAGCCTTGGTTCATAAAAACAAACAAGCTTTATTTGAAGTGTCTCAAGGTTATGGAAGAGGAAGTGATTATAAAACCTTGTACATCCAGAGTTTTACAGAGGAACAAATCAAAGTATATCTGGAGCGGTACGTGGAACAAAATCCAGAAGACTTTTTTTCCTCTTCGAAAGTAGTATCCTTTCCAGGACCTGCTTCTTCTTCAGGAACTGTATGTCCTTCTCTTTTTGGAGTGCAAAACTATCTAGATTGGTTTGAGCGCTTACCTTCTTTAAAAGAGCTTATTAAGACGCCTTTTTTGTTAACGGTGGCGGTGAGAGCGCTACCGAGGATTGTTACTTCCTTTGAGACTTCTGACTCAGAAAGTTCTTCTTTCCCCCAGCGAAAACATTTGACTCAAAGCGGATTATTCAAAGCGTTTTTAAAGGATTGGTTTTTTCGGCAAGCGCAACGAGTAAAAGCTCAAGGTTTATTAGCCATGCTGTCGGAGGAAGAGATACAAGGGTATATGGAAGCCTATGCGAAGAATTTAGCGGCGTCTTTAATTGGTTTTGAAGGTCAATTAAATGAAAGGGCATTGAGTGAGGAAGAGTGTTTACGCCCGGAATTGATAGAGCCCTATCAGAACGAAGCGTTATTAGAAAAATACCATCATCGAGATCCCAAGCAAAATCAATCGAAACACTTTTTTGAAGAACCCCGTCCGGGCGTCAAAACCCAAACGGAGCTCCAGAAATCCCATCTTCGCGCCATTCTCTCAGGATGCATGTTACGCTCCGTGGGAAATCAATTTCGATTCATTCACAAATCCATTGCAGAATATCTGGCAGCCCAAGAATTAATGGAGGGGTTATTAGGAAGCTATGACCATTACGTAGAAACTCTGTCAGGGGCGCAGAATTTAAATCGCGTTTTACTCACAAAAGAACCCCAACTCTTAGCGCGCTTGGCGGAAGCCTCTCTGGAGGAGAAACGATTTAAGGAGTTATTGGAGCGCATTATTCTCGCCACCAAGACACAAGACGGACTGTCGGTGGCAGCAGCTAATGCTATCAGTATCTTGAACCGCGCCGGAGTTCACTTTTGGGGCCGAGATTTTTCTCAGATACAAATTCCCGGAGCGGACTTAAAAGAAAGCCAGTGTAGAGGCACCCATTTTGAAGGAGCCAATTTAAAAGGGGCGAATTTTCGAAGAGCCTATCTGGTGCACGCTCACTTTGAAGGAGCGAATTTGGAAGGAGTGGAATTTGGAGAAAGCGCTTATTGGAAGATGCCAAGTAGCGTTAATGCCTTGGTTCATCATACCCCAAGCCCTGGGGTCTCAGAATGGTTGGTGGGTTGTGGAGATGGGTATGCCTATCGACTGAATGACCGCGGGCAACGATTAAAAAGCTATCGGCATAAGCCTTATCAACTCTTTGGGGAGAATAAGGTTTGGATCAACGCACTTGCAGTGTACCCGAGTTCGAGCCCCCGTTTAGCCACAGGGGGTAGCGACTACCTCATCTGGATCTGGGCGTTGGAGGGAACTGCGCTTTATCGCCTGCAAGGGCATACGCATGGGATTACGGCTCTGGTATTTCGCCCAGACGGCGGCCTTGCCTCAGGAGGCTGGGATGCTACTATCCGTCTGTGGGAACCCGATGGCACGCCGGGGCCGGTGCTGCAGGGGGATATGGGTGGGATTACGGCTCTGGCATTTCGCCCAGACGGGGGCCTCGCCTCAGGAGATGATGACACCATACGCCTGTGGAAACCCGATGGCACGCCAGGACCGATACTGCGTGGCCATAGGCTCAGGGTCACGAGTCTCGCCCTTCGCCTCGACGGAAGGCTTGTCTCAGGAAGCTGGGATGCTACTATCCGTCTGTGGGAAGCCGATGGCACACCAGGACCGGTGCTGTACGGGCATACGAGCTGGGTTACGAGTCTCGTTCTTCGTTCTGATGGGGGCTTCGCCTCAGGAAGCGAGGATAAAACCATCCGCCTCTGGGAGGCCGACGGCACACCGGGTTTGGTGTTGTGCGGGCACACGAGGGGAGTCACGAGTCTCGCCCTTCGCTCCGATGGAGGTCTTGCCTCAGGAGGCGAGGATGAAACCATCCGGCTGTGGGAGCCTGATGGCACGCTGGGGCTGGCGTTGTGCGGGCATACGAGCGAGGTCACAAGCCTCGCTCTTCGCTCCGATGGAGGCTTCGCCTCAGGAAGCGAGGATAGAACCATCCGCTTCTGGGAGGTCGATGGCACGTCGAGACCGGTGCTATGCAAGAAGGATGCAGGCCCGGTCCAGAGTTTCGTCTTTCTCCTTGACGGGCGCCTCGCCTCAGGAGGCCGGTATGACAGCATTCAACTCTGGGAAACCGACGGTACATCGGGCCCGCCGTTGCGCGGGCATAAGGGGTCGATCAAAAGCCTTGCTCCTCTACCCGACGGACGTCTTGCCTCAGGAAGCCAGGATGGAACCATCCGCTTGTGGAACCCTGATGACACATCGGAACTGGTACTGCGCGGGCATACGGACTGGGTTACGAGTCTCGCTCTTCGCCCCGATGGGGGTCTCGTCTCAGGAAGCAGGGACGATACCGTCCGCCTGTGGGAACCCGATGGCACGCCAGGACCGGTGCTGTGCGGGCATACGAACACGATCACGAGTTTCGCCTTTTGCCCAGACGGGGGCTTCGCCTCAGGAAGCTGGGATAAAACCATCCGCCTGTGGGGGGCCGATGGTACGTCGGGGCCACTGCTATGCGGACATACGGGCGGGGTCAGGAGCCTTGCTCTTCTCCCTGATGGGCGCCTCGCCTCAGGAAGCAACGATAAAACCATCCGCCTGTGGTCTTTCATAGAAGCTCGCTTACTTCAAATCTTTAACGTGGATTTTTCTGTTTCTGCCCTTCTGAGTGGACAAGACCTTCTCTATGCAGGGGGAAATGATGGTTGTGTAGTGGCCTTTACCATCGGTGCAACTCATCAATTTCATATACAATGGGTGCGTACCGGTGCGCCTAAGTTGATATTAACTGGTGTTCAGCTCCAAGGTGGCTTGAATCTCAGCGAGGATAACCACGCTTTATTGAAACAACAAGGGGCCGAAGGAGAGCCTCAGCGGGCTCCTCGCCCTTATATTCCTTGGTGCCATTTATTTCAGCCCATCACGGGCACGGCCCATATAGAGCCTCAAAGGCCTTTGGTGAGTACGGCGGGCGAGGGGACTTGTCCTTATCTTATCAGTGATACCGCATGGATGGTGTCTATTGCCCGAAAGAAGGAGGGGAGCTTTTCTTTTAAATCTTTCTTTGGAACCAGTGGGAGAGAACACGCCTTTTTAATTATAGAAGGGATTCAACACCGTCGTCGCTTTATCATTCGTGCGGAGCTAACCTACAATGCACAGACGAAACAAGTTCACATCATTATGAAGCCTCAAAGCAATTTAGCAAAGTTCGCCAATCTTGTTGCTCGAGGAGTTGAAGCCCATCAGTTTCTCATTGATGCCCCGGTGGGGGAGAGGTTACTTCGTCACATTCAAGCAGACCAACAAAAGGGGATTCATTACAGTGTTTTTGGCGACGGGGGTAAACGCTATCCTTCGCTTCTACCTAGTGTCGCCATCCCTTCTCCCAGCTCCAGCGGAAGCCCCGCCTCTGTTACTTCTGCACCTATGCTTTCCCATTTATTAACGCCGACACCTGCAACCACCGCCACAGAAACTCACAACTGTCTTTCTTGGTGTCGTAAACAAGTGATGCAGATTGGGCAAGAGATGCCAACCCGTTGGTACAATTTTGCGGTGATGATCCCTTCGGATGTAACCGCGCCCGAAGGAAGTCCTGCTTCATCCAGTGTTCCGTCTATTGCATCCACATCTGGGAGATAAATCATGTCTTTAGAATCTGCCAAAGAAAAATTAGCGAAACGATTTGAAGGGGATGTTGATGAACGGCTCAGGGAAATTTACGTGGCTCCTTATGGGGGGTTGCGTCCCCAGGTTTCTGAGAGTGAGCGGTTTTTTCTGTTGAATAAGATTGTAGAAACCTTTACGGAAAGTGACACTCGTTCTTTGTTGATATTGGGAGATTCGGGGGCAGGGAAAACCAGTCTTTGTTTGCAGCTGTGTAAACGGTTGTGGGAAGCGTATCGAGAAGATAGCGCAGCGCCCGCTTCTTCCTCAGAAACAACTTTTTCAGGTGAGGCTTGCTCTGCGCCAGGTTCTTCTACTCCATTTCTTCAAAAACCGTTGCCGATTTACATTCATTTAGCACAATATAAAAATCAACTGAGAGAGGGGCTGCTAGAGCAAGTTTTAAAAGACACAGGACTCACTTCAAAGGAAATTCGGAATCTAAAAATCACGCAACCTTTGTTGCTTCTCTTAGACGGTTTTGACGAAGTAAACATTGAAGAGAATCTTTATCAAGCCCAGCGTTGGGGTCAGCCAGGCTATCAAATTCGCATGGCCATCACCTGTCGTCCGGAAGCCTTGGCTCATAAAAATAAACAAGCCTTGTTTGAAGCGTCTCGAGGCCTTGGAAAAGAGCGTCATTATCAGACGATGTACCTTCAAAGTTTCACAGAGGAACAAATTCGCGTTTATCTAGAACGATACATTCAACAAAACTCAAAAGACATTTCCTCCTCTTCGCCGCTTACTGTTTCGGTGGGAACGTCTCCTTCTCCCGTTCCTTCCTCTTCTTCAGAAGCTCCTGCCTTCGTCCCCACGTCCTCTTCCGAGGTTCCTTCTTCTTTCTTAAGCGTCAATGACTACCTGACCTGGTTTGAACGTCTGCCCTCTTTGAAAGAACTGATCAAAACGCCGTTTCTACTCACGGTGGCGGTGAGGGTGTTGCCAGGAATTATCCTTTCTTTAAAAATTTCCTCTTCAGAAAGCCCCTCTGCTTTCGAGGCTTCTTCTTTCATCCAGCAAAAACACTTAACTCAGAGCGGGTTATTTAGAGCGTTTTTAAAAGACTGGTTTTTTAGACAAGCGCAGCGGGTGAAGGCGCAAGGGTTATTAACCATGCTCTCGGAAAAAGAAATTCAGGGGTATATGGAAGCCTACGCGAAGAATCTAGCTTCGTCTTTAATTGGACCCGAGGGGCAATTGAATGAAAGGAGTTTGAGAGAAGAAGAGTGTTTACGTCCGGAATTCATAGAGCCTTATCAAGACGAAGAGTTATTAGGAAAATACCATCATCGAGACCCCGAGCAAAATCAATCGAAACACTTTTTCGAAGAGCTTCGTCCAGGAGACAAAACCCAAACGGAACTTCAAAAATCTCATCTTCGCGCTATTCTCTCGGGGTGCATGTTACGTTCCGTTGGGGATCAATTTCGCTTCATCCACAAATCCATCGCGGAATATTTGGCGGCGCAAGAATTAATGGAGGGGTTATTAGGAAACTATGATCATTATGTAGAAACCTTGTCAGGGGCACAGAATTTGAATCGCGTCTTGCTCACAAGGGAACCCCAACTCTTAGCGCGCCTGGCGGAAGCCTCTCTGGAGGAGAAACGATTTAAGGAGTTATTAGAGCGCATTATTCTCGCCACTAAGACACAAGACGGACTGTCAGTGGCAGCAGCTAATGCTATCAGTATTTTGAACCGCGCTGGAGTTCACTTTTGGGACCGAGATTTTTCTCAGATACAAATTCCCGGAGCGGACTTAAAAGAAAGCCAGTGTAGAGGCACCCATTTTGAAGGAGCCAATTTAAAAGGCGTGAATTTTCAAAGAGCATATCTGGGACACGCTCACTTTGAAGGAGCGAACTTGGAGGGAGTGGAGTTTGGAGAGCGGGCTTATTGGAAGATGCCAAGCGGGGTTCTCGCCTTGGTTCATTATGCGCCAAGCCCTGGAGTCTCGGAATGGTTGGTGGGGTGTGGAGATGGGTATGCCTATCGACTGAATGACCGCGGGCAACGATTAAAAAGTTATCGGCATAAGCCTTATTACCCCTTTTGGGAGAATGAACTTTCGGTCTATGCTCTTGCAGTGCACCCAGGTGTCACGCCCCGTTTAGCCACAGGGGGTAGTAATCGCCTCATTTTGGTCTGGACGTTGAAAGGGGCTGTTCTTTATCGTCTGGAGGGGCATACAGACAGGGTTACGAGTCTCGCCTTTCGCTCCGATGGAGGGCTTGTCTCAGGAAGCGATGATAGTACTATCCGCCTCTGGGAAGTCGATGGCACGCCAGGGGCAGTGCTGCGCGGGCATATGGATTGGGTTATGGGTCTCGCCCTTCTCCCCGACGGGCGCCTTGCCTCAGGAAGCAGGGATAACACCATCCGCCTGTGGGAACCTGATGGTACACCGGGAGCAGTGCTGTGCGGGCATACGAGCTCGGTCAGAAATCTTGTCCTTCTCCCCGGTGGACGCCTTGCCTCAGGAAGCGAGGATACCACTATTCGCCTGTGGGAACTTGACGGCACGCCGGGTCCGGTGCTGCGCGGGCATACTAATGTTACGAGTCTCGCCCTCCGCCCTGGTGGGGGCCTTGTCTCAGGAAGTGGAGACAACACCATCCACCTGTGGGAGGCCGATGGGACGCCGGGCCCGGTGCTGCGCGGGCATACGAATGTGGTTATGAGCCTTGCCCTTTGCTCTGACGGGACCCTTGCCTCGGGAAGCAGTGATGGCACCATCCGCCTGTGGGGCGCCGATGCCGTACTGGGGCCGATGCTGTGTGGGCATACGGACTGGGTTGCAAGTTTTGCCCTTTGTCCTGAGGGGGGCCTCGCCTCAGGAAGCGGGGATACTAGTATCCGCCTGTGGGAACCCGATGGTATGCAGGGAGCAGTGCTGGGCTGGCATACAGATTGGGTCACAAGTCTCGTCTTTTGTCCTGATAGGGGCTTCGCCTCAGGAAGCAGAGATAATACCATCCGCCTGTGGGACGCCAATGGCACGCCAAATCTTATGTTGCGCGGGCATACGAGCTGGGTCACAAGTCTCGCCCTTCGCTCTGATGGGGGCCTCGCTTCAGGAAGCGAGGATACCACCATCTGCTTGTGGGAAGCCGATGGAACGCCAGGACCGGTGCTGCGTGGGCATACAGGTGCGATCACGAGCCTCGTTTTTCTCCCCGACGGCGGCCTCGCCTCAGGAAGCTTCGATAGCACCATCCGCCTGTGGGAGCCCGATGGAACGTCGGGTCTAGTGCTGCGCGAGCATACAGGGCCAGTCAATTGTCTCGCCTTTCGCCCCGACGGAGGCCTCGCTTCAGGAAGCAGGGATAATACCATCCGCCTGTGGGAAGCCAATGGCACGCCAGGTCCTGTGTTGCGCGGGCATACGGATTGGGTCACAAGCCTCACCTTTCTTCCTGACGGGCGCTTCGCTTCAGGAAGCTGTGATTTCACTATCCGTTTGTGGTCTTTCACAGAAGCTCACTTACTTCAAACCGTTGCCATGAATTTTTCTGTTTATACCCTTCTGAGTGGACGGGAATTTCTCTATGCGGGCGGAAATAACGGTTATGTGGTGGTTTTCGTCATCGATACCGCTCATCAGTTTCACATACAATGGGTGCGCACTGGTGCGCCCCAGTTGATATTAGCCGGTGCTCAGCTCCAAGGTGCTTTGAATCTCAGCGAGGATAACCACACCTTATTGAAACAACGAGGGGCTAAAGGAAATCCCCAGCGGGCCCCTCGTTCTTATATCCCCTGGTGCCGTTTATTTAAGTCCATCACGGGGACGGCCCATGTAGAGCCTCAAAGGCCTTTGGTAAATACAAAGGGCGCGGGGGCTTCTCCTTATCTCATCAGTGACACCGCCTGGGTGGTGTCTATTGCTCGAAAGATGGAGGGGAGCTTTTCTTTTAGTTCTTTCTTTGGCGCTACTGGGAGCGACCATGCGTTTTTAATCATAGAGGGGATTCAACAGCACCGTCGTTTTATCATTCGCGCGGAGCTAACCTACATTACACAGACGAAGCAAGTTCACATCTCTATGAAGCCTCTGGACAATTTAGCAGAGTTTGCTGCTTCTGTTGCTCGAGGAATGGAAACTCATCAATTTCTCATTGATGCTTCTGTGGGGGAGAGGTTACTTCGTCACATTCAAGCGGACCAACAAAAGGTGATTCGTTACAGTCTCTTTGGCGATGGGGGCAAACGCTATCCTTCACTTCTACCCAGTGTCGCCATTCCTTCTCCCAGCTCTAGCATAAGCCCTATCTCTCCTTCCTCCACACCGATGCTTGTCCCTTCAACATCGACCTCTGTAACCACCGTCACGGAAACTCACAACTGCCTTTCTTGGTGTCGTAAACAAGTGATGCAGATAGGGCAAGAGATGCCAACCCGTTGGTACAATTTTGCGGTGACGATTCCCTCAGATGTGACGGCGCCTCAAGGAAATCCTGTTTCATCCAGTATTTCATCGATCACAGCTACGTCTGGGAGATAAATCATGTCTTTAGAATCAGCCAAAGAAAAATTAGCGAAACGATTTGAAGGGGATATTGATGAGCGGCTCAAAGAAATTTATGTGGCTCCTTATGGGGGGCTTCGTCCCCAGGTTTCTGAGGGTGAGCGGTTTTTCCTGTTGAATAAGATGGTGGAAATCTTTACGGAAAGCGATACTCGTTCTTTGTTGATATTAGGGGATTCGGGAGCAGGGAAAACCAGTCTTTGTTTGCACCTATGTAAACGGTTGTGGGAGATGTATCGAGAAGATAGGGCGGCTCCCGCTTCTTCTACTTCACACCACCCAAAACCGTTACCGATTTACATTCATTTAGCACAATATAAAAATCAATTGAGGGAGGGGTTATTAGAGCAAGTGTTATTAGATATTGGAATGACATTAGAAGAAATTGGAACTCTGAAGACTACGCAGCCCTTACTTTTATTGCTCGATGGATTCGATGAGGTGGATATTCAAGAAAGTCTCTATCAAACTCAACGCTGGGGGCACCCCGGGTATCACATTTGCATGGTTATCACTTGTCGCCCAGAAGCTTTGACCCATAAAAACAAACAAGCCTTGTTCGAAGCCTCTCGGGGCCTTGGGAAAGCACATCATTATGAGACAGTATACCTTCAAAGTTTCACCGATGAACAAATCCGCGTGTATCTGGAGCGATATCTTCATCAAAATGCAAAAGACACCATCTCCTCTTCTCAACTTACTTCTCCGATGGAAACACCCTCTTCTTCAGGAACCCCTGTCTTCATCCCCACATCTTCTTCCGAGGTTCCCCGTTCTTTTTTTCTAAGGGTAGAGGACTACCTCTCCTGGTTTGAGCGCTTACCTTCTTTGAAAGAGCTCATCAAAACACCGTTTCTACTCACCGTAGCGGTGAGGGCGTTGCCGGGAATTATCGTTTCCTTAGAGATATCTTCTTCAGGAAGCCCCTCTGCTTCCGAGACTTTTTCTTTCATCCAGCAACAACACCTGACCCAGAGTAGGTTATTTAAAGCGTTTTTAAACGATTGGTTTTTTAGGCAAGCGCAACGGGTGAAGGCCCAAGGATTATTAACTATGCTCTCGGAAAAAGAGATACAGGGGTATATGGAAGCCTACGCGAAGAATCTAGCTTCGTCTTTAATTGGCCCCGGGGGGCAATTGAATGAAAAAGTTTTGAGTGAAGAAGAGTGTTTACGTCCGGAATTCATAGAGCCTTATCAGGACGAGGGGCTATTAGAAAAATATCATCATTCAGACTCTGAGCAAAATCAATCGAAACACTTTTTTGAAGAACCCCATCCAGGAGTCAAAACCCAAACGAAGCTCCAAAAATCCCATCTTCGGGCCATTCTCTCGGGATGCATGTTACGTTCGGTGGGGAATCAATTTTGCTTCATTCATAAATCCATCGCGGAATATCTGGCAGCCCAAGAATTAATGGACGGGTTATTAGGGAACTATGATCACTACATAGAAACTCTCTCCGGGGCGCAGAATTTGAATCGCGTCTTACTCACAAGGGAACCCCAAATTTTAGCGCGCCTGGCAGAAGCCTCTTTGGAAGATAAGCGATTTGAAGAATTACTAGAGGCGGTAATTCTGGCCACGAAGACTCAGGGAGGGCTTGAGGTGGCGGCGGCCAATGCCATCAGCATTTTAAATCGAGCTGGTGCTAACTTTTGTGGCCGAGATTTTTCGCAGATACAAATTCCCGGCGCCCACTTAAACGAAAGTCGATGTGGGGGTACTCATTTTGAGGGAGCGAATTTAAGGAGAGTGAATTTTCGAAGGGCTTATTTAGCTCACGCTCATTTTGAAGGGGCGAATTTGGAGGGAGTGGAATTTGGAGAACGGGCCTATTGGAAAATGCCTGGCGCGGTTTATTCTTTGGTTCACTATGAGCCCGCTCCCGGGGTCTCGGAATGGTTTGCAGGGTGTAGCGGTGGTTATGCCTATCGGCTGAATCATAAGGGCCAAGTATTAAAGAGCTATCGCCATAAACGTTACCTGCTCCCTGATGATAACGTTGTCGTCATGGCTGTTGCGGTGCATGCATCCACTTCTCGTTTAGCCACTGGTGGGAATGATGAGAACATTTGGCTCTGGAATTTGGAAGGAGTGGCACTTCATAAGCTCACAGGGCATACGGGGCCCGTCATCACTCTTCTTTTTCGCCCCGACGGGAGTCTCGCTTCAGGAGGCGCAGATAACACCATTCGTTTATGGCAGGAGAATGGTACGGCTGTCCCCATACTTCGGGGACATACGGGTTACGTTTGGAGCCTTGCGGTGTGGCCCGATGGGAGTCTCGTTTCAGGAAGCGAAGATAAGACTGTTCGTCTGTGGCAAGGGGATGGTACGGCGGGGCTGGTGCTGTGCGGGCATGAGGAGCCAGTGAGAAGTGTGGTGATTCTCCCCGATGAGAGTCTCGTTTCTGGAGGCTGGGATCATACCATTCGCCGATGGGAAAGGAATGGCGCGGCGGGCCCGGTGCTTCAGGATACGAATTCGGTTAACTGTCTCATGGTCCTCCCCGATGGCGGACTCGTGTGTGGAATCGGAAGGCTAAGGTTCTATGATTTTCCCATTTGCTTGTGGCAAGGGAATGGTATGATGGGTCCAGTGCTGCGAGGGCATAGGCACCCGGTAATGAGTCTTGCTCTTAGCCCTGATGGGACTCTTGCTTCTGGAAGTGAGGATTGGACTATCCGGTTATGGAATATAGATGAAATGGCGAGTTCAGTGACTCGAGGAGGGTGTATAAACGGCACCACGAGATTCGCTGTTCCTCCGGATGAGAGTGTTGTCTTAGAGAACAATGATGGGCGTATTTGTTTATGGGAAGTGGATGGAATTCCGTGGTCAGTCTTTAAAGAGTATGAGAGCTTTGTGGTTCGCTCCGACGGGAGTTTCGCCTTTGGAAGCCACGATGGGGCCATCTGGTTGTGTCAAGCGGATGGAACAGTAAGTCGGGGGCTTTCCATGTCTGCTATAAAAAGCTGGCCTAGATGTCTCGCAGTCTCTTACGACGGGAGGTTCCTCTCAGGAGACATAGATGGGCTTATTCATCTGTGGCAAGAGGATGGCACGGTGGGCCAGGTGCTAGTAGGGCCTGAGAATCCTTTATACTTGGGCATTCGACATTCTGTTGAGGCCTTGGTTTTTTTTCCTGATGGGAGCTTTGCCTCCACAAATCGTAATAATATTCGTCTTTGGCAGGAGGATGGAACGCCCGGCTCTGTACTTCGAGGGCATCGAGGTTCGGTCAAAAGTTTAGCAGTTTGCTCTCAGGGGCGTCTCCTCTCAGGAAGCGAGGATAACACCATTCGCTTATGGCAAGGGAATAGGTTTAAGGGAGTGCTTTGGGGACATACGGGCCCGGTCACAAGCCTTGTGATCCGCCCTAACGGGAGCCTCATCTCTGGAAGCGAGGATAAAACCATCCGTCTTTGGTTGCTTACGGAGCGTCAGTTACTTCAAACTTTTGAAACAGGATTTTCTGTTAAATCTTTAGTGGTTTGGAAAGATCAGCTCTATGCCCTTGGAGATTCTGTGATGGCTTTTGTCATCGACGACTTCCATCAGTTTCATGTGCAATGGGTAGGAACAAGCGCGCCTAGATTGATTTTAGCTGGAGCTCATCTTCAAGGGGCCTTGAATGTAAGCGAGGAGAATCATGCTTTATTAAATCAACAGGGCGCCACGGGGAGTCCTCAGCGAGTCTCTCGTCCTTATCTTCCCTGGTGCCATTTATTTAAGCCCATCACCGGCACGGCCCATATAGACCCTCAAAGGACTTTGGTGAGCACGGTGGGTGCAGGGACTTCTCCTCATCTTATCAGGGACACCGCCTGGGTGGTGTCCATTGCCCGAAAGGAAGAGGGAGAGTTTTCTGTTGGTTCTTTTTTTGGAACCAGTGGGAGTGAACACGCCTTTTTAATTATAGAAGGGATTCAACAGCGTCGTTGCTTTATCATTCGTGCGGAACTAACCTACGACGCAGAGACGGAACAAGTTCATATCATTATGAAGCCTCAAAGCTTAGCAAAGCTCGCCAATCTTGTTGCTCGAGGAGTTGAAGCCCATCAATTTCTCGTTGATGCTTTTGTGGGGGAACGGTTACTTCGTCACATTCAAGCAGACCAACAAAAGGTGATTCGTTACAGCGTTTTTGGTGACGGAGGCAAACACTATCCTTCACTTCTACCTAGTGCCGCCATCCCTTCTCCCAGCTCCAGTGGAAGTCCCGTCTCTGTTACTTCTGCACCTATACCTGCCCCTTCAGCGCCGGCACCTGCAAGCACCGTCACAGAAACTCACAGCTGCCTTTCTTGGTGTCGTAAACAAGTGATGCAGATTGGGCAAGAGATGCCAACTCGTTGGTACAATTTTGCGGTGACGCTCCCTTCGGATGTGACGGCGCCCGAAGGAAATCCTACTTCATCCAGTGCTTCATCTATCACACTAGGGGCTAGGGGATAAATCATGTCGTTAGAATCCGCCAAAGAAAAATTAGCAAAACGATTTGAAGGGGATATTGATGAACGGCTCAAGGAAATTTATGTGGCCCCTTATGGGGGTATGCGTCCTCAGGTTTCTGAAAACGAGCGATTTTTCCTCTTGAATCAGATTGTAAAAACTTTCACGGAAAGTGACACTCGTTCTTTGTTGATATTGGGAGATTCGGGGGCGGGGAAAACCAGTCTTTGTTTGCATCTATGTAAAAAATTATGGGAAGTGTATCGAGAAGATGATATGGCCCCCGCTTCTTCCCCAGAAACAACTTCTTCAGGTGCGGCTTTCTCTGCACCTGGTCCTTCTACTCCATCTCCCCAAAAACCCTTACCGATTTATATTCATTTAGCACAATATAAAAATCAATTAAGGGAAGGGCTGCTAGAACAAGTCTTAGAAGAAGCTTTGTTAAGCGCAAAAGAAATTCGACATTTAAAAACCCAGCCCCTATTGATTCTCTTAGACGGGTTCGACGAAGTGGATATTCAAGAGAACCTGTACCAAACCCAACGTTGGGGCCAGCCCGGGTATCATATCTGCATGGTCATCACCTGCCGCCCGGAAGCCTTGGCCCATAAAAACAAACAAGCCTTGTTCGAAGCTTCTCGAGGACAAGGAAAAGAACGTCATTATGAGACGATGCACCTTCAAAGTTTCACGGATGAACAAATCCACATTTATCTGGAACGATACATTCAACAAAATTCAAAAGATGCCCCCACTTCTTTACCGTTTACTGTTTCGGAGGGAATTTCCTCTTTCGCTGCACCTTCCTCTTCTTCAGGAGCTCCTGTCTTCATACCCATGTCTTCTTTTGAAGCTCTCTCCACCTCTTTCTTAAAAGTAGAAGACTACCTCAGCTGGTTTAAGCGCTTACCCTCCTTGAAAGAGCTCATCAAAACACCGTTTCTACTCGCGGTGGCGGTGAGGGCGCTACCGGGGATTATTCTTTCCTTAGAAATCTCCTCTTCAGATTCAGAAAGCCCCTCCGCTTCCGAGATCTCTTCTTTCATTCAGCAAAAACACTTCACCCAGAGTGGGTTATTCAAAGCGTTTTTAAAAGACTGGTTTTTTAGACAAGCGCAAAAGGTGAAAGCGCGAGGGTTATTAACCATGCTCTCGGAAAAAGAAGTTCAGGGGTATATGGAAGCCTACGCGAAGAATCTAGCTTCGTCTTTAATTGGCCCTGAGGGGCAATTGAATGAAAGGGCGTTGAGTGAGGAAGAGTGTTTACGCCCGGAATTGATAGAGCCCTATCAGGATGAGGAGTTATTAGAGAAATACCATCATCAAGACCCCAAGCAAAATCAATCGAAACACTTTTTCGATGAGTTTCGTCCGGGCGTCAAGACTCAAACAGAACTCCAGAAATCCCATCTTGACGTCATTCTCTCAGGGTGCATGTTACGCTCTGTGGGAAATCAACGTCGCTTTATCCACAAATCCATCGCAGAATATTTAGCAGCCCAAGAGTTAATGGAGGGGTTATTAGGAAACTATGATCATTACGTAGAAACTCTCTCCGGGGCGCAGAATTTGAATCGTGTCTTACTCACGAGGGAACCACAACTCTTAGAGCGCTTGGCAGAAGCCTTATTGGAGGAAGAGCGATTTGAGGAATTATTGGAACGCATTATTCTCGCCACCAAGACTCAAGATGGACTGTCAGTGGCAGCCGCCAACGCCATCAGTATTTTAAATCGCGCTGGGGTGAGTTTTTATCGTCGAGATTTCTCACAGATACAAATTCCCGGGGCAGACTTAAGAGAGAGTCAATGTGGGGATACCCATTTTGAAGGAGCTAATTTAAAAGGAGTAAATTTTCAAAGAGCGTATTTGGCCCACGCTCACTTTGAAGGAGCGAACTTGGAGGGGGTGCAGTTTGGAGAGCAGGCTTATTGGAAAATGCCAAGCGGGGTCCTCGCCGTGGTTCATTACGCGCCAAGCTCTGGAGTTTCAGAATGGTTGGTGGGGTGTGCAGATGGGTATGCCTATCGACTGAATGACCGTGGGCAATCATTAAAAAGTTATCGGCATAAGCCTTATCAACCCTTTTGGAAGGATGGCGTTGTGGTCAACTCCATTGCAGTACACCCGGGTTCTACACCCCGTTTAGCCACAGGGGGTAGGAATCACCTCATTTGGGTGTGGGCATTAGAAGGGGCTGCTCTTTATTGCCTGGAGGGGCATACGGACTCGGTTACGGCTCTAGCGTTTTACCCCGATGGGCGCCTCGCCTCAGGAAGCGATGATACCACCATCCGCCTGTGGGAAGCGGATGGCACGCCGGGGACGGTACTGCAGGGGCATACGAACTGGGTTACGAGTCTCGCCCTTCGCTCCGATGGGGTCCTCGCCTCAGGAAGCTTCGATGGGAGCATCCGCCTATGGGAACCCGATGGCACGTCGAGTGCGGTGCTGCATGGGCATACGAGCCCGGTCATAAGTCTCGCCCTTCGCTCCGATGGGGTCCTCGCATCAGGAAGCTTCGATGGGAGCATCCGCCTGTGGGAACCCGATGGCACATCGGGATCGATGCTGCGCGGGCATATAGACTTGGTTATAGCTCTAGCGTTTTACCCCGATGGGCGCCTCGCATCAGGAAGCTTCGATAACACTATCCGCCTGTGGGAAGCTGATGGCACGCCAGGTCCGGTGCTGCACGGGCATACGAGCGTAGTTACGAGCTTGGCCCTTCGCTCCGACGGGCGTCTCGCCTCAGGAAGCGTGGATACCACCATCCGT
>Ga0233425_10003747_pt1 | contig 26878 bp, 21 predicted proteins | sample Watercolumn_Towu_2_FD_181712 | JGI IMG/M metagenome (GOLD analysis project Ga0233425, IMG submission 181712) | Freshwater microbial communities from Lake Towuti, South Sulawesi, Indonesia - Watercolumn_Towuti2014_140_MG | ecosystem: Environmental > Aquatic > Freshwater > Lake | place...
CGACACTGCGCGTCTCCACTGCTTTGTACGGCTTGTGCGCTTGCCGATTCTGAGTATACTTTTAGCAAGGCAGGCGCAGCGGTTTCTCTTGGATAAAATGATGGCCCAGCCATTTTCTCGGGTGCACCCGACTGGTGGGATTCGCGCCGCTAAAAAGGAGTAAACTACGCTCAAAGCAATCCCGTCAAACTGGCTTCGTCCCGTCCCGCCCACCAGCGGGTAACGCACACCGTTAGCCCGCCCCTTCATAATCAGTGTTTTATAATATGTAGAAAATCGTCCGATGGATAACCTATGGCAAAAAACGAACTTACAGAAGCGAAAAAAGCAAAAAACGACGAGTTCTACACACAGTATGCCGATATTGAAAAAGAAATTTCGGCATATTTAGAATTTGACCCTGATGTGTTTCGGGGTAAAACGGTATTTTTACCTTGTGATGACCCAGAGTGGAGCAACTTTACAAAGTATTTTGCTCAAAACTTCGAGAGATTTGGATTGAAAAAACTAATCAGCACAAGTTATGCTGTTGAGAGCAAAAAATATAAAAGTGGTTATCAGCCAACACTTTTTGAAACAAGTGACCCACAATTTGACAAAATTAAAACCGTCAAGAATGGAAAGATTTTTACCTTATCTCACGACAAGACAGGCGACCGAAGGATAAATGTAAATGATTTAGAGTGGCACTACTTGGAAGGTGACGGCGATTTCAGAAGTGACGAAATAAAAAAACTGCGTGATGAATCTGACATCATAATTACCAACCCCCCTTTCTCGCTGTTTCGTGAATTTTTAGCGTGGATAGTCAAAGCGGAAAAGAAATTATTAATAATTGGGAATATGAATGCGATAACCTATAAAGAAGTCTTTCCGTTTATTCAGGATAATAAATTATGGTTAGGTGCAACAAATTTCAATACAGGCATGTATTTTCAAGTTCCGAAAGATTTTGTTTACGCTAACACTTATAAGTTTGAACGTGAACAAAATGGCGTAAAAGTTAATCGTGTCCCTGGCGTATGTTGGTTTACAAACATAGAACATGGACGCCGCCACCAGTCCTTACCATTGATGACTATGGCAGACAATATTAAGTTTAGCAAGCACAAGGAAATCAAAGGGAAGAAATATCCTCGTTATGATAATTACAATGCAATAGAAGTGCCATTTGCCGACGCTATCCCCAATGATTACAACGGCGTTATGGGTGTACCAATTTCCTTCCTCGATAAGTATTCGCCTGAACAGTTTGAAATATTGGGATTAAGCAGATACACAAAGACACAGGGAATGTCCAAAGAATTTGTTGACGCATATTATAAATCTGGACAAACAGGACAAATCAGTGAAGGACACCCTGACTTGTGTTATTACGATAATAACAACAGACCAGTTGTCCCTTATATGAGAGTTCTAATTAAATTAATAAAGAGAACAAACATATGAAAACAACTCTCAAAACTAACATCACTGTAAAAGATATTTGTGATGGTTTTGTCTATAACGAACTTGAAGGCAAGGGGCTGTTTGGCTTGTCTGGTAAACTCACCATCCAGCCGGAATATCAGCGCAACTATATCTATGCCGACGGCAAAAGAGACGTGGCGGTGATCGAATCCATCCTGAAGGGCTACCCGTTGGGCTTGATCTATTTCAATAAAGTGAGCGATGATGTTCTGGAAGTTTTGGACGGGCAGCAGCGCATCACCAGTTTTGGGCGCTTCGTTACCAATAAATTCGCCATCAAAGACGAAAATGGGATGCAACAATATTTTGATGGGATTGCAGCAGACAAGCGCGCCAAAATCCTCGAAACGAAACTGCTCATTTACGAATGTGAAGGCGAAGAAACCGAAATCAAAGATTGGTTCAAAACCATCAATATTTACGGTGTCCCGGTCAATCACCAGGAAATCTTGAACGCCGTTTATTCCGGGCCGTTTGTAACGCTGGCCAAAGCCGAGTTTAGCAACAGCCAGAATGCCAATATCCAAAAATGGAGCGCGTATATCTCCGGCAGCGCCAACCGGCAGGATTTTTTGGAACGTGCATTGGAATGGGTCAGCAAAGGCAATATTGACGACTATATGAGCCGTCATCGTAAGGATACCAACATTACCGAGCTAAAAGCCTATTTCAACAGCGTGATTGATTGGGTTTCCACAGTGTTTGTGGATGTAGAAAGCGAAATGCGCGGGTTGGAGTGGGGCCGACTGTACGAAGCCTATCACCACACCGCCTATAACCCGACGAAAGTTTCCCAGGCAGTGAAAAAACTTTACGGTGATCCATATATCAAAAACCGTAAAGGTATTTTCGAGTACATTCTTGGTGGTTCAACGGACACAAAATTATTAGATGTCCGCGTGTTCGATGAAGCCACCAAGAAAAGCATTTACGCTACACAAACCGCCAAAGCCGAATCTGATGGTAAATCAAACTGTCCGCTTTGTTCGATGGGGCATGATGCCAACAAAAGTAAAATCTGGAAACTGAACGAAATGGATGCCGACCATGTAGCAGCATGGAGCAAAGGCGGCGCGACAGATATTAAAAACTGTCAAATGTTATGCAAGACACACAATCGAGCAAAAGGAAATCGGTAAATGTAAAAAGCGGGCTAACAACCGGTTGCACACGGACGGCGGGGGATTCTCCCCGCCCCAGGGATTCAGCCGGTTAAAATGAGTTATCGCAAGTCCCGAAGTTGGTTCTGACTCCGCCCCGCCGCCGGTGAAGCGGATCGTTACCACCGGGCATGGCTCCCAGTCCGAAGCGATCAAGCGGCTTCAGAAAGGCACCGCCCTGCAGAACCCCTGCAGGGCGATATGTCATTCGGGATGTGTGATCCGGAAACTTCTGCGATGCTCCCTGCACAGTCCCAGCCGGGCCAGGGCGGCCTGGTGCACCTGCGTCCCGTAGCCCTTGTGGCGGGCGAAGCCGTAGCCGGGGTATTCTTCTTCCAGTTCGATCATCTGCGCATCCCGGGCGGTCTTGGCCAGCACGGAGGCGGCCGCCACGCTCAGGCTGCGCCGGTCGCCCCTGACCAGGGCGGTCTGCGGCAGTTCCAGCTCACGGAAGAGCAGCAGGTCGGTCAGCAGGTGATCGGCGGGGCAGGCTTCCAGGGCGCGCAGGGCGGCCAGGCGCGTGGCCGGCAGGATGCCGAGCGTGTCGATCTCCCCTGCCGAGGCGAAGCCCACGCCCCAGGAAAGAGCGCAGGCCTTGATCACCGGCGCCCAGGCGTCCCTCTGGGCCGGGGTCATCAGCTTGGAATCGCGCACCCCGTCCAGCCTCTGCAGCAGGGACGCGTCCGGCGGCAGGACCACCGCCGCGGCGCAGACCGGCCCGGCCCACGCGCCGCGGCCGGCTTCGTCGATCCCGGCCACGCGGGCGACGTCGCTCTGCCAGAGCACTTGTTCGAATTCGAGGGTGGGAAAAAGGGCGGGGTTACGGCCGGGCATCGTACAGGCCGCGGCGCAGATTGCGCCGGATGGTCAGAAGGTCGAGGAACATGCGCGTCGAATCGCGCAGCACGTTGATCTTGCTGCCGGTGTTGTGGGTCCAGGGGATGCCGATCTCGACGATCGGGTAACCGTGCCGCCGGGCGATGGCCAGCAGTTCGACGTCGAAGGACCAGCCGGTCAGCGTCTGCAGGGGGAAGACCGCCTCGGCCACGTCCGCCCGGAAGCATTTGAAGCCGCACTGCGTGTCCTGCAGACCGGGCAGCACCAGCGTGCGGATGAGCAGGTTGAAGACCCGGCCGGTCAGGTGGCGGTAGGAAGGTTCGTTGCTGCGCACCGCGCCGGGGGCTTCGCGCGAGGCGATGGCGATCGGCGCAGTGCAGGCCGGCGGCAGGAAGCGGTTGACCTGCTCGACCGGCATGGAGAAATCCGCGTCGGCGATGAAGCGGTACTCACCCCGGGCGGCCAGCACGCCGCGGCGCACGGCGCGCCCCTTGCCGGGCAGGTCCTCGTGCAGCACCCGCAGGTTGGGCCGTTCGCCGGCCATCCGGCGGGCGATCTCGAGCGTGCGGTCCCGGCTGCCGTTCTCGACGACGATCACTTCCCCGTCATACGGCTGCTGCTCCAGGAATGCGAACGCCTGCCCCAGCGAATGGGGCAGGCGGGTTTCCTCGTTATGCGCCGGGATGACGATCGAGAGCAGCGGCATGGCGGTCGGGTTCACAAATACAGGTCACGCAGGACCAGGTAGACGAAACCGGCAGCCAGGCACAGCCAGAACAGGAACATGCCGATCAGGAAGATCCACTGCTTGCGTGAGACCGTGCCGCGTTTGCGGGCCGCCGCGGCTGGTTCGGAGTTGAACCCGGCCGGTCCGCCGGCATCGCTGGGCAGGATCGGCTGGAACGGAACCGCGGCCCCTCCGGCTTCCTCGGGGACCTCGGCCTCCAGGTTGGTCAGCCAGTCGGGCAGGTTCTCCGTCCCGCTCTGCGGGGCGCCGGTGAAGGGGTTCGCGGCGGGCGGTTCGGGCTGCAGGCGGGACAGGCTGTCCTCGCCGACCGGCAGAGGCTGTTCCTCGGCCTGCACCGCTTTGGCTGGCGGCGGGACGGCGGGGGCTGCCTCTTCCGGCCGGGGCGGGTTCAGGATGCCGTCGATCACCTTCTGGACCGCATCCGGGCTGAGCACGGCGCGCGCCTGGGAGATCGAGACGGCCAGCCGTTCCAGGGCATCGCGCATGACCACGCGGATGATCGGGCGCAGGCTGTCGACGTGCACCGACGGGTCGGCGCAGAGCAGGATCGCCTCGACGGAGAGCATCATGTCGAAGCCCTGGCGCTGCAGATAGACCTGCACAGCGCGCGCCATGCGGTCGGTGCGGACCAGAAGGTTCGGTTTTTCTTCCTTGTAGGTGTTGCCAATGATCGTTCCCCAGGTATCCCCCTTGGCGCGGAACATGCCGGTCAGGTGGGTGACGTACATGACGTACACCCCGGTCGGGCCGGCCAGGATGAAGGGGATGCTCATGTCGAGTTCGGGGAGCGTCACGTTGCGCAGCAGGGTGTAGTTCTTGTCGAGCGCCTTCTCGAAGACCGGCAGGATGGCGCGCTGGGCTTCGATCTCCTTCATCCAGGTGGTGCCATATTCGAGAATGGCCTTGCCGCGGTCGATCAGGCTTAATTGGCCTTTTTCGTTGTATAAGGGGGTCTTGTCGATGATTTTCATGACTGCCCTCCGGGCAGATCCGCCGGGCAGCGGTTAGAAAAGCGGGACGTTCTCGAGCCGGTCCCGGCCGGTCTCGCCCTCCCCGGTGACGACCTGTCCGCCGCGCTGGAAGACGCGCCCGCCGATGTCGAAGCTGGAACCCTGGTACGCCTGGCGCTGGCCGGTGGCGATGACCCTGCCGCTTTCCAGCCGGCGCAGCAGCTCGTCGCGACCGACCAGGAAACTGTCGGAAAAGGTCGCGCCGCGGCGCTCGTAAAGGCGCACCAGGTCGATCTGCCCCTGCGGGGAATAGCGGACTGCTTCGATGACTGCATGTACTTTCACGCCTGCCATGTTGCCTTCCCTTTCCTGCTTTAATTGTAGCACAAGTGCGAAACGAAAGCCGCCGGATCCAGGCGGAAACGGCGGCAGGTCGGGGTGGGCGGGTTCGAACCGCCGACTTCCACGTCCCAAACGTGGCGCGCTGGCCAGCTGCGCTACACCCCGGGCAGGGAGAGTATACTGCCTTCCGGCGGGTGGCGTCAAGCTGCGGGCGATTACGATATAATCCCGGGCGGAGGGTCCCATGAACATCTTCGTCACCGGCGGAGCCGGGTACATCGGCTCCGCAGCCGCGGAAGCACTGTTGCAGGCCGGGCATGCCGTCACCGTCTACGATTCGCTCGTCAACGGCCAGCGCGCCGCCGTGCCGCAGGGCGCCCGCTTCGTCAAGGCGGACCTGGCGGATGCGTCCAGCCTGGCGGCCGCCCTTTCGGCCGGGAAGTTCGACGCCGTCCTGCATTTCGCCGCCTCGATCGAGGCGGGCGAGTCGATGCGAGATCCCGGCAAGTTCTTCCACAACAACCTGGCCAATTCGCTGCACCTGATCGAGGCCGCCTGGCGGGCGGGGGTGAGCCGCTTCGTGCTCTCCTCCACGGCCGCCGTGTATGCCTCCAGCGAGCAGCCGCTCGACGAGGAATCCGTCCTCGAGCCGGCCAACGCCTACGGGTTCACCAAGCTGGCCATCGAGCAGGCCCTGGACTGGTACCGGCGCGTGCACGGGCTGCGCTACGCCGCCCTGCGCTACTTCAACGCCTGCGGCGCCCTGCCCGGGCGCGGCGAGGCGCACCGGCCCGAGTCGCATTTGATCCCGCTGGTGCTGCAGGCCGCCCTCGGCCAGCGGGCGAGCGTGGCCATCTACGGCACGGATTACCCGACGCCGGACGGGACCTGCATCCGCGACTACATCCACATCGCCGACCTGGTCTCGGCGCACCTGCTGGCGCTGGAGGCCCTGGAAGACCGGGACAAGCTGGTCTACAACCTGGGCAACGGGGGCGGGTATTCGGTGCGTGAAGTGATCGAGACCGCCCGGGCGGTGACCGGGAAGCCCATCCCGGCGGTCGAGTCGCCGCGCCGCCCCGGGGATGCCCCCCGGCTGGTGGCTTCCTCGGCAAAGATCCGCCGCGAGCTGGGCTGGCAGCCGCAGCACGCGGACCTGCGGGAGATCGTCGCCTCGGCCTGGGAATGGCATTCCAGCCATCCGCACGGGTACGGCGAGGCGTAGAAGATGCAGACCCTGGTGACCTTCCTGGTGGTGCTCGGCGGCTGGATCTTCTCGCTCTGCCTGCATGAATTCTCGCATGCCCTGGCCGCCTACCTGGGCGGGGATACCAGCGTGCGCGACAAGGGCTACCTGACCTTCAATCCCTTCAAGTACACCCACCCGGTCTATTCGCTGCTCATGCCGCTGATCTTCCTGCTGCTGGGCGGGATCGGCCTGCCCGGCGGGGCGGTCTACATCGAAAAATGGCGCCTGCGCAGCCGGGGCTGGGAGAGCGCCGTCTCCCTGGCGGGACCGGCGGCGAACATCCTGCTGGCCCTGCTGCTGGCGTTCGTCCTGCGCCTGGCCCCGGTCACCGCCGGCGGGGTCTGGCCCGGGCTGGCTTTCCTGGCGCTGCTGCAGCTGACCGGGGCGGTGCTCAACCTGCTGCCCATCCCGCCGCTGGACGGCTACGGCGTGCTGGCTCCGCATTTGCCATCCAGCGTGCGCCTGCTGGCGGACCGCTACGGCAACGCCATCCTGATGATCTTCTTCGTCGCCCTGTGGTACCTGCCGTTCCTCTCGAACCTGTTCTGGTCCTTTGTTTTCCTGCTGGCCGGCCTGCTGGGGATCCCGCTCTCCCTGGCCGGACTGGGGCTGGACCAGTTCCAGTTCTGGCGTTGAGCGGATGCATGCGAACGGGGAGGCCGGCCTCGCGGCCGGCCTCTTTTTGAATTCTTACGCTGCTCTTATTGACGCCTCCCAACCGTCATGTTATGATTCTAGGCGTGGATTTAGCACTCTCGGCACGAGAGTGCTAAAATGATACAAATGACCGATCTAAATGATCGCCAGCGCCTGATCCTGGCCCTGGTCGTGCGGGATTACACCGAGACCGCCCAACCGGTCGGTTCGGCGCGTCTGGTGGAGCACTTCAAGCTCGACCTGTCCTCGGCCACGATCCGCAACGAGATGTCCGCCCTGACCGAAATGGGCTACCTGCGCCAGCCGCACACCTCCGCCGGGCGTGTTCCGACCGAGGACGGCTACCGCTACTTCGTCACCCATGTCGTCTACCAGACCGACCTGCCCGAGCCGGCGCGGCATACCATCTCGCACCAGTTCTTCCAGGCCCGCCAGGACGTGGAACAGTGGATGCCGCTGGCGGCTTCCATCCTGGCCCACCAGTCGAAGGCGGCTTCGCTGATCACCGCGCCGCACACCCAGCGGGCGCGCTTCAAGCACCTCGAACTGATCTCCACCCAGGGACGGCAGATGCTGCTCGTGCTGGTGATGACCGGCGGCGAGGTCAGCCAGCAGCTGCTGACCCTGGCCGAACCGGTCCTGCAGGAACGCCTTTCGGCCGTGGCCAATCAGTTGAATGCGGCCTGCACGGGCAGGACGACCGAGGAGATCGCCGCCCTGCCCGGGCGGGTGGATGCCCTGGAAAAGGACGTGCTGACCCTCGTGCTGCAGGACATGAACCGCGGCGAGCAGCGCGTCTCGGGCGAGATCTACCTGGACGGCCTGACCAACGTGCTCTCCGAGCCCGAATTCCTGGCCTCGGACGAAGCCCGTCGGGCGATCCGCCTGTTCGAGGAACGCAGCCTGCTGCAGGACCTGCTGACACGCGCCATGCCGGGCAGCGACGTGGGCGGCGTGCAGGTGCTGATCGGCGGTGAAGGCGGCTGGGAGGAGCTGAAGCAGTGCTCGGTCATCCTGGCCCGCTACGGCATTCCCGGGCACGCCACCGGCATGCTGGGCGTCTTCGGGCCGATGCGCATGGCCTACAACCGCACCATCCCGACCGTCCGTTTCATGGCCGACCTGCTGAGCGGCCTGGTATCCGAGTCCATCGTTGGAGAAGAGAATGACCAGTAAGAAAGATCATCCGAGCGAAGCCGAGAAAAAATCCGCAGCGGAAACGCCGCCGGAAGCCGAAGCCCCCGCGCAACCGCAGATCCCGGCCGAGATCGCAGCCGAGCTCGAACAGCTCCGCCAGCAGCTCGCCGAAGCCCAATCACGTGAGGCCGAATACAAGGACGGCTGGCAGCGGGCCGTGGCGGATTTCCAGAACTACAAGCGCCGCGTCGACTCCGAGTCCGCCGAGACCTACCAGGTGGCCCTGGCCTCGATCGTCAAGCGCCACCTGCCGGTCCTCGACGACCTGGAACGCGCCCTGGCCCACCGCCCGGCGGACCTGGCCTGGGCGGATGGGATCGAGCTGATCTGCCGCAAGCTGCAGACCATCCTCGAGAGCGAAGGCATCCGGCGCATGGACGTGGAGGGAAAACCCTTCGATCCCAACTTCCATGAAGCCATCGCCCAGGAAGCCGTCGAGGGCGTGGAAAGCGGCACGATCGTCGGCGTCGTCCAGCCCGGATACATGCTTGGCGAGCGGGTCATCCGCCCGGCCATGGTGCGTGTCGCAGCGTAAAAGGAAAGGTGCAGCATTGCTGCGCCCCAACAGGAGAAATCTACATGGCAAAGATCATCGGAATCGATCTCGGTACCACCAATTCGGTCGGCGCGGTCATGGTCGGCGCGGAGCCGGTCGTCATCCCCACCGCGGAAGGCGAACGGCTCGTTCCCTCGGTGGTGGCGGTCAACAAGAACCACGAACGGCTGGTCGGGCGCGTCGCCCGCAACCAGGCGATCATCAACCCGCAGAACACCATCTTTTCGATCAAGCGCTTCATGGGCCGCAAGTACGAGGACCCCGAAGTGCAGCATACCCTGCCGCGCATCCCCTACACCGCGCTGCCGGCCGAGAACGGCGACGTGCGCGTCCGGCTGGAGGACAAGGAATACTCCCCGCCCGAGATCTCGGCCATGATCCTGGCCAAGATCAAGCGGGATGCGGAAGCCTACCTGGGCGAGCCGGTCACCCAGGCGGTCATCACCGTCCCGGCCTACTTCAACGACGCCCAGCGCAACGCCACCAAGGATGCCGGCAAGATCGCCGGCCTGGAAGTCCTGCGCATCATCAACGAGCCGACCGCCTCCTCGCTGGCCTACGGGCTGGACAAGAAGAGCAACGAGGTCATTGCCGTCTATGACCTGGGCGGTGGCACGTTCGACATCTCCATCCTGGACGTCGGCGAGGGCGTCTTCCAGGTGCGCGCCACCAGCGGCGATACCTTCCTGGGCGGCGACGATTTCGACCTGCGCGTGATGGACTACCTGATCCAGGAATTCCAGCGCGAGAGCGGCATGGACCTGCGCAGCGACAAACAGGCCCTGCAGCGCGTGCGCGAGGCGGCCGAGAAGGCCAAGATCGAACTCTCGACCATGATGCAGACCGAGATCAACCTGCCCTACCTGACCGCGGACGCCAGCGGGCCGAAGCACCTGGCCCTGACCCTGACGCGCGCCAAGCTGGAGCAGCTGACCGCCGACCTGGTGGAAAGGACGCTCACCCCGCTCAAGCAGGCGCTTGCGGATGCCGGCGTACAAGCTTCCGCCATCAACGAGGTCGTCATGGTCGGCGGCATGACCCGCATGCCGGCCGTGCAGGAGGCGGTGCGCAAGTTCTTTGGCAAGGACCCGCACAAGGGCGTCAACCCGGACGAGGTCGTGGCGGTCGGCGCGGCCATCCAGGCCGGCGTGCTGGGCGGCGAAGTCAAGGACATCCTGCTGCTCGACGTCACGCCCCTGACGCTCTCGGTCGAAACGCTCGGCGGCGTGGCCACCCCGCAGATCGAACGCAACACCACCGTCCCGACGCGCAAGAGCCAGGTCTTCTCCACGGCCAGCGACAGCCAGACGCAGGTCGAGATCCACATCCTGCAGGGCGAACGGCCGATGGCGGTCGACAACAAGTCGCTTGGCAAGTTCATCCTGGACGGCATCCCGCCGGCGCCGCGCGGCATCCCGCAGATCGAGGTCACCTTCGACATCGACGCCAACGGCATCCTCAAGGTCACCGCGATGGACAAGGCCTCCGGGCGCAGCCAGCACATCACCATCACCGCCTCCTCGGGTCTCTCCAAGGAGGAGGTCGAGAAGATGCGCCAGGAAGCCGAGGCGCATGCCAGCGAGGACAAGCAGCGCCACGACCTGATCGAGGCCAGGAACACGGCCGATCATTCCATCTACGGCGCGGAGAAGGTGCTGAGCGAACTCGGCGACAAGGTTCCGGCCGAGGTCAAGGCGGAAGTGCAGGCGGCCGTCGAAGAGCTCCGCAAGGTGAAGGACAGCGAAGACGAAGCGGTCATCCGGGCGGCGGTCGACGCCCTCAGCCAGGTCGTGCAGAAGGTCGGCGCGGCCGTTTACCAGCAGAACCCGGCCCCGGGACCGGAAGCCGGCCCCGAACAGCCCGGACCGGAAGCCGGACCGGAGACGGTCGACGGCGAGACCAAATGACCCCAGCAGCCGCGGCCATCCGGCCGGGGCTTTGAAAGCAGACCATGACCAATCGCGATTACTACGAGATCCTCGGCGTACCCCGCAATGCCTCGTCGGACGACATCAAGGCCGCCTTCCGCAAGCTGGCGCGCCAGTACCATCCCGACGTCAGCAAGGAAGCCAACGCGGAGGAGCGCTTCAAGGAGATCAACGAGGCCTACGGCGTGCTGTCCGATCCCGAGAAGCGCCGGCGCTACGATCAATACGGCCGCGCCGGTGTGGGTGACGTCGGCGGCATGCCCGATTACGCCACCATGGATTTCAACGACATTTTCGAGGAGATCCTGGGCGGTTTCGGATTTGGCGGCCTGGGCGGCAGCGGCTCGCGCGCCCGCCGTCCGCACCGCGGGCGCGACCTGCAGGTGCGCGTCGACCTGACCTTCGAGGAGGCCGTTTTCGGCGTCGAAAAGACCGTCGAATTGACCCGCAACGAGGTCTGCGGCACCTGCCGCGGGTCGGGGGCGGCGCCCGGCAGCAGCCCGCAGCGCTGCCAGACCTGCGGCGGGCGCGGCGAGGTCCGCCAGGTGCGCCAGACCATCTTCGGCTCGATGATGCAGTCCGGCCCCTGTCCGGCCTGCAACGGCCGCGGCGAGGTGATCAGCAGCCCCTGCCCGACCTGCCGGAGCTCCGGGCTGGAACGCAAGACGGTCAAGAAGATCGTCTCCATCCCGGCGGGTGTCGACAGCGGCACCCAGATCCGCCTGGCGGGCGAAGGCGAGCCGGGCTCCCTGGGCGGCCCGCAGGGCAACCTGTACCTGCTCCTGTCCGTTGCGCCGCACAAGTTCTTCAAGCGGCGGGAGTTCGACATCCTGCTCAACCTGGATATCAACCTGGCCCAGGCGGTGCTCGGGGCGGAGGTCGAGGTCCCGACCGTGGATGGCAAGGACAAGCTGAGCATTCCGGCCGGCACCCAGCCGGGGAAGGTCTTCACCCTGCGGGCGCGCGGTGTGCCCTACCTGCGCAAGTCCGGGCGCGGCGACCAGCGCATCATCGTCAACGTCGAGATCCCGACCAAGTTGAGCCGCGAACAGCGCCAGCTCTTCGAACAGCTGGCGGCCACGCTGGGCACAACGGTCAAGCCCAAGGAAAAGGGCTTTCTGGACTGGTTGAACGAGACGCTCGGGGGCTGACGCATCCCGGCGATGAAACGGACCCTGTTGTTCGTTTGGAAATGGATGCCCGCCTGGCTGCAACGCCTCGCGGCCTTGATCCTCCGTCCCCGCTACCAGGTGGCCGTGGGGGCGGTGATCTTTAACCAGCAGGGGCAGCTGCTGCTTGGCCGGCACACCTACCGGCGCAAATATCCCTGGGGCCTGCCGGGCGGCGACCTCAAGCCCGGCGAGGATCCGCTGGATGCCATCCGCCGGGAACTGTTCGAGGAGACCGGCCTGTCGCTGCACGGTTTGCGGCTGCTGTTTGCCGATAATTCGGAAGAGGTCCAGCACGTGACGCTGATCTACCTCTGTGAGCGGGTAAGCGGCGACTTCCGGCCTTCGGAGGAAATCGACCAGATCCGATACTTTGACGTCGACCGGCTGCCGGAATTCTATGCGGATCAGCGCGTCACCATCCGGCGGACGCTGGAGACCCTGAAGAAAAAGGAATCAGGGAACGATCATGAACTGGCTTGAAGTAGCGATGACCGTCAATGGCGAACTGGCCGAGGCGGTGGCGGATGTGCTGGCGCGTTTTGCGCCCAACGGGGTGATGACCGAGCAGGCGGTGGACTTCAACGACGAAGAGGACGAAGGCACCCCGATCGGGCCGATCACCGTGCGCGCTTACCTGATGGCCGACGAGAAGCTGGAGGAAACCCGCCAGCGCCTGGAACAGGCTCTGCATTACCTGGGCATGATCCAGCCGCTGCCGAACCCGGCCTACACGCCGATCGCCGACCGCAACTGGATGGAGGCCTGGAAGGAGCGCTACCAGCCGATCCCGATCGGGCGGCGTCTGATCATCGTCCCGGCCTGGCTGAAATCGCCGGACGCGGCGCGCCTGCCGATCCGCATCGACCCGGGCATGGCCTTCGGCACCGGCACGCACCCGACCACCCAGCTGTGCCTGGAACTGGTCGAAAGCTGCACCCCGCAGGGCGGGGAGGTGATCGACGTCGGCTGCGGTTCGGGCATCCTGTCGATTGCCGCGCTGAAGCTGGGCGCTTCCCTGGCCCTGGGTGTGGACATCGACGAGGCGGCCGTGCGCGCCAGCCGCGAGAATGCCGAAGCCAACGACATTCCGGCGGAGCGCTTCCTGCTCGGGCAGGGTTCGGTGGCGGAAGTACTGGCCGGGCAGTTCCCGCTGCGGAAAGCGCCGCTGGTCCTGGCGAACATCCTGGCCCCGGTCCTGGTGCGCCTGTTCGCTGCCGGCCTGGCGGACCTGCTCACTCCCGGCGGTGCGCTGATCCTGTCCGGCATCCTGGCCGAACAGGCCGGCAGCGTGGTCTCCGCCGGGCAGGCGCAGGGTCTGGCCCTGGTGGAGCAGAAACAGATCGGGGACTGGGTCGCCCTGCACATGCGCTGAGCGGTCCCTAAGGGTCCAATCAAAAGGGTCCGGCACTTCTGCCGGACCCTGTGTGTATGCAGCAGGGCCTATTTCTCCTGCGGCGTCAGCCGGACCAGGTTCCCCAGGATGGCGATCGGCAGGCCGACCAGCATCAGCGTCCCGAGCACCTGCAAAGGGCTCCAGGATTCCTCGAAGTTGACCAGCGGTGCGAAGTCGAATCCGGCTGCCTGGAACAGCCACCAGGCTCCCCCCAGAGAAAGACCAAGAGCGGCCAGGCAGAGGAGGCTGCGCAGGAGCGGGTTGCGCAGCAGGGTGGCAAATGCGAATCCGCAGGCGATCAGCAGGGAACCCAGGAACAGGACGGGGCTGATCGGTGCACCCTTTAAGACCAGCAAGCGCCAGAGAACGAACGCGGTGGCCAGGACCAGTCCGCCGGCCAGGATCGACAACCCCAGGCGCGGCCTGAGGGCCATCTTCCCGAGCCGCTCCATCAGCAGCCGGGTCAACAGAATTCCGAAACCGAAGGCAGCACCCATGAAAGCGCCGCGTTCAAGGGAAATGACGATATAGTCATAGCCCATCGATTCCGGCATTCGCAGGGTTTGCAGGACCAGGAGACCAAAGCCGAGCAGGCTACCCAGGAAGATCGACGCGTAGGCCAGAAGCGTCTTCAAAGGCTGCAGCGCCAGGCGCTGCAGGATCCATTCGACAGCGATCCGGGTCCGCCGGACGGGCGGGACCGAGGCAGGCAGGCTCCCGGCGCCCTCCTGAATGGCGAGCAGCAGGTCGGAGCTGCGGTCAGGTTCGGCCACAGCCAGGGAGGCCCGTACGGCACAGTCAGAGCGCAGGTGGCCGATCAGGCGGGCGGCATCGTCCGCGCTGTCGCTATCCGGTACTGCCAGCGCGGCAAGCTTCCGGTCCTGTTCCGCGCCCAGGGCTGTCTCCTGCCAGATCCGGCCGGACGGCAGGATCCGGCGCAGACTCTGCAGGGCCCGCCTCTGCAGGCTGGGGGCATTCCTGGAGGCGGCCAGGTCCAACAGGATGTTGCTGACCTGCATGACCAGGGCTCCGCTGCCCTGACCGGCGTCCGGGTCGTGCATGAGGACCGTCAGGATCCGCTCGCCGATGGCCGGATTGCCCTGTTCCACCAGCCGCATGGCGACGCTCAAACGGTCATCCACTTTTTCGGTGCGTTGCCACCAATCTGCTTCCCTGTGGCCGTAAGCCAGAGCGGTCTGGAGCATCAAGCATTGCAGATTGCCGGGGATCGACCTGGGCGCGTTGGCGCGCAGGTATTCGTCGACCACGGCGAAGCGGGTCAGGCTGAAGGGGGTCTTTTCCGGATGCCTATCCCAGGCCAGGAAAGCGTGTTTCAAAAGGAGGATGGCGTCGTTCCTGTGGCGTTCCTCTGTCACTTCGGGCGTGACGAGGGGTGGAGCGGGGCTGGGTCCGAAGCCGAAGGCTTCGCTGACCCGGGCCAGGACTTCGCTGGCGGACTCGGGTCGCTGCTTCGGCTCGGCGGCCGTCACCTGGCGCAGGAGCGCAGTCAACCCGGGTGGCAGGCTGGGATCCACCTCGCGCGGGTCCGGGAGTTCGACGGAGGAATACAATTGCTGCATTCCGAGCACCTGTTCGCCCTTCCAGGGCAACTGGTGGGTGAACAGTTCGTAAAGCATGATCCCCAGGCTGTACAGGTCGGATTGCCTGGTGATCTGTTTCAGGGCATGCTGTTCGGGCGGCGCGTAAGGGGGGGTGCCGCGGCCGGTGTGCAGGGCATTGGTGGCGTCGGAGACGACCCGCGCCAGGCCAAAATCGGCCAGGCAGGTGTAGTGATTGAGGTCCATCAGGACGTTCGACGGTTTCAGGTCCCGGTGGATGACCCCCTGGCTGTGCAGATAGTCCAGCGCCCAGCAGACCTCGGCGATGTAGCGGAAGGCCTCAGCCAGCGGGATGATCTGACCGTTGAGCTTCTGCTGCAGGGAACCGCCGCTGATGTAGGGGCTCAGGAAGTAGCGTAAACTGCCATGAATGCCGATATCGTAGATGGGGAGGATGTGCGGATGCTGAAGATGAAGCAGGATGTCGGCCTGGCGTTCGACCATCTGGTCGTCGATCTGGCCCTGGTCGGACTCGGCGATCTCGTTGATCTTGATCGCCACCACCTGGCGGCGCCCGGGGTCGATCGCGGACCAGACCACCCCCTGCCCGCCGATGCCGATCTGTTCTAAAAGGAGATAGTCCTGAAATTTCGCTCCAGGACGCAGGTCGTAGAGGTGGACAGAGGCGCTCGCAGCGGGCATGGAAGCTTTACAGACCGAACTCGTTCATTGGCTTCCCTGGATTGTACACCCGTTATCGAAGATGATTTCCACCGTATTCGTTCCAGAAGGCAGGACTACAAAAAAAGTCATGGTCAAAGTCCCTGGTGTGCCGTTCAAAACTTGCCGATCTGCCGCAGTACCCGACCAGGCCAGTTCGCTGGGAAGATCGCTGGGAGCAGCATTGTCATTCCCGCTCCAAAGCGAGGTGCCATTCAAAACGACGGACTGCAATTTCTGACTGGGGCCATCCAACCAGCCGATGTGCAGGCTGTCCATGGTGATCGTCCCACCTGAATTATTGGTGATCACCATTACGAGATCATAGGTACTCATGCTCAGTGAGCCGGTAATCGTCGTGCAGGCCGGAGTGGTTGATGTGCTGGTTGCGGTGCGGGAAGGGGTCCTTGTCGGGGTGTTGGTTGCTACGACAGTGGCGGATGGCGAAGGAGTGAAAGTGGCCGTTGCACTGGGTGTGATCGGCGTAAAGGTGTGCGTATACGTCGCTGTGGGAGTGGGCGTTTGGGTGGGGGTTGCCGTCCTGCTCGGGGTGAGCGTTCCGCCGGTGGACGTACGGGTCGGGGTGCGGGTGCGGGTCGCGGTGGATGTGATCGTGCGGGTGCCCGTCCGGGTGGGGGTGCGGGTCACGGTCGGGGTGCTTGTGGCGGTGGCTGTCCGGGAAGGGGTGGGCGTGATCGAAGGCGTGTTCGAGATCAACGGGGTGGCGGTGGGGGTGATCCCCAGCGTGGCGAAGATATTGTTCTGCGCCTCTTCCTCGCTGACCGGCGTGACCTCGCCCTGGCTGCAATACTGGCCGGACATGGTGCAGGCGATCTCGAGTTCGACCGGGGACAGCGGCACCGGCGCCGAGGGAGGGCTGATCGCCTGCAGGCCGTTTTCTCCGCCCAGCTGCACGCTGACCGACTGCCCGGCGCCGAAATACTGTTCCTGCCCGTTGGAGACGATCACCCCCGAACCGCTGTACAGGTTAACGGCCATTTCGCCGCCCGGGTTGGCCGTCAGGCTGGCGTCGCCCATCAGGGTCAATTCGGTCCCGTTGATATTGAAGCGCACCCCGGACCCCTCCGGCGTATCGATCATGATCCCGTCGAAGGGGACCTGTTCGCAGACGAGCTGGCCGAGCTGGCTGGAGAAGTAGAACGTCTGCAGGTTGGGGGATTGGTTGTCCAGTGTGGTGTTCCCGAAAACCATCAAGGTCACGATTTCACCGGGCAGTGAACCGGGCAGGTTGGCCATGACCCGGAAGATGGCGATGCCCCATTCATTATTTCCCGTGTTCAAGGGTGAGGCGGACAAGCGCTGCAGGTACCGGATGTCGATGGTGTCGCCGCGCTGCGAGAACTGCACCTGCGCCTCCGGGGCCAGTTCCGCCTGGAGGGTGAAATTCCCGTAACAAACGCTGTTCGGCCCGATCTGATTGCAGGAGCTGCCGGCAGCCTGCATGGCCTGTTCGATCAACACCTGGCAGCCGACCTCGTGCAGGAACGCGGCGGTCAGGGTCTGTCGAGCAGACGGATTCAATTCCGGGGGTTTTACGAAAAAGAATACATAGCCCCAGATCACCACACAAAGCAGGCCCAGCGCGGCGGCGAGCGGAATGACGACCGGTGTGCGCCGCCGCTTTCGGCGCCGGGGCTCCTGCGGCATCTCTTCGGCCGCCGGGAGAGGCCCGGGCGTCAGCGGGGCCGGCGCGTCGGGAGCCGGGTTCTTCATCGGATTGCGCAGGTTGATCGTACTGTTTTGGAAGCTTGGACTTTCCTCGAAAAACGGGGGGGTATTCGGTTTCGAGAGGATCTGGTCCAGCTGTTCGCCGGCCCAGGGGTGGTTCGGTCTAATGTCCAGGATGCGTTTCAGGCAGTAGACCCGTTCTTCGTCGTTCTTGGTCGCCTGGGCGAGAAGCTCCCAGGCGGCAAGATTGTTGTTCTCGGCGATGAGGATCTCCCGCAACAGCTGACGCGCCAGGGTTTTCTGCCCCTCTTCGATGGCGGTTTTTGCCTGGCGGATTTTCTCCACGCCTTCTCCCAAGGAGGCACTCATGCGGATGATCCGTTCCCCGTGCTCAAGCTCCGTCGGGAGTCTTGAACAGCACGATCAAAAGCATTTGCCCGAGACGGATCTGGTCACCGCTCTTCAACGGGTACGTCTTGTTGGGCACCAGCCTTTTTTCATTCAACCAGGTTCCATTGGTGCTGTTCAGGTCGACGATCTCATATCCGATCACTGTCTTTCGGACCCAGGCGTGGCGCCGGGATACCCCCATTTCAAGGCCGCCGTACTGGCTGAGGTCCACGATGTCGTCGGATGCTCCGGTCACCTGCCGGCCGAGGACGAAATCATCCAGGTCCAGGGTGGTGATCGGTTTGCTTTCCCCGACAAAATAGACCGCGATCCCATTGGACGGCACCCCGGAAAGCGGCCCGACGGGGGAGGGCACACCATGGCCTGCAGGCGCAATGCCGGTCGTGTGGGCCATCTTTTCCGTCGTTTTGTCTTTCGGATGTTCATCCAGGACGGCACCGCAGTAGACGCAAACGAGCGCGTCCGCCTCGTTCTTGTATTTACAAGCGGGACAGAATCGAGCTACCGGATAGGTCATCATTCCGCTCCTTGTGATCCAGAACAACGATAATCGGTGAACTTAATCCTAATATATCCCCGTTAGCAGAAAAAAGCAATCTCAGTTTTGAAAGCCTGGGTGCCAAAATTCACAGCTGACTCTAAAAAAATGTAAGTCAGTGCAGAAGTTGTGCTATCATTCAGAGGTATGAAGCCCCGGCGTGAACTGGTCAATTACATCCTGCTGAACATTGCGATCTCGGCAACGGTGGTTACCGCGATCCTGCTGATCTACCACCAAATGGCTCCGCGGAACTGCCCGACAGTTTCGATCGCAGCCCCGCAAACGAGCCTCACACCGATGCCGGTCGGCGTGGACATCGTCAGCGTGCAAGGCGCCGGTTCGGTCGGTGATGAGATCCTGATCGTCCAGAACCTGGGATCGGAGGCAATTGTCCTGACCGACTGGTATTTGAATGACGAACAGGCCGGTGTGTACATCTTTCCGCAGCTGACCCTTTTCCCGGCCGGGACGGTCCGGGTGCATACCGGAGATGGTACGGACACCGCCTCCGACCTGTACTGGGGTTCCGGGTCGCCTGCCTGGTCCTCCGGCGATCTGGCTGTGCTCTACGATGCGCAGGATGTCGCCCGGGCCTTCTATCGCATCCCATAAACTGATTCCCTGGTAAATCTATGACACAAGCCCTGTATCGAAAATGGCGTCCCCAGACGTGGCAGGATGTGGTCGGTCAGCAGCACATCGTCCAGACCCTGCGAAATGCGATCCGCGCCGATCGGGTGGCACACGCCTATTTGTTCGCCGGGCCGCGCGGCACCGGGAAGACGACCGCCGCCCGGCTGCTGGCCAAGGCGGTCAACTGCCTGGCGGAGGACCCTGCCAGCCGGCCCTGCAATCAATGCGATCACTGCCAGGCTGTCAACGAAAACCGATTCCTGGACCTGATCGAGATCGACGCCGCCTCGAACACCTCGGTGGAGGATGTGCGCGACCTGCGCGACAAGATCAATTTCTCCCCGAACCAGGGCCGCTACAAGGTCTACATCATTGACGAAGTGCACATGCTGTCCACGGCCGCCTTCAACGCGCTGTTGAAAACGCTGGAGGAGCCCCCGGCGCATGCGATCTTCATCCTGGCGACGACCGAGATCAACAAGATCCCTGCCACGGTATTGTCGCGCTGCCAGCGGCACGAGTTCCGCCGCGTCCCGGTGGACGACATTGTGACCCAGCTGCAGAAGATCGTGGAAACCGAAAAGCTGACCATCACCCCGGACGCCCTGGCCTCGATCGCGCGTCAATCCGCCGGCGGCTTGCGCGATGCCATTTCCCTGCTCGATCAGCTTGCCTCCACCGGGCAGCCGATCACGCTTGACCTGACCCAGGAAATCCTCGGTACCGCAACCAGCCAGACCGTTCTGGCGCTGGTCCATGCCGTGCTCGAGGGGACGCCTTCCAAAGCCCTGGATGCAGTCCATGCCGCGCTGGATGGCGGGACCGACCCGCGCGTGCTTGCCCGGCAGGTCGTCGATTATCTGCGCGCCGTGCTCCTGATCCAGATGGGCAATGCCGCCCAGGCGGATCTGGCCGCCGATACGCGCAAGCAAGCTGAAAAACACGCCCGGGCGTTTTCCCTGCCCGATGTGCTGCGCTTGATCAAAGCCTTCAATGGCGCTGCCGTCGATCTGCGCGGCGGTTGGCAGCCGGCCCTGCCCCTGGAACTGGCGATCGCGGATGCATTGGGAACGTCAGCTGCAACGCAGGAACCGCGGGCGAAGGTCGAGGCGGAACCGAAAGAGGTCAAGCCGCAGGAAGCGCCGCGAGCTCCGTCCGCTGGGGAACAAAAGAAGGCGGCTGCCTCGGCGGCGAGCGGTGAAGCCGGTTTCAGCCTCGATCAGATCTCGAAAGTCTGGAAATCCGTAAAGGCCGCCATCCGCAAGGAAAGCCCGGGATTGGAGGCCCTGCTCAACTCGGGCAAGCTGCTGGAGATCAAGGAAGATGTGCTCGTGCTCGGATTTGCCAGCGATCTGCTGCGGACGAAAGTAGACACCCCTGAGCAGATGGAGATCGTGCGCCGGGCGCTGGTGGAGGTGCTTGGCAGGGAACTCCAGGTCAGGTGTGTGGTATCCGGGGCCAGGCAAGCCGCGCCGCCGGATGTCAAATCCGATGGCATGGTGGCCGCGGCGCTCAAGGCGGGCGGCAAGATCGTGGACATCCAGGAATAATTCGGATCGAAGTATCGGTAGTTTAATAAGGAGGTTGTATGGCAAAAGGATTTAATCGCCCAGCCGCTGCTTCTGGCGGTGGCATGATGCAGCAGCTCCAGCGCCTGCAGCAACAGATGGCGGAGGCGCAGGAGAAACTGGCACAGGAGACGGTCAGCGCGACGGCCGGGGGCAGCGCAGTCAAGGTGACCATGACCGGCGATCAGAAATGCGCCGGCATCGAGATCGACCCCGACCTGTTGAAGGACGGGGATGTGGAGATGCTCCAGGATCTGATCCTGGCGGCGGTCAACCTGTCCCTGGAAAAATCCCGCGAACTGCAGCAGCAGGTCATGGGACCGCTGGCCGGCGGATTGCCATTCTAGCCATGCTGCCGGATCCGGTTCAGAACCTGGTGCTTGCCCTCGAACGGCTGCCCGGCATCGGTCCCAAGACCGCTTCCCGGCTGGCCTTTTTTCTCTTGCGGGCGCCGGATGAGGTGGCGCGTGACCTGGCCGAGGCCCTGGCAGATATCAAGGACAAGACCGCCTTTTGCCAGGAATGTTTCAATATCATGACCGCCGGCCGCGACCAATGTGAGATCTGCGCGAGCACGCAGCGCGACGTTTCCATGCTGTGTGTCGTGGAAGAACCCCTGGATGTGATTGCCCTGGAGCGGGTGGGCGCCTATCAGGGAAAGTATCACGTTCTGCAGGGCGTCCTTTCGCCGATCGAGGGCATCGGGCCGGAACAGTTGCGGATCAAGCCGCTGCTTGAGCGGATCCAGAAGGGCAATGTTAAAGAAGTCATCCTGGCGACCAATCCCTCCATGGAGGGGGAGGCGACGGCGCAGTATCTGCAGCCGCGTCTGCGCTCGCTCGGTGTGCGGGTGACGCGGCTGGCGCGCGGCCTTCCGGTCGGGGGCGATCTGGAATATGCCGACCAGAACACGCTGCTGCGCGCCCTGTCCGGGCGCCAGGAGATGGAATAGGCCGGGAAGGGCAGTCCGAACCTTAAAGATTCTAAATTGGGGGTGGAATTGCTTGACAAGCCAAGCGATATGCGTATAATAGGCGAGCACAGTTCACCCCGTACAGATCTTGTCCTCCGGACAGATCGTTGACAACTGAGCAACGTCTTACGTCAGAGACACAAGGAAGCTGGTAAGCAGTCTGACGAGCCGATGTTGAAAGAATACATCGGCGATTTTGTCTCTCTGGCCTTGACAGCCAGGAACCTCGCGGGTAGAATTCCGCCCGCTTGTTCGCAGGACCTTAACAACTGAAAAGTGATAGGAAGTAACAAGCCTAGTCGTTCTTTTTCCGTAACCTACACTCGCAAGAGTGATTTTATTACGGAGAGTTTGATCCTGGCTCAGGATGAACGCTGGCGGCGTGCTTAATACATGCAAGTCGAACGAAGAACTTTTGTAGCAATACGAAGGTTTCTTAGTGGCGAACGGGTGCGTAACGCGTTGGTGACCTGCCCAGAAGTGTGGGATAACAGTTCGAAAGGACTGCTAATACCGCATGTGGTCATCGGGTTTAGAAACCGATGATTAAAGCAGTAATGCGCTTCTGGAGGGACCTGCGTCCCATCAGCTAGTTGGTGAGGTAACGGCCCACCAAGGCTACGACGGGTAGGGGACCTGAGAGGGTGGTCCCCCACACTGGCACTGAAACACGGGCCAGACACCTACGGGTGGCAGCAGTAGGGAATATTGGTCAATGGGCGAAAGCCTGAACCAGCAACGCCGCGTGCACGATGAAGGTCTTCGGATCGTAAAGTGCTTTTCTGAGAGATGAGAAAGGACAGTATCTCAGGAATAAGTCTCGGCTAACTACGTGCCAGCAGCCGCGGTAAAACGTAGGAGGCAAGCGTTATCCGGATTTACTGGGCGTAAAGCGCGTGCAGGTGGTTCGGTAAGTTGGATGTGAAAGCTCCTGGCTCAACTGGGAGAGGTCGTTCAATACTACCGGACTTGAGAGCAGTAGAGGGATGTGGAATTCCCGGTGTAGTGGTGAAATGCGTAGATATCGGGAGGAACACCAGTGGCGAAAGCGGCATCCTGGACTGTTTCTGACACTCAGACGCGAAAGCTAGGGTAGCAAACGGGATTAGAGACCCCGGTAGTCCTAGCTGTAAACGATGTGAACTTGGCGTCGGCGGGTTCAAAGCCGTCGGTGCCGAAGCTAACGCGATAAGTTCACCGCCTGGGGACTACGGCCGCAAGGTTAAAACTCAAAGGAATTGACGGGACCCCGCACAAGCAGCGGAGCGTGTGGTTTAATTCGATGCTACACGAAGAACCTTACCCAGGTTTGACATGCAAGTGGTAGTGAAGCGAAAGCAGAACGACCCTTCGGGGAGCTTGCACAGGTGTTGCATGGCTGTCGTCAGCTCGTGTCGTGAGATGTTCGGTTAAGTCCGCTAACGAGCGCAACCCTTACTGTATGTTACATGTGTCATACGGGACCGCCGGTATCAAGCCGGAGGAAGGTGGGGATGACGTCAAGTCAGCATGGCCTTTATATCTGGGGCTACACACACGCTACAATGGCCGGTACAATGGGTTGCTAAGCCGCGAGGTAGAGCCAATCCCCAAAGCCGGCCTCAGTTCAGATCACAGGCTGAAACCCGCCTGTGTGAAGTCGGAGTTGCTAGTAAACGCGCGTCAGCTATAGTGCGTTGAATACGTTCCCGGGGTTTGTACACACCGCCCGTCACGTCATGGGAGCTGGCAACACCTGAAGCCGGTAGCCTAACCGCAAGGAGGGCGCCGTCGAGGGTGGGGTTGGTGACTGGGACGAAGTCGTAACAAGGTAGGTGTACCGGAAGGTGCGCCTGGATCACCTCCTTTCTAGAGTATTGAGCGACCATCTTGCACTCACGGCAGATGGGAGCTCCACCAAAATCTTTCACCCGCGGTGGGTGAAAGTCGACGAAGCCGATGCTTCCTATCACTTCTCAGTTGTTGAGGCCTGTCCTGAGCGGGCCTGTAGCTCAGATGGTTAGAGCACAGTCCTGATAAGACTGGGGTCACTGGTTCGAGTCCAGTCAGGCCCACCTGAATCTTCAGGAAGTGCTCGGGGATGTAGCTCAGCGGGAGAGCAGCGCCTTTGCAAGGCGAAGGCCACGGGTTCGAATCCCGTCATCTCCACTGGGCTTGCGCAAGAGAGGATAAAAAAAGTTTGAAATTGGCGATCTGGATAGAATGATCTGACATAGGCTCGAAACGCTTGGATGTCCTTTGCGACCCGGCGCTGAGCCGGGTCGCCTTGTCGAAAGTTGAAAACGGAAGGGTGGATGGGCGAGTGATGCCCTTGACGGAAGTGAAGAGCATCCCTCGCCGATCGACGGCGATTGGCCTGCAGTTGGCCAACAGAACCTTGAAAACTGAATAGTTAACGATCTTTTTGATGTAGGCCGAACAGTATCAATTTCTCCGCATCACGTGGAGAAGCTACTAAGAGCTTACGGTGGATGCCTTGGCGTCAAGTGCCGATGAAGGACGTGGGACACTGCGATAAGCCTCGGGTAGCCGTGAACAGGCGCCAATCCGAGGATTTCCGAATGGGGAAACCCGCTGCAGCGAACCTGCAGCATCTCCAGGTTGAACACATAGACCTGGAGAAGGGCACCTGGGGAACTGAAACATCTAAGTACCCAGAGGAAAAGAGATCATTTCCCTAGTAGTGGCGAGCGAACGGGAATTAGCCCAAACCGCCCGTGCTTGCACGGACGGGGTTGTAGGGTCTGGCATATGGAAGTTACAAATCGGTCGGTTAGTAGAATGGTGTGGGAAAGCCAACCAAAGAGGGTAATAGTCCCGTATATGAAAACTGACTGACTTCCGCTGGATACCTGAGTACTGCCGGGCACGCTAATCCGGCAGGAAGCTGGGGAGTCCACTCTCCAAGGCTAAATACACTTGACGACCGATAGTGAACAAGTACCGTGAGGGAAAGGTGAAAAGTCCCCCTGTTAGGGGAGTGAAATAGAACCTGAAACCGTAAGCTTACAAGCAGTCGAAGGGCTAATGGCGTGTCGGTGCTATGGCGAAAGCCTGTGCGCGGCGCTATGCCTAACGGCGTGCCTCTTGGAGAATGAGCCTGCGAGTTAATCTCAGCGGCGAGGTTAAGGGAGTAACACCCGAAGCCGTAGCGAAAGCGAGTCTGAATAAGGCGGATAGTCGTTGGGATTAGACCCGAAACCGGGTGAGCTACCCATGGGCAGGGTGAAGCGAGTCTAACCACTCGTGGAGGCCCGAACCTACTAACGTTGCAAAGTTAGGGGATGACCTGTGGGTAGAGGTGATATGCCAAACGAACTCGGATATAGCTGGTTCTCCCCGAAGTAGCTTTCGGGCTAGCGTCATGCGTTTAGTATCGGAGGTAGAGCACTGGATGAGCTAGAGGGCTTACTGCTTATCGAACTCAACCAAACTCCGAATGCCGATACTCCAAAGCATGGCAGTCGGACTCCGGGAGATGAGTTTCGGGGTCGAGAGGGAAACAGCCCAGATCATCGGCTAAGGTCCCAAAATCCAAGCTAAGTGGGAAACGAGGTGAGGTTACTGGAACAACCAGGAGGTTGGCTCAGAAGCAGCCATCCTTTAAAGAGTGCGTAATAGCTCACTGGTCTAGTGACTTTGCGCGGAAAACTTAACGGGGCTAAGCTTGGTACCGAAGCCATGGGATTTGCGCAAGCAAATCGGTAGGGGAGCGTTCCGCCAGCGGTGAAGGTCGACCGTAAGGACGACTGGAGTGGGCGGAAGTGAGAATGCAGGCATGAGTAGCGTATAAACACGTGAGAACCGTGTTCGCCGTAAATCTAAGGTTTCCGACGCCAGGTCATTCCGCGTCGGGTTAGTCGGGTCCTTAGCCGAGGCCGAGAGGCGTAGGTGATGGACATCCGGTCAACATTCCGGAACCGTCTGAAAGGAGCGATGAGGGGACGCAACGAGGTAGACCAGCCTGCGATTGGTTGTGCAGGTGCGATCCGTCTAGGCGTTGAGGCTTGTAGGGAAATCCGCAGGCCGAGCTGAGGCGATAGCGTGCCCTTGAGGCATAAGTGGTTGAGCCTTGTTGCCGAGAAAAGCCTCTAAGCGTTGAGTTTCAGACGCCCGTACCGCAATCCGACACCGGTAGATGGGTGTAAATGCACCAAGGCGAACGGGAGAACCCTCGTTAAGGAACTAGGCAATTTGACCCCGTAACTTCGGGATAAGGGGTACCTGGCGACAGGTCGCAGAAAATAGGTTCTAGTGACTGGTTAACAAAACCACAGGTCTCTGCTAAGCCGTAAGGCGATGTATAGGGGCTGACGCGTGCCCAGTGCCGGAAGGTTAAAGGGAGAGGTCAGACGTAAGTCGAAGCTTTGAACTGAAGCCCCGGTGAACGGCGGCCGTAACTATAACGGTCCTAAGGTAGCGAAATTCCTTGTCGGGTAAGTTCCGACCCGCACGAACCGCGTAACAACTAGAATAGTGTCTCAACGAGGGACCCGGTGAAATTGAAATGGCTGTGAAGATGCGGCCTACCCGCAGTAGGACAAAAAGACCCCGTGGAGCTTTACTGCATCTTGGCATTGAGTTTGGATGTGATCTGTGTAGTATAGGTGGGAGACTTTGAAGCTGGGGCGCTAGCCTCGGTGGAGTCATCAGTGAAATACCACCCTGATTACATTTAGACCCTAACCCCGTTCCGTCATCCGGGCGGGGGACCGTGCCAGGTGGGCAGTTTGACTGGGGCGGTCGCCTCCTAAAAGGTAACGGAGGCGCCCAAAGGTTCCCTCAGGGTGAATGGAAACCACCCAAAGAGTGTAAAGGCATAAGGGAGCTTGACTGCAAGACCAACGCGTCGAGCAGAGTCGAAAGACGGGCTTAGTGATCCCACGGATCCGTGTGGAAGGGCCGTGGCTACCGGATAAAAGCTACCCCGGGGATAACAGGCTGGTGAGATCCAAGAGTTCACATCGACGATCTCGCTCGGCACCTCGATGTCGGCTCATCGCATCCTGGGGCTGGATAAGGTCCCAAGGGTCGGGCTGTTCGCCCGTTAAAGCGGTACGCGAGCTGGGTTCAGACCGTCGTGAGACAGGTCGGTCTCTATCCACTGTGGGCGTAAGGGATTTGA
>Ga0233425_10003748_pt1 | contig 26878 bp, 6 predicted proteins | sample Watercolumn_Towu_2_FD_181712 | JGI IMG/M metagenome (GOLD analysis project Ga0233425, IMG submission 181712) | Freshwater microbial communities from Lake Towuti, South Sulawesi, Indonesia - Watercolumn_Towuti2014_140_MG | ecosystem: Environmental > Aquatic > Freshwater > Lake | place: Indonesia...
AGCTGGAATTGGACAGGGTCTGGTTGATCAGGGTGCCGGGGGCGGCGCTGTTGGAGTAGCCGGTGACGGAAGGGGATGACCCGGTGGCGGTCCAGGTGAAGAGGGTTCCGGCGACGTGTGAGAGCAGCGTCAGGGCGGTGGATGTGCCCGAACAGATCGCCTTGGAGAGGGGGGTATTGGACAGGTCGGGCACGGGGAAGACGGTGACCACGTAGGAGGAATCCGGGCCCTGGCATCCGGCGGCGGCCGGGGTCACCTGGTAGGTAACCCATTCGTTGACAAATCCCGCGTTGGTCAGTGTCTGGTTCAGGATATTGGCAGGGATTACCTGGTTTGCATACCCGGAAACATTCCCCGACGACCCGGTCGCCGTCCAGGTGAACCAGGTGTTGGCCACATCGGAGGCAAGGGAGATATTCGGGGAGGTGTTGTTGCAGATGGAATCGCCTTTGGGCTGGTTGGTCAGGTGGGGGAGGGGTTTTACCCACATGGTGAAGACCGTGTCGTTGCCGGTGCAGGAACCAGTGGATGGAATAATTGTGTAAATCACACTGCCCGGTTGCGGATCGGGATTAAAAAGTTGCTGGTCAATAACAGTGCCAGATCCGTTACTGAAACCCGATATATTTCCGGTTCCCTGAGCTGCGGTCCAGGTAAAGTTGGTGCCCTGACAAGTGGCAGTGAGATTCAGTCCCGTGGTTTGTTCAGAGCATATGGAATCCCACATCGGGTTGACTGTGACCTGGGGTACCGGATTTACGGTTACCCGGTAATTTGTGACCGGGCCAGTGCAGTTGTTGGCGATGGGGGTCAGGTGATAGATCACCGAATCCTCAACAAATACACTTAACGACAATATCTGGTTGATTGTCGTTGACGGAGGCCCTGGGTTGGGAGCCCAACCGGATATGTTTCCGGATGCCTGTGTGCAGCTCCAGGTAAATGCTGTGCCGGCAACATGCGATGTAAGCGTCAGGCTGGTATTGTCACTGTTGCATTGTTCCTGAAACGGCGGAGTGTTCGAAAGGTCGGGAGTGGGATAGACCGCCACCCGGTAATCTGTTGAGTCGCCGGTACAGTTATTGGCCATCGGGAGCAGCCGGTAGGTGACAGTATCGATGTTGTAACCCGCATTGAACAGGGTTTGGTTGATCAGGATGGATCCCGGGCCGGAATTACTGTTGTATCCCGAAATGGCGGCGGAATTTGCAAAGGCCCGCCAGGTAAAGCTGGTATTGGCAACCAAGGAGGTCAGGGTGATGCCTGTGGGGATGTTGTTGCACTGGGACTGTGAAGGCGGACTGTTTGACAGGGCGGGGGTGGGGAACACCACAACTTTATAGTCCACCGAGTCGCCGGAGCAATTGTTCGCCCGGGGCACAAGCCGGTAGATAACGGTGTCGGTCCCGGTTCCGGAATTGGTCAGAACCTGATTGATCAATGTGGTGCCGGGCCCCGGATTACTACCGAAACCGGTGAGGTTGACTGAGCTGGCAAAAGCACGCCATGTAAACGTGGTTCCGGTCACATGGGATTGCAGGGTGAGGGCGGTGGACTGCCAGTTGCATTGCGACTGTGTTGGTGGGGTGTTGGAGAGATCAGGTGTGGGGAAAACAACCACCCTGAAGTCGGTAGAATCCCCGTTGCAGTTGTTGGCTGTTGGGCACAGCCGGTATGTCACCGTATCAATTGAATATCCGGTGTTTGTCAGGATTTGATCGATAACGGTGGCGCCGGGGCCAGGATTACCGGCATATCCGCCCAGGTTTCCTGACGAGGGATACGCTTTCCAGGTGAAGGTTGTACCGGCCACATTGGACAGGAGGGTCAACGCTGTGGATAATCCGTTGCACTGGTTTTTTATCAGAGGATTATTGGAGAGATCCGGTGTGGGGAAGACCACGACTTTGTAATTGGTGGAATCGCCCTGACAGGAATTAGCCGAAGGTAGCAACCGGTAGGTGACCGTGTCGATATTGAAGCCCGAATTTGCAAGCACATGGCTGATCGTAACCGTTCCCGGCCCCGGATTGTTGCTGAAACCCGATAGAGAACCGGAGCTTCCGAAGGCCCGCCAGGTAAAGGTGGCATTGGCCACACCGGATGTCAGAGTGATATTGGTATTTTGGGTATTGCACTGGGATTGCAGAGGCGGGGAGTTCGTCAGCAGAGGTTTCGGATAAACCACGACTTTGTAATCCACCGAGTCGCCGTTACAGTCGTTGGCTCTCGGCATCAACCGGTAGGTAACTGTATCAATCCCGTTGCCACTGTTGATCAATGTCTGATTGATCAGCGTGACGCCTGCGCCGGAGTAACTGCTGTATCCGGAAAGAAAGGCAGAACCGGCAAACGCACGCCAGGTAAAACGGGAGGAGGCCACATTGGACGTCAGGGTGATATTGGTGGCAGTATTGCTGCACTGATTCTGAATCTTCGGATTGTTGGCCAGATCGGGAGTCGGGAACACCGTAACGATATAGTTGGATGACGGCCCGTCGCAGTTGTTTGCATGAGGAGTGATCGTATAGGTGACCGTTTCGATGGTATATCCCGAATTGACCAGAGTTTGATTGATCACAGTCCCGGGAACACTGCTGTTCGAATATCCGGAAATGGACGGGGAGGATCCGGTGGCAGTCCAGGTGAACAAGGTCCCGGAAATTTGCGAAGCCAGGGCGAGGTTTGTGTTTGCATTGTTGCATTGAGACTGGGAAAGCGGTGTGTTAGAAAGATTGGGGACCGGATACACAGTCACCACATAGTTTGTGGTGTCGCCGGGACAACCATTGGCAACCGGGATCAGCCGGTACGTAACGGTTTGAGAGGTGGTTCCCGTGTTGACCAGGACCTGGTTCAGTGTGGTGGTCGGCATTGTCAGATTACTGCTCCATCCCGTCACAGCTCCGGAACTTGGGATGGCCACCCAGGTAAACAAGGTGCCAGCCACATGTGAAGTGAGGGTGATGTTCGTCGCCAGACCGCTGCACTGGGTTTGGGTGGCCGGACTGTTTGACAGGTCCGGCACCGGGTAGACGGCCACTTTGTATATGACTGTATCTCCCAGACATCCGTAGGATTTGGGGACGATGTGATAATATACCGTATCCACGCCATACCCGGTATTGCGCAGCAACTGATCAATGACAGTATCGGGGGTTGCGGTGTTATTGGAGTACCCTGAGATGTTCCCGGAGCTAGCGGTGCACGTCCAGGTAAATCGGGTCGTATCGTTGTTTGATTCGAGGATGATATTTGTTTCTGTACTGTCGCAGATGGACTTGACCAGTGTGCTGTTGGTCAGTACCGGTAAGGGATAGACCAGAACGGTATAGAGTGTGTCAAATCCGTCGCAATCGCCATTGTGCGGGATGATGGAGTACATGACGCTGTCGATGTCCGGTCCCGTGTTTACCAGGGTGTCGTTTAGGAGAATGACAGGCGTGGTGTTATTGGTGTACCCGGTCACATTGGTTGATCCGGGATCGGCTGTCCAGGTGAAAAGTGTGCCGGTTACGGAGGAGGTCAGGGTTATATCCGTCGCCGCCCTGCTGCAGATACTCTTCCGGAGGGTGTCGTTAGTGAGATCGGGGAGGGAATCCACGACAACCTGTTTGATGATGGTATCAGAACAACCCTCTGTGGAGTACGAGATCAGGGTGACATTATAGGTCCCGGAGGAATCGAAGACATGCGTGGGATTCTGAACTCCGGTGACGATGGCGGTACCGTCGCCGAAGTTCCATTTCCAGTTTATCACAGAGTTCTGTGAAACCCATGAAGAATCGTTGAATTGGGTGGGCAGGTCGGCGCAGGCGGATCCGAAGGTGAAATTCGTATGAATGACGGTGTATGTAAGAACCGTCGTGATGGTGACCTGGCAGCCGTTGATCGCGGTCAGTTCACAGGTATATGTGGATCCGGTCACAGGGTTTGGAACGACGATCGACTGGGTAGTGTCCCCGTTGATTGAAGTGTCGCCGTTCACGGTATTCCATTCATAGCTGAAGCCGGGCGGGGCGGTCAGGGTGGCCGACGTATCTCCTTCGCATAAGGCGGTTTGAAGCTCCAGATACCCGCAATAGGCCGATATATACGCATACCCGAAATGGGTGTTGTACCAGCAACCTCTCACCTTGAACTTGATATAGATCGCCTCGCCGTAATAGCTGGTAAGATCCATGCCCACGGTGGTCCAGTCTTTCCATGAGATGTTTGTGATGCAGGAATGCCATCCTGGCCAGACAGTGCCGGTCGGGGGAGCACATATGTAATAGTATCCGCAGGTGGAATCGATGACATTTCCCAGGGTATCGGTGATCATCACCTGGAAATCGGGCTGCATATCGGGCGGATGGCCCCCGTTCTGGAGCACTACGGCATACCGGTAAACGAACAGGTAGTTTGAATTGGAAACGGTGACACGGTAACTCATCTCGGATTCCTTTCCGGTGCCGTTTGAATAGGAAGTGTCCCCGATCCGGGCAATGTACCCTTCCCCGGGAAATACATTGATCAGTGTGTCGCAGGTGTTGTCGTCGAGCCATCCGGGTCCCTGGATGAGCTTGTGCAGCGCCCGCATGAACATCGGCGGCTGGGGGGCCAGGAGAAATCCTTGGACTTCGCAAGGTTCACTGAAATGGCCGTAACATCCGTTCCAGTTCTTGAAATTTCCCAGGTTAAAATTGGAGTTCTCACAATTGGTGATCAACTGTGCACGGAGTGCGGGAAGACATAGAAATGTGAGCAGGAACCAGGTGATAATCGAAAAGATCGAACCAACCCGGATTCTTTGTTGTATTGGACCAGAGTGAGCCATGGATCGAACCTCGGGAATTTCGGGATAAAAATACGATTAAAATCCTTACCGGAACTAATCATCTAAGACAGGGAAATATCAAAAAGGTTGTATTGCGGAGGGCTTAATCTTTGAGGCACCTGACAGCAAAGGCATTGGACCGCAGTGCCGGGTAAAATGAAACGCTGGGTGTGTACTCAATGTCCATCGCCACCTCGTTCATGCCATGTGCCCAGGCCTTGTTGGTCCCCCGCTGGGTGGATGACCAGAAGAGGATGGAACGCAGCACGGGATCATTGACCGGGTATCTCCATACGACGGTATGGAAAAGGATGCCCGAAAGGAAGGCGTTGAATCCCGAGTACCCGCTGACCTTCAGGGCGCTTCCGGCAAAGCCGTTGGAGATATAGAAGGTGAACAGGGTGTTCCAGTCGGCTTCGGTGGGGATATGCCACCCTGGTGGGCAGAGTCCCTGGGCTCCGCCTGAAGAGATGTAACACATGACTTCATCCCACTGGTACATGCCGCCGTATGAGGAACAGTTTCCGGGATTATCATTGGTACAATATTTTTCACTGATGCAGTTATCACGCTGGTACAGGGTAGAAACGATGGAATTCCCGAAGTTGAGGTTGGCCGCCATCCAGCACTGGGAGCCGAGTTGGACGGTCGGATAGGACTGGTTATCACGCACATCAGTAATGTTGTTCCCGCATGCGGGAAGGCCGGGAGTCACCACCTGGATGAACAGGGAAGCCGCATCGGAGCAGCCGTAATTATTGATATAGGTGTAGGTGATGCGATGCCTGCCAAGGCCTGTCACCGACGGAAGGAATTGCTGGCCGCTGACACCCGTTCCGGAAAATGTACCGCTCAGCGGAGTGCCTCCCTTTAGGCGAACAGGTTGAGCGTTTACGATGGTGACGGTGTCGAAGCAAGGAAGGAGAGTGACTTCCGGGCGCGGATTCACGGTCACAGCGGCTGTAGCCTGACTCCCGGTACAGCCATTCGCTGCAGGTACAACCTGGTAAGTCACGCTTCCCGGGACATACCCGGAGTTGAACAGCCGCTGCCGGATCTGGTTACCCGATCCCGGGCCGAAACCGGAGATAGCCGGCGATGACCCGGTTGCGGTCCAGCTGAACTGGGTGCCGGCCACACTTCCCGACAAGGATATCATTGTCCGGGCGCTGTCGCACACCACGGAAGAGGGAGGATTGGTCATGACATCCGGGATAGGTTTCACCGTCAGTATAAAATCGGTGGTGTCACCGTAACACCCGTCAAAAACAGGCGTGATGTGGTATGTGACCGTAGCAGCCACCGTCCCGGAGTTGAACACAGTCTGGATAATGGAATCGGTAGGAATGTTGTTATTGCTGAATCCCGAAAGATTCGGCGATCCCGGTGTACAGGTCCATATGAATCCGGCCGGACCTGAACTGGCAGTAAGCAGGATGGCGGTAGTCTCACCGGAACAGATGGCGCCGGCCGGCGGATTATTGGTCAGGGTTACGGAAGGATTCACCAGGATATAGAAGGTGGTATCGGAACCCGTACAGCCGTAGGCTGTCGGAGCGACATGGTACCGTACTTCACCCGGGGTGGTTAGCTGATTATTGAGAACCTGGTCGATAACGGGGCCTGATCCGTTGCTGAATCCGGTGACATTTCCAAAGCCCAGCTGTGCCGTCCAGGCGAAGGTAGCCCCAGCACAGGTGGACTGGAGGCTGATCGCCGGGGAGGTCAGGTCACAGATACTGTCCCTCATAGGGGTATTGGTTATAACGGGATAAGGATTGACGGTCACCGTGAAGTCCGATTCTGGCCCGTCACAACCGTATGCATGCGGAATGATCTGATAGATCAGCGATTCGGGGGTGTTTCCCGCCAGGAAAAGCTGCTGGTTCAGCCAGATGGTGGGGTTTGTGGTGTTGTCGGAGTACCCGGTGATGTTCCCGCCCGAAGGGATAACGGTCCAGGTGAACCGCGTGGTATCCAGATTGGAAAGAAGGTCGATCCCGGTGAACGAACTATCGCAGATCGAAGCGCTCAGAGGGGAATTGGTCAGTATGGGGGCGGGGTACACAATCACGGTGAACAGGGTATCCTGTCCCGTACATCCGGCGGTTTGGGGTGTAAGGGTATACATCACACTGTCGGCCTGGGTCCCTGAATTTACCAGCAGGTCGTTTAAAAAGGTGGATGGGGTGGCATTATTATTATATCCCGTGATGGCCGGCGAAGAGGCGGAGGCGGTCCACGTGAAGGCTGTTCCGGGGACACCGGGGATCAGGCTCACGTTCACCGTGTTGTTCGTGCAGATTTCCTTCCGGAGGGTGGCATTGGCCAGGAACGGCAGAAGGGTTACAGTCACGGGCTTGATGATGGTATCGGTGCATCCTTCGGTGGAAAAGGAAACCAACTGAACATTGTACGTGCCTGGAGTGGAGAAGCTATGCACGGGGTTCTGGATACCGGTCACGACGGGTGTGCCGTCGCCGAAATCCCATTTCCAGTCAACCACCTGGTTCTGGTTTATAATGCTGGAGTCGGTGAAGTTCACCGGGATGTTCACACAGCCTTCCGAATGGGTGAAGTTCGCCTGAATCACGGTATAACTGAGCACCTGTGAGATAGTCACCTCGCAACCGTTATAGGCGGTGAGTTTGCAGAAATATTCATCCCCGGTTTCCGGCTGCGGGATCAGGATCGATTGGGTGGTATCTCCGTTGATAGTGGTATCCCCGTTAACAGTCCACCAGTCGTAGAAAAAGCCCGGAGGTGCGGTCAGTGTAGCAGAACTGTCTCCGGCGCAAAGGGCGACCTGCATCTGGAGGTAGTCGCAGTAGGCCGATATGTATGCATACCCGTAATGTCCCCCCAGACTGCAATCGCGGATCGTGAACACGATCCGGATTGTTTTACCCACGTACGGAGTGAGATCCATGCCCACGGTGGTCCAGTCTTTCCATTCCGTGTCCGTTCCGGGCAGGGCACATGATTTCCACTCCGGAAGGTTGGGTTGCGCATATACATAGTAATACCCGCAGGTGGAATCCAGAACAACGCCGCCGATATCCTGAACCTCAATAGTGAAGCTGGGTTGCTGTCCCGGGCTGTGATTGGGATCCTGTAATACGATGGCGTACCGGTAAATAAACAGGTAATTCTGTGCCGTCACAGGAATGTCGTATTTCAGCTGTGCGGCATGCTGTCCTCCGGTTTCGTGCCCGAGACGGGCCGAATACGCTTCTCCCGGAAATACGGTAGTGAGCATATCGCAGGCATTCGGGTCCTGGAATCCCGGAGCCGGGATCAGTGAATGTAACGGCGGAGTGCCGGCGGTATCAAATCCGGGAGTGGCGCAGGGATTGTTAAAGGTCCCGTAGCATCCGGTCCAGTTCTCGAAGGTGCCAAGGCTGAAATTCGAATTAGGGCAAGTGGTAGGTAATTGGGCTTGTAATTGCAGGGAGATATGGAACAGCGGAATACAGAGCACAAGGAATCGGCGGATACAATAATCAACTCCCGGAAGTGACTTTTTTTTTAGCTTCTCAGCCAGATAAAGAGCCCGGAAAAATGAACCGGTCATGGCATGGAGTGGTTATTTCAATCCCTGAGGCACCGCACGGCAAAGGCATTGCTTCGCAGTGCAGGGTATATGGATACGCTTGGCGTGTATTCAATATCCGCTACTACTTCGTTCAGTCCATGAGCCCAGGCTTTGGTAGTTCCATGAATGGAGGACGACCAGTACAGGACCGACCGCAATTCGGGATCTGTGACCGGGAAGTTCCAGATTGTATTATGGAACCTGATTCCCGAGAGCAAGGCATTGAAACCGGAATACCCGGAGCTTTTCAACGGGCTGCCGGCAAAGCCGTTGGAGATGTAAAATGTGAACAGGAGATTCCAGTCGGATTCCGTAGGGATATGCCATCCCGGAGGGCACAATCCCTGGGAACCGCTGGCAGAAGCATACCGCAAGACTTCATCCCAATTGTACAGACCGCCATACAATACACAATTGGCAGGATTGTCATCGTAACAATATTTTTCGTCCTGACAGTTATCCCGCTGGGCCAGGGAAGAACCAATTGCCACACCCAGGTTCAGGTTGGCTGCCATCCAGCACTGGCTGCCAAGAACGACGGTGGGATAGACCGCATTGTCCCGGATATCAGTCAGCACCTCCCCGCAGGTGAAAAAGGCCGGGCTCAGAACATGGATCACCTTCGAAGCCGAGTCGCGGCATCCGAAGGTATTTGTGTAATGATACCAGACCGGATGGTTGCCAATCCCGGCCACAGATGGATAGAACCGGTCGTTGCTGACTCCCTGGCCGGTGAATGATCCAGCCTGTGGGATTCCGCCCTTCAGCCAGAGGGATTGCGCATTGGTGGTGGTTATCGTGTCGAAACAGGCTGCCAGTGAAACTTCCGGGACGGGATCCACGGTCACGGTTGCTGAATTGGCGGTTCCTGTGCATCCGTTGGCAACCGGCACAGCCTGGTAGGTCACCCCTCCGGGCAGGTAGCCGGGATTCACCAGGAGTTGCTGAATCATATTTCCTGCCCCCGGCCCCGATCCGGTGATCCCGCCCGATAATCCGGTTATTGTCCAGGTGAATGAGGCCCCCGCCACATGCGACTGCAGGGACAGCCCTGTGGATTGCCGGCTGCAGATCGTCTGCCCGTTGGGCACGAAGTAGATATCCGGGACCGGAAAGACTGTCACCAGATAGTTGGTGGTATCTCCATCGCACCCGTTGGCATGCGGAACGATGTGATAGGTCACCGTCTCCACATTGTAACCCGTATTGGTGAGCACCTGGCTGATCCCCGATCCCGGGATCGAACTACCGGAATATCCTGTGACCTGGACCGATGAGCCCGCAGCTGTCCAGGTAAATTCCGTGCCGGAGACGTTGGAGATCAAAGTGATATTGGTATTCTGATTATTGCACTGTGATTGGGAGGTAGAAGGATTGGACAGATCAGGTGTTGGATACACCGTTACGATGTAATCGGTGGAATCACCCGGGCAACCATAAGCCGCCGGAACCAGCCGGTACTTTACCCATCCGGCAGTGAAACCGGAATTGACCAGGGTGTCGGGAATGAATGTCTGACCGGGACCTGAATTGGAATGATAACCGGAGATATTTATGGAGGAAGCAAAAGCCCGCCAGGTGAATGTAGTCCCTGAAACATTGGATTGCAGGGAGACGGCTGCAGATAGGTTGTTGCACTGGGAGTGACCGGCCGGACTGTTGATCAGGTAGGGAGTTGGATAAACAACAACGGTATAATCGAATAAAGGTCCGGAACATCCCACGGCAGTGGGAGTGATGTGGTAGGTGATCCATCCGGGAACGTTGCCCGAATTCACGAGGGTGTGATTTACAGAGAGCGCAGGCATGGTCTGGTTGGCCCACCCGGTGATCTGGGCAGAGCTGGGCGTGCAGTTCCAGGTGAATGTGGTTCCGGGCACTGAGGCGGTCAGCGTTACATTCAATGCAGTTCCGTTGCATACCGAATCCCCCGGTGGATTGTTGGTGACAATGGGCGTGGGTTTTACCCACATGGTATATGTGGAATCCATCCCGGTGCAACTGGTGGTTGCCGGGGTGATATGATAATCGGCGCTGCCTGTGCTGGGGAGCTGATCAGTCAGCAACTGGCTGATCAAAGGTCCCGATCCGCTACTGAATCCCGTGATATTTCCAATGCCCTGGTTAGCCGTCCAGATAAAGAAGGTCCCGAAACAACTGGCGGTGAGTTGTATATTCGTGACGTTTCCCGAGCAGATGGTATCATGCATCGGCTGCATAGTCAGCTGAGGAACCGGATTGACCACCACCGGGTAATGGGAAACTGGACTTGCACATCCGTTGGATGTTGCAGTCACATGGTAGAACACGGTGTCGGGGGCGGGAGCCGTGGTCCAGAGCGTCTGGATGATACCCGGTCCGCTGCCTCCGCTGTATCCGCTCAGGTTGGGATTGGATGCCGTGGCGGTCCACGAAAAGGACGTGCTGCCGACATTCGAGGAGAGGGAGATGGCGGTACTCTGCCCGCTGCACAGTGTGAATGAGGTTGGATTGAAGAGAATATCCGGGGTGGGTTTGACTTTTATCCAGAGGATAAGCGGTAGTCCGGGGCATCCGTTAGCCGTGGCGGTGATGGTGTATCTGACGGAATCTGTCATATAGGCCGTATTCACCAGAGTTTGTGAAATGGTGCTCCCCGATCCCGGAGAAAATCCCGAACATTGTCCCGAAGGGTTGAAGGTCAGCCAGGAAAAGGTACTTCCTGGGATGGATGACTGGAGCGGTATGCTGGTAGTCTGGCCGGAGCAGATAGGATTTGTCACCGGCCCGGTCGATACCACAGGCAAGGGTTTTACCAGCAATTGCATGGTGTCACGTGCAAGCACCCCGCAGCCGTCGGTGACACGGGCCACGTATTGATAGGCGCCAGGCGGGGGAGAGACTTTTTCGATGCTGTCGTTCCCGGTGAAACCCTCCCATTTGTAAAGGTATGGTCGCCATCCGCCCCAGGCGGTGGCGGTCAGGGTGGCTGAGTCCTGGGCACAGATGGTGTCATCGGGGCCGGCAGAAGCGAAAAATGGGGTATTATCGGCAATATAGATCGTTTTGATGATGGACTGGCTTCCGGAGCAGCCCGGCTGGGCAATGTCGAGGATGACCGTTTCCACCCCTTCGGGAATGCCGTCAAAGAAAGGGATGATGATCAGGGCGGTGCTGTCGGAACCGGCAGGGATGACAACAAAGGTGGGAATGGTCATATAATCGATACCGTTGGTTGCTGTGCCGCCGATCGTAAAGTTGATGGTATAGGGAGTGGGGGTGACCTGCGGCAGGACGAACGATACGATCGCATTGCTGCACCCTTCCACCGCTTTATTCCCCAGGGAAGGAACCGTGAAGGATGTATTCACTGTCAAGCCGACCGCGCTGAAGCTGTTTTTCTCAAGGAATACCCCGGAGTCGAGCGCGTAATCGGCCGCATCGGCTACGGCGAGCTTGATGTGATAAGTGGAACAAGGGATCACAACGTGCCAGGCCGTGTACACATAGGTGAGCCCGTTGTACTGCAGGTTCTGCCCTCCGCCAACAGGCTCCTGGCAGTTTATATAGCTTGGAGGAGGAGTGCCTCCTTTCGGACATGTTACCGGTGCATTGCACCATAAGGCACTCTGGTTATCACATAAATTGTTAATGGTAACCCAGTTGCCGGAACCAGGCATCAAGGCAATGTTTTCGGCATTATTGGAAAAGGTACCGGTGATACCGGGTCCGCTCAGGAAGAATCCGAATGCATCGTTGTAACTGTAACAATAGGTCCATAGCTCTTCCGAGCCGAATACATATCTGAATTTGATGGTGTCGGATTGTGGTATGAAGTCAAATTCCAGGACAGCAGCGTCGTGTGTAGTGGCATTGGCGATGATGTTCAGGTCGGGATCCCCCGCAGTGCCGGCGTTGGTGGACTTCCCGCACATATTATTCGGACCGATCGTATTGGCAGCTGTACCGGAAGTCAGAACTATGCCGGCATTCAATTGAAGCTCGGTAAAAGCAGTTCCTGCTGTGGTAAAGGTTCCGACCTGATTTGAAGTGATGTTGGCCGAGGAACCGTTGAAAGTAACGTTACTTATATTTATGCCATTACCGATCAGCCAGGTGGCGACTAACTGGTAAGGAGTCATTGCCAGTGCAGCGCCCTGGGTCACGGTAAGCTGTGCCCGGCCCTGGAGTCCTGAGAGAACCAGAACGAAAAACAGAAGAAATCCACAATTCCGTCCCATCCGGGAATGGATTGGGTATTGATTCACGGATCAAAAGTACTAAAATATTAGACACCGGGGATGTAAAAAGTTGCTTTTGAATTGCCAGGAATGCACAAGATTGCCATTATTTAATCCTTCAGACATCTCACGGAGAAGGCGTTGTTCAGAAGGGAGGGATAGAATGATGCAGAGGGCGTGTATTCGGGATCGGCCACCACCAGGTTCATCCCGTGTGCCCAGGCCTTGCCGGCACCTTGCCGGGTTGAAGACCAGAACAGGGTGGAACGGAGCACGGGGTGCGTGGAACCATACAGCCAACCTGTATTGTTCGCCTGGAACCCCGAAAGCAGGGCGTTGAATCCCGAATACCCGGTGACCTTGAGGGCGCTGGCGGCAAAACCGTTGTTGATATAATTACTGAATAACGTTACCCACTGGGCTTCGGAGGGGACGTGCCAACCGGGCGGGCACAATCCCTGCGCCGTTTCAACAGTCAGGTAGGTCATCAGCTCGTCCCACTGGTACAGCACGTACCCCAGTGCACAAAGCGCGGGATCATCGTTAAAACAGTATTTTTCATTCACGCAATTGTCACGCTGGCTCTGTGAACCGGGAACCTGGATCCCGAACCGGAGATTGGATGCCATCCAGCACTGGCCACCGATCAGAATCGTAGGGTAGGTTTTATTGTCACGGATATCCCTGAGCGTGTTTCCGCAGGAAAACGGGGCCGGCGACTGCACGGTGATCCACAGCGAATCACTGGCAGAGCACCCATACAGGTTGGTATAGTTGTAAAGGATCTTATGATTCCCGGCTCCTGCTGTTCCGGGGGAGAAGTACCCGGTTAAAGGATTGACTCCCGGCCCGGAATATTGCCCCCCGGTCGGGGTGCCGCCTTTCAGGGGGAAGGGCTTTCCCAGGGTGGTCGTCACCGAATCGGTGCAGCGCCGGAGATCCACCTGTGCAACGGGATTGACCACAACCTGTGCGGATCCCTGCGTGCCGATGCAGCTCCCGTAAGCCGGGGTGACAGTATAAATAACCGATCCCGGCACGTAAACTGTATTGAAGAGATTCTGCCGGATCAGGCTTCCTGAACCCGGCGAATATCCTGATATCCCTGCTGTGCCGGTAGCGGTCCATGAAAACGTGACGCCCGGTACCGCAGAAGCGAGCGTTACACCTGTCCATTCCCCGGAACAGAGTGTGTCAGAAGCCGGGGAGCACAGTACATCGGGAACAGGGAAGACAGTTACGGTAAAGTCCACCGGTTGGCTCTGGCACTGGTCGGCAGTGGCCGTTACGGTGTAGGTGACCGTTTGGTTGGTAAGGCTGGCGTTAACCAGTGTTTGCAGGATCACCGGCCCGGTGCCGCCGCTATACCCTGTCACCTGAGGAGAGCTGCCCGTTGCGGCCCAGGAAAAAACGGAACCCGGAAGGCTCGACTGCAGCACGATACCGGTGGCATTCCCGGAACAGATCTGGGAGGTCGTGGGATCATTGGTGATGACAGGGATCGGCCGGACTTCAGCCACCAGAGGGGTACGGCCGGCGCTCACGCAGGAAGTGACCGTGTTCACCGCTTCCGCATAAAAGGTGGTTGTGGAACCGATGGAAGTGGTCAGTGAGGGACCTGGTCCCGGGTATTGGGTTCCGCCGGCAGGGGCGTCATACCAGTAATAGATTTCCTGGGGCTGCTGAATGACGGATACTGTGACCGGTCCGGGTCCGCACCGGTACACGGGGGAACTGGCCGGGATTGGGGCAGGCGGCGTGGCATATACAGTCACGGGGTGGCTGGCGGAAACCGTGCAGGGGGTGGTGATGGTGCGTGTGACGGTGTATGTGCCCGGGGCGCTCGCTGCAAGATTGATCTCCCCGGTGAGCGTGCTCACAAACACCAGTCCGGCGGGAGTGGCTGAGAACACCCCGCCGGGCTGGAGCCACGCGGGAACAGGATTCGGGGGAACCGGGCACCAGGCGGAGCCGGGGTAGCTGAAATCGGCATCCATGACGGTCACCGTTACATCTGCCGTTGCGGTGCCTCCTCCGCAGGTCTCGACAACTGCCGTATAAATCGTGGTCACTGCGGGAGAGATCACCAGGAGCTGCCCGTACCCAACAATGGTACCTCCGGGATATCCGCCCACATACCATTTCACCCCGCTGGGAACAAAGCGGGTGCTCTCATCGGATGTAGTCCAGCTTGTGCAGTTCCGGTTGGTGGCCGTGAAAGCCACCGTGCCGTTTGCGTTGTGAACTCCCTGGGTGGCGGCATTCCCTTGCCACGTGCAGAACGGCTTGTTGGTCAGGTGATTCTCGATGATGCTGTTTTGTTCATTCAGTACGATCTGGAACGAACCTCGGGTGGTCAGGCAGGCATACATCGGGCACTGGAACCAGTACACCACCAGCTTCCGGTTTGGCGCAACTCCCGTGGTGTAATAGAAGACATAGGGAGGTTCAAAGCTCCCTCCGTTACCGGGGTACCAGTCCTGCCATGGCGCCATGATGCAGTTCTTGGGAACCTGGCCCCCGGTGTTCGGGATGGTCGTAGCGGTGTAGGTGGTCCAGGCCGGGTTGTAAGTGAAGCCGATCCATCCATTGGATCCGACCCAGAACTGGGTAAAGTTCTGGTTGAAAAAGCAGAAGGTGAATCCTAAAGGAAACGGCCCGGCGATCTGGTCATCCCCGTTTGAACCGAAGATGATACCGGTGCCCCCGCCATACGGCTCGGGGGAATAGGGGTAAAGCTGGAAGGTGTAACTGTCGGTTCCGTACCCGCCTCCGGAGGGAGTGGCCGAAAGGGTGGCGGTTCCCCCGAGGCAGATGGTGGTGTCGTTGCTGACGATCAGGTTTTGTGCAGAGGAGGAAAGGGAGCCAACGAGAAGGACAAAGAGGCGGAAAAACGATTTCATCTTTATTATCAGTCTTTCAGGCACCGCACCGAAAATGCATTGTTCCTGTTGGAAGGATAGAACGAGGCCGATGGGGTGTATTCGGGATCGGCCACCACCTGGTTCATCCCGTGAGCCCATGCTTTTCCCGTGCCGTGCAGGGTGGAAGACCAGAACATGGTGGACCGGAGAACGGAATGAGTGGGCCCGTACACCCATGCTGTATTGTTCACCTGGAATCCCGAAAGCAGGGCATTGAATCCCGAATATCCGGTGACCTTCAGGGCGCTGGCGGCAAATCCGTTGTTGATGTAATTGTTGAATAGGGCGATCCACTCCGGTTCGGAAGGGATATGCCATCCGGGAGGGCACAAGCCCTGGGCGCCTTCCGCAGAGCCGTATGCCATCAGTTCATCCCACTGGTACTGCACTGAACCCTGAGTGCATCGCGCAGGGTCATCGTTGAAACAGTATTTTTCATTGATGCAGTTATCCCGCTGACTCATGGAGCCGGAGATACGGGTCCCATAGTTGAGATTGGCGGCCATCCAGCACTGGGAGCCGAGCAGAACGGTAGGATATTGCTTCCCGTCGCGGCGGTCGGTCAGGGTGCTTCCGCAGTTCCACAGGCCGGGATTCTGAACGGTGATGGTCGTGGCGGCGGTCTTCGTGCATCCGTCCATATTGGTAAAGCTGTAAGTGATCGTCCTGACCCCCAGGCCGGCCAGGGCAGGATAAAAGATCCCTCCGGAGATGCCGGTCCCCGAATAGGTTCCTCCCAGGGGGATGCCTCCTTTCAGCACGATGGGTTTTGCCGTGGCAATGGTCACCGAGTCAAAGCAGCGGGTGAAGGTGACCGACGGATTCGGACGGACCAGTACATCGAACGGGGCAGAAACGGTCCCCTCCCCGCAGTTGTTCACTCCCCTGACAGTGATCTGGGCGGTTCCTGTGTACAGAGCAGCCCAGGTGACCGTGACCGAAGTGCCGGAACCGGTGACCGATCCGGCGGCGGGCGGGGCAACCGACCAGTTATAGGATGTGGCGTTGGTGATAGGGGTTGTGCTGTAAGGTACATTTACCGCCGCCTGGCACACGGTGGCGGATCCCGTGATGGTGCCGGCCGCGCCCGGAAGAGGATTGACTGTCTGGGGTTCGCTGTCGGAATTGGTGCATCCGTTTGCATCCGTAAAGGAATATATGATGGTATGGACCCCTGCCCCGGCAGCGGCCGGATTAAAGATCCCGGCGGTCACCCCTGGTCCGGAATAGGTCCCTCCGGGCGGACTTCCTCCCGTCAGTGGAAACGGGGTGACGTTGACGCATACGGCCGCCAGGGGTGCCAGGTTCACGGATGTCAGGGGAAAGACTGTCAGGGGGCCGGTGGCAGAGTTTGTGCAGGAATTGGCATCCGTATAAGTATAGGTGATGGTATGTGTGCCTGCCCCGGCAACGGATGGAGTAAAGGTGCTTCCGCCGGAAACGCCCGGCCCGGAATAGGTGCCACCGGTCGGATTTCCCCCGGTGAGGGGGTAGGGAGGCGAGTTGACGCATACCGCTGCCAGGGATGCCAGGGTGACAACCGGCAGTGAGTTCACCACCAGGGATTTCTGGTCCGATGCGGTGCAGGAGGTGACCTGATCGGTGTAGGTATAGGTGACCTGGTGACTGCCGGTCCCATAGGTCGCCGGGTTGAAGGTGGTCACCGGTACACCGAGGATAGTGTACGTTCCGCCCGCCGGAGATCCTCCCGAAAGGGTGAAGGGAGGGGTGTCGATGCAGACCGGGGTGAAAGAAGCCAGGGATACGACAGGCGCGGGATATATCGTGATGGCTTTGGTTTGAGGGGGGCCTTGCCCGCACTCCGCATTCACCCCGGCCACTGTGAGGTTTCCCGGGGTGGCATTGTTGGCATAACCGACCGAAACCGTAGTATCATTCACGGGGGTGATGGTGGCGCCGGTTCCAGTGTATCCCCACACATATGAATCGGAGTTGGGCTCGGTATTGATCCAGTAAATGTGACCGGAAGAGCCGGGGCAAACGGAAGCCGGGCCGGTGATGGGTCCGGGTGCCGGAGGGGTGCGGATGTAGGTGATGTCAACCGGGGCTGTAGAGGTATTGGCCACATACCACCAGGTATTCATGGACCGGTTGTCGCCCCCGTTGTTTGTCCAGAGATGACAGGGGGTGATGCTGCTGATACAACCGCCCGGAGGGCTTAGCGTAGGCCCGGGGGTTGGCGCAGGAGTCAATCCCGAATCGTCCCAGTTGAATGGTGGCTCCGGACCCGGCGGTCGGATGAGGTCAACCGTGAACCCGTTGTCATTGTTCTCTACATCATATAACGGCAGGTGAGTCATTCCGTTGATATAGGTAAGGGTGAAGGATATTTGCGATCCGTTGGGTACAGCGTTCGGAGGGATGTCGCCGTCAAATCCGTCCCAGGTGAAAGTGTTCCACCCTGGTAGAACAGTCTGCGAGATCAGCCGGTCCATGTAAGGCGGACCCAGGAGACTGCAGTTCAGTACCAGTTCCCCGGATCCGGTTGCCGTAACTTCAAAGGTGAATGTCATGGTAGCCAGGTTGCAGAATGAAGTGGTTTGAACCACCGGGGTGTTCTGAACCAAACTCCCCAGTGTTCCGCTCGGATAAACAAGGATATCCGGATCATTTAAAAAAACTTTATACTGGGGATAGGTGTGCCTGCCGGCGGCTGATTTCCGGGCCTGGTTTGCGGGCATTCCCATCCCTACCTGATAACATCCCGATTCGTTGCAGGTGATGCTGAAATGCCTTCCGTCAAAGCCATTCGGATTGAACCGGGTGACAATGCTGTCGTTGGAGTAGGCGAACATATATCCCAGGAAGCCCACGATGCCTTCCTCGTAAGTGCTTATCTGCCAGCTTTTGGAAAAGACCCGTCCGTCGATCTTGGCATGTGCGGTGGTGTTTACGACCGTAATATCAAAATATTCAAATGTACGGTACGTATTATTCGGGAGCTGAAAGGTCATGAAGTAGTCCCCGTTGACCCCGACAGTAATGGCATAGACTGAATCGGCATCATATCCCGAAGCGCTCAGGTAATCGGGACCGGCAATGGCTTCAGCATAGGTGTCGATAAAGCCGGTCTGCCCGACAGTGGGAGTCTGTTTTTCGAAGATAATGGTTCCGTCAGGCCGGTGTACCCGGTAGGTCAGCGGCGTGGCTGTCTGGTTATTCGATCGCCGGATCTGTCCCAGGCCAAAATAGATCGCTTCCTGTGTATAATCCTGGATGTGAATATACAACCGGTAATCGGCATTGCCGTTATAGAGTGCAAATGGATCGCGGATGCCTTCCGTGCTGCAGAGAATCCGGGCATTGTAAACCTGGTTGGGCATGATCTCCTTCGTCCCTTCCGCAATTCCGGATAAGGTCAATGCCGATAATACATACACCAGAAAATTCCGCCGCATGTTGTAGGAAGTAATGATTCCAGTTCTTATACGAAACCCGGAAGAAACAGGTTCCCTGAATCCCGTTATAAATGTAAACAAAAAAACTGTAAAAGGTTGCAGGAAAAACCACCCTGCTGCCAGGTCACCTGGCCTCTGCCTTCGGAAACTGCCCGAGGAACGGAGAATTGTTCAGTTCATAGGATCGGCGGCTCAGGATCTCTCCTTTACGGCTGAACAGGTACACATGGTCGGAAGCGGAATCGCGGAGGATCACCTGGTAGATAGGCGCCTGGCCGATGGGGACCTCCTTGGCTTCGAGGATGGTATAAGACTTATATGTCTCCCGGATGACCTTACGCACTCCTTCGGGAAGGGATGATTCGGGAATGGTTTTCATGGCGACGGTTCCCGGGGGTGGTGGTGGCTCGGCCGTGGCTGAAGAGGCAGTGGCGGGCGGCACTGCGGAAGTGAATGATGCGGCTGAAAGGTTTTCCACTTTGCGGAGGAAATTCCCATCCTTGTCGAACAGCATGCAGTATTTCCCGTCCCGGAAGCGGATCACAGTGCCGTATATGACCTGCTGGTTATCCAGCGATTTGGCGGCTTTCGAGATCGAAGCGCCCGGCATGATTTCATCCACATACGCGTGCACCTTTTTTGGCAGGTCTGATATGTTAATTTCGGTATATTCCTGGGAGAATAAGAGAACCGATCCGAGCAAACCGGCCATCAGCAACGTAAACGTTTTCATTTCTTCGGATTAAAAACAATACAACAACTCCGAAACCGGGCTTTTATTGTGAATATGCTAAGGAATCAGGCGCTGATGTATGGAATTACCGCTTAACACAAAGTTCTTTCAGTTTTTCCAGGGGGAAGGTTTCAACGCCTTCATGAGTAGGGTCACTCGCGTGTCGGTGCCGATGGATGCCAGTTCTTCGGGGAGGAACGACCTTCCGGCAACCGGTAGATCACCCCGATTCCTTCGGATCCGGCCTTCAATTGAACCGATCCCATTCTTTCCTGCAATTCTTTTTTCGCGAGTTCGATACAAACGGCCGAACCCAGGGAGGCGACCAATCCTGCGCCAACAAAGAGCCATCCGGCGGTTTTCAGGCCGGGATTGGTAACGGTTTCATGCCTTTCATAAGGGAATGAAAAATCAGTACGCGTGGAAGTTGAAGCAACCAACATCATTGCACCGCCCGCGCCGCACAAGACCGGCGCAAGTGCCGACAGGATCTCTGCTGCATCGAGGTATGCGAACAATTTCTTGCTGGTTCCGGCATGATCGGGAGACTGAGCCCAGGATTTTAATGTTTTCCGCGCTTTCGCCACACAAACCGGAGTGAAAAGCGACGACGTCAGCCGGAAGGTGCAGAACATCAGGTGTGTGATATTGGCGGCAGGGTTCACCCCGCCATCATATTCCAGCGGAAATCCGCCCAGAATCACCATTTCCAGGTTGCTTGCCATTCCATTCCCGATGGAAATATAATTGAATACGTTGGCTTTCTTCAGAAAACGTAAAGCCGAATACGCAAGGTCTTCGGAATTTCCAGGGATCTGCTTTCCGGGTGTGAATCCCGGTGGCTTGGGGAAACCGGCTTGCTGGTCTTTTTCAGCCGGAAGACGTAAATTGGTTTTTTGCCTGGATGCATAAAGGCACCTGAAGGCTTCGCCGAACAAATTTTCATTGCCTGCGGCCACCTCGTATTCGTCAATCCCCCTGGAAGAAGATACCCTGATCATTCGGATCAGCTTGCTTTCCATCAGCACAGCCTGTCCCTTTGATACAAGATACCGGGCTTCGATCCCCGGCATCTCCATTCCCAGGAAGGAATTAACTGCCGGACCGGCCCCGGTCCGGGAGAAATCGTTCGTCAGACAGGGGAAGGAGAACACATTGCCATCCTGATCAACAAGCCACAGCGAATCTTTTGTGGAAACGTTGAAAGGTGACATGGATCCGAAGCAGAACCTCAGTTCGATCGACCGTTGGGAATTGATCCTTGACAGGCGGAATGTCGCGGCACCGCCGGCGGATTTCGAAACCGTTACCCATTCCGTCATCTTAACCGTATCCAGGGTTACCGCGTTGATATAGCTGTCGGTTTTGATCTGTCCGTGGATCTGATTCCAGACGACCATGCTCAGAAGCAAAGATCCCAGTGTGTTTACAATTGTTTTCATGGCTGCGGGGTTTAAAGGATTTCTTTGCCACAAAGTAACACCCGGTAACGTCGACTGCGAAACAGAAATGTACCAGACACTGAAAGGCATTTGCAAAATCTGCAACCCATCAGCACCGAATCAATAAAAAACCAGAAAAGGGATGAAAAAATACTACTGCGGAAGTATCCGGTCACGAATCAGGTAAAATCTGCAGGAATTCCCACCCTGCTATACGGATTTCCCACTTTTATGTCCATTCCGGAAATTCGTTTCTACCCCCGACAATCATCAATCATGGCAATCATGGCAATCGTCAATTGTGGCAATCGTCAATCGTGGCAATCGTCAATTGTGGCAATCGTCAATCGTGGCAATCGTAAATCGTGGCAATCGTCAATCTTTAATACATCTTAGCGAAAAAGCATTGATTCTCGACGATGGGTAAAAGGATACGCTGGGAGTGTATTCGATATCAGCGACCACTTCGTTCAACCCGTGTGCCCAGGCTTTATTGGGGCCCCGTTGGGTGGATGACCAGAGGATGGTGGCGCGGAGAACCGGATCGGATGCCAGGAACTTCCAGACCGAATTGTGGAATCTCACTCCGTCGACCAGGGCGTTGAATCCTGAGTAACCACTGGATTTCAACGCATTTCCGGCAAATCCGTTGGAAATGTATAATCCGAACAGGGTGTTCCAGTCGGCTTCCGTGGGAACATGCCATCCGGGCGGACAGAATCCCTGAGCCCCGTTATCGGTTCCGTAATTCATCAGTTCGTCCCATTGGTACATCCCGCCATACGTGTTGCAGTTTGCGGGATTATCGGTCAGACAGTATTTCTCGAACTGGCAGTTGTCGCGCTGAACCAGGGTGGAGGCAATGACATTTCCGTAGTTCAGGTTGGCGGCCATCCAGCATTGGGTGCCTAACTGGACCGTCGGGTATATCTTCCCGTCCCGTATATCGGTGAGGGAATTTCCACAAACCAGCGGAATCGGATCCACCACCGACAGGTTAATGGAATCATTCCGGGTGCATCCCATCGAGTTAACATATGTATAATATACCCAATGGATTCCCGCACCGGCCATACCAGGATAAAAGATGCCGCTGCTGACACCGGTTCCCGAATAGGTACCCCCAAGTGGGATACCACCTCTCAGGCGAATGGGTTGCCCGCTGGTAGTGGTGATCACATCGGTGCAGGCAGGGAGATCCACGACGGGTAGCGGATTCACGGTGACGACTACCGATCCGGAGATCCCCGGACAGCCATTGGCAGTCGGGGAGGCCAGATAGGTCACCCGTTCGATATTGTACAGGGAATTGAACAGGGTTTGCTGGATCAGGTTACCGCTTCCTGCTGAATATCCCGAAACATTCGCAGAGGAGCCGCTGGCAGTCCAGGTGAAGGTGGCCCCGGCCACATGCGAAAGGATGGAGACATTACTGGTTTGCCCCGAGCAAATCGCCTGGGCAGCCGGAGTGAAATAGACGTCGGGAACGGGGAACACGGTGACGGTGAAGGGGATTGCATCACCGTAACAGCTATTTGCAATGGGAGTGACCTGGTAAGTGACCGTTTCCAGGTTAAACCCTGTATTCACCAGTTGCTGGATGATCATCATCCCCGACCCGTTGCTGTACCCGGTTACATTCCCCGAACTACCCGAAGCCGTCCAGGTATAGGTTGAATTGGCCACGCTTGATTGCGGATAGATGGAGGTGCTGGCAGAAGAGCAGATCTGTGAGATGAGGATCGGGTTGGTCACATGGGGCTCGGGATTCACTGTTAGGATCACATTCTGTGAGGCGCCCGGAGGACAGCCCCAGGCAGTCGGAGATACCGTATAGGTCACTGTCTGGATCGTGTTCCCCGAATTGGTAACCGACTGTGCAATCAGGTCCCCGCTTCCGTTGCTGTACCCCGACAGGTTCGGGGAGCTGGCGGTCGTGGTCCAGGTAAAGGTAGTGCCCGGCACATGGGACAGGATCTGAATGGATGAGGTGGCTTCGGAACAAATCGTCTGGGCGGGTGGACTGAAGTAAACATCCGGCGACTGAACCACGGTGACCACGTAATCGGTGACAGGGCCCAGACAGCCATTGGCAGAAGGGGTCAGATGATAAGTCACTGTTTCGATGAACAATCCGGTATTAAGAAGCGTCTGGTTCAGAGAGGTCGTGGGTGTGGAGTTATTCGACCACCCCGTGATGTTCCCTGATGAAGGTGTGCAGGTCCATGTGAACTGGGTTCCGGCAACGTTGGATGTCAGGGTGACACCTGTGGGCGTGTTGTTGCACACCTGGCTGGCTGCAGGTGAGTTCGACAGGTTTGGAGTAGGGAAGACAGTCACCACGTAATTGGTCACAGGTCCGTTGCATCCGTTGGCCGCAGGGGTGATCTGATAGGTCACGGTTTCAATCGTGTACCCTGAATTGACCAGGGTTTGGTTCAATGTCACAGTGGGGACCGCATTGTTCGAAAAACCGGAAAGCTGCGGGGAAGAAGCGGTGGTTGTCCAGGTAAATAAGGTGCCCGAAACGTTCGATGTCAGCGTGATGCCTGTAGCCGTATTGTTACATTGCGATTTTGCTGCAGGAGAGTTGGAAAGGTTGGGGGTCGGGAAAATGGTGACTGTGTAATTCCAGACTATCCCGTTGCATCCGTTGGCTTGCGGAGTAATCGCGTATGTGACCGTCTGATTCACAAACGTAGGATTGACCAGTTGCTGGTTGATCAGTGTTACAGGTGTGGTTGTATTGTTGGAGTACCCGGTGACCAGCGGGGAAGAACTGCTGGCAGTCCAGGTAAAAAGGGTGTTGGCTACATGGGAGGTCAGGTTGATCGCTGTGTAGGTGTTGTTGCATTGCGATTGGTTCATCGGATTGTTCGACACATCCGGAACCGGATATACTGTGACAATATAATCCCATACAATTCCGTTGCATCCGTTAGCTTGCGGGGTGACATGGTAGGTGACCGTTTCGATGTTATACCCCGAATTAAATAATGTCTGGTTAAGGATTGTTGCTGGGATGGCATTGTTGGAATATCCTGAAACGGATCCCGAAGAGCCCGTCGCCGTCCATGTAAACAGAGTTCCGGAAACGTTGGATAATAAAGTAACACCGGTGGATTGTCCGTTGCAGATCGCTTTGGCAGGCGGACTGTTCGACAGGTTAGGTACCGGGTAAACGGTCACAATGTAATCGGTCATCGTCCCGTTACAACCGTTGGCCTGAGGCGTGACATGGTATGTGACCGTTTCGATGTTATACCCCGAATTAAATAATGTCTGATTCAGGGTGGCTGTTGGGATGGCATTGTTGGAATAACCGGATACGGATCCGGAGGAACCTGTAGCTGTCCATGTAAAAAGGGTCCCTGCTACATTGGATAACAGCGTAACGCCGGTAGATTGTCCGTTGCAGATTGCTTTGGCAGGAGGAGTGTTCGACAGGTTGGGTACCGGGTAAACCGTTACGGTGTAATCCGTCACCTGGCCGTTGCACCCGTTGGCAATAGGAGTGAGGTGATAGGTAACCGTTTCTGAGTTATATCCTGAATTGAACAGCACCTGGTTCAGGGTTGTTGTGGGGATGGCATTGTTGGAATAGCCGGAAACCGATCCTGACGACCCGGTGGCAGTCCAGGTGAACTGGGTTCCGGCAACGTTGGATATCAATGTAACACCGGTGAATTGTCCGTTACAGATGGCTTTACTGGGCGGACTATTGGATAGATCTGGAACCGGGAACACCGTAACAACATAGTTCGAATCGGGTCCTGTGCACCCGTTTGCGGTTGGGGTCACCTGATATGTCACGGTCTCAATAGTGAATCCCGAATTGACAAGCGTCTGGCTGATCATCGGTCCCGAATTATCACTGTACCCTGAAAGATTGGGTGAGCTGGGAATGGCGATCCAGGAATAGGTGGTTCCTGTGACAGTCGAGGTCAGCGTAATATTAGTGTTTGCCCCTGAGCAGATGGATTTTTCTGGGGGATTGTTGTTCACATGGGGAGTGGGATTCACCGTGACCACGACCGACTGCGGATTACCGGGAGGACAACCGAAGGCTGTTGGGATGGCTGTGTACGTTACAGTTTCAATCGTGTTTCCGGAGTTCGCGATTGTTTGGCCGATGAATGGACCCGAACCATTTGAATAACCACTCAGGTTCGGAGAGCTTCCGGCGGCTGTCCAGGTAAAAGTGGCACTGCCCACATGAGAAAGCACCTGGATGCTGGTAGCCTGGCCATCGCAGATCGTCTGGGCTGGCGGACTGAAATAGACATCCGGGAGGGAAACCACAGTCACTACGTAGTCATAGACCGATCCGGTGCACCCGTTGGCTGTGGGCGTGATGTGATAGGTAACCGTTTCGATCGCAAAGCCGGTATTGACTAAAACCTGATTGATCACCCCTCCGCTTCCGGGCCCCCACCCTATGATATTGGCCGAGCTCGGGGTGGCTGTCCACGAGAAGGCTGTTCCTGAAACATTGGAAAGAAGGGTGAGATTTGTGGATACATTGTTGCACTGGCTCGACGACATGGGGTTGTTGGACACATCGGGGATGGGCTTGACGGTCACGACGAAATTAGAGACCGGGCCGCTGCAGCCGTTCGCCGTGGGCGTAATGGCATAGGTCACGGTCTCGATCGTGTACCCGGAGTTGGTCAGGACCTGGCTGATCAGCGGGCCGCTTCCGTCACTGTACCCGGTGATATTCGGAGAGCCGGAGACAGCGGTCCAGGCAAAAGTGGTCCCGGTCACATCGGCGGTCAGGTTCAGTAAGGCGGTCCCACCGGAGCAGATCGACTGGGTCAGCGGGGAGTTGGTCACATGGGTGACCGGGTTGACAGTCACAGTCACGGGAAGGGCAGGCCCGTTGCAGGCATTGGCGGTCGGGGTGACGGTATAGGTGACGGTTTCAATGGTGGTTCCGCTGTTTGAGAGGGATTGGGCGATCGTAATGCCCGAACCGGGAGAATACCCGGTGACATTCGGCGAGCTTGCAACGGCTGTCCAGGCAAAGGTGGTTCCCGACACGTTTGAGGAGAGACCGATAGAGGAGGTCTGCCCGGAACACAGGGTCTGTGCCGGGGGGGTAAAGGCCAGGTCGGGTGTGGGATAGACGGTTACGGTATAGTCATATTCCGGGCCGTCGCAATTATTGGCGCGCGGAGTGATTGTATAAGTCACGGTCTCCGTGGTAAAGCCGCTGTTAATAAGGATATCAGAGATCAGTGTTCCGGGTCCGGGACTGTCGGTATAGCCGGTGACCGAGGGGGAGGAGCCGATGGCTGTCCAGGTAAAGAGAGTTCCGGTCACATTGGATGTCAGGGTGATGTTTGTATTCAGGTTGTTGCACTGGGATTTGCTCAACGGGGAGTTGGAAAGGTTGGGAGTGGGAAACACGGTCACCACATAGCTATATACCGATCCGTTGCAACCATTGGCTTGCGGAGTGATCTGGTAGGTGACGGTCTGGGTGGTAAATCCGGAATTCACCAGGACCTGGTTGATGTTGATCCCCGGGGCCACGCTGTTGGAGTAACCGGTGACGGCGGGCGAGGATCCGGTTGCGGTCCAGGTGAAAAGGGTTCCTGCCACATTGGATCCAAGGGTTATCAGGGTGTTCTGGTTATTGCACTGCGCCTGGCTGAGCGGTGTATTGGAGAGGTTGGGTGTGGGAAATACCGTGACGACATAGTTGTAGACCGAACCGCTGC
>Ga0233425_10003749_pt1 | contig 26851 bp, 18 predicted proteins | sample Watercolumn_Towu_2_FD_181712 | JGI IMG/M metagenome (GOLD analysis project Ga0233425, IMG submission 181712) | Freshwater microbial communities from Lake Towuti, South Sulawesi, Indonesia - Watercolumn_Towuti2014_140_MG | ecosystem: Environmental > Aquatic > Freshwater > Lake | place...
CGTGGCGGCCAAAGCGTGCGTCGGAGCGTGTTGCGCCGAGCGGAATGGCCACGTGGCGGCCAAAGCGTGCGTCGGAGCGTGTTGCGCCGAGCGGAATGGCCACGTGGCGGCCAAAGCGTGCGTCGCAGCGTGTTGCGGCACCGCCGACGCGGGCGCCCCTCACTCCAGCGGCGTCTTGTCCACCTTCGGCACTGCCGCCTGCATGCGCTCCGCGAAGTGATCGGCGGGCTTCGCCTGGCTCATGTCGAGCTCGAAGTCGGGGCGCTCCATCGGGGACAGCTTCTCGACCAGCTCTTCCTGCTCGCGCTTCGACAGGCCGAGCGCGTCGAGGGCGCCCTTGTCCAAGCTGCCGCTGCCGGCGGAGAGCCCACCGCCCTCTGCGCTCACCAGCTTGCGCAGCGCCTCGAGCTCCATGCGGCTCATGCGCGTGCCGCAGACGTCGTAGTCGATCCAGGCCTCGTAGGAGTGGGGCGCGAGCCTCTTCAGCATGCCCGCCATCACTCGGCCGTACTCCTGGATCTCCCACTGCGCGTGGGCGTCCACGCGCAGCTTCAGGAAGTGCTGCAGGTTGTGCAGGTCGATCTTCCAGTACCACTGCGTGTAGGTCGAGAGCGGCAGGTCGATGCGCGCGAGCTCCCGCGCCATCTCCTGGTTCGTCATCCACTCGTACGCCGACTGCGAGAGCCGGCGGATCTCGTTCCAGCGCGCGATCGCCTCCGCATACTGCGCCTCCGGCACGCTCTGTCCGCTGCGCCCCTGGTTGTTCTTCGCGCTCTGCGTCTGCAGCTGCTCTTCGCTCGGGGTGTAGAAGAGCATGGGCATGAGCGAATATCGACCGGAGTATTCGTTGACGCTGTTGTGGACGACGAACCCGTCGGCGACGAAGTTGTGGTACGGCCCGGCGACCTCGAGGTCGTAGGTCATCTCTTCACCGACGTACTCGATGCGAGCGACCTTGGAGAACTGCCTGACCAGCCGCGCGGGGGTGGGGCGTCGCTTCGCAGTGGGATGAGGTTGCCTGCTGCGTCCCTGCCAAAATCTGGCCAGGTCGCGCCCCATCGAGACCGATTCGAGCAGCTCGAGCTCGAGGTTGTCGGCGTGAACGCGGTCGTGACAAGCCCGACACAACGAGATCAGGTTGGACTGGTCGCGCGCACGGGACGCGTTGTGCCATACCGGGTCGACGTGGTGGGCGTGGAGGTGCGCCTTCGAGCCACAAATCGTGCACGAATGCTCGAAGCGAGCGTGCACGCTTGCAGCAACTTGCGTCGTCCAGCGACCGATGCCCTCGCGCTCGGTCGAGAGCCCACCCTTCCAGAAGTTCGAGGCCGGCCCCGAACGCGCTCGACGAATGGTCGCGAGGTGCTCGGCGGTCATTGCCCTGGGCTTCGCCAGCGTGCGCCGCTGCCCGCGTTGCGCGAGCCCAGACAGTCGCGCCTTCTCGCCAGGCGAGAACCCGAGGCCGTACTGCTTCAAGTACTTGCGGATCGAGTGGTAGGAGATGCCGGCCCTGGCGGCGATTTCATCGACGCCGAGCCCCTCGGCGCGTCGCGCGCTTAGCCACTCCCGATCGCGGTAGGCCGGCGTCCCGTTCACGGCAAAGGCCGGCGCATCGCCGCTCCACGTCACGCCGCTCCCAGCCGTGAGCCGAAGTCCCGTCGCCTGTTCCAGGGTCAGCCAACCGCGTTCGGTGAAGCAGCGGTGGTCCTTCGACATCTTCAGGCTGTAGCCGTTCTCCAGCGTGACCCGGAAAACCGGCTTCACACCGCTCTCCCACACATCCACCACGTTCGTGTGGATGATCTCTCCGCTCTGCTCGTCACAGCTCCGGAGTCGCATCCGCGACAGCCGCTCGCGCATGGGCACCTTCACGATCGATCGGCGTGTGGCGAACGCGTGCCAGGCACGCCCGCTGACCAGGATGCTCGGCGCCTTGCGTGACCCCGGTTCGACGCGACGGCACGCGAGCGCGCCGCTGCGGACGTACTCTCGCAGCGTCTCCTCGCGCCGCCGAACGAGGCGCGCGAGCTCGGGGATCGTGTACTCCAGCTCGGGATTCACACGGCTCGCGTAGAGCGGCTTCTTCTTCGCGATGGGGTGCTCCGTCCCGTGCGTCCACATACGATGGAAGTCGGCGATGCTGACGTTGTGCCGCTGGCGGCGCCCGCGCTTCTCGGCACCAGGGAGGTCGAAGTAGAGCTGAGCGTCGCCGGCCAGGCAGGCCGTCCTGTGCCTGATCCACTGTCTTGCCACGAACATCGGCATGCAGCAGTGGAACTTCAGCTCCACCATCTCCGTGGGCGTCGTGTGCAGATGGCGGCGCAGGTAACGCAGCAGGCCGCGGGTGAGCTGCGCCTTGCGGGTGCCGTAGCCGTAGCTGACGCGCGCCGCGCGCTCGATGCACTCGTCGGTGCCCATGTAGTCGACCAGCGACACGAAGCCGTGGTCGAGCACCGGGAAGTAGAGGCCGAGGATCTCCTCGGCGCCGGGGGAGACGGGGCGGCGCGTGTCGCTCATGCGATGAGCTCGGCGATCTGCACGGCGTTCAGCGCGGCGCCCTTGCGCAGGTTGTCGGCGACCACCCACAGGTTCAGCGCGCCGGGCACCGCGAGGTCGTCGCGCACACGCCCCACGTAGACCGGATCGGTGTTCGCCGCGTGCAGGGGCTGGGGCTCCTTGCCAGGCGCGTAGTTGCCGTCGTCCACGAGCTGGATGCCGGGCGCCTTGGCCAGGAGCTCGCGGGCGCGCGCGGCGCTGAGCGGGCGCTCGAAGCGCACGAACACGCTCTCGCTGTGGCCCGTGACCACCGGGACGCGGATGCAGGTGGGCGTCACGCCGATCTCGGCGTCGCCCATGATCTTGCGCGTCTCGTTGACCATCTTCAGCTCTTCCTCGCTGTAGCCGTCCTTGCCGGGCTTCCAGTCGCAGAGCAGGTTCATCGCGATCTGACCCGGGAAGACCTTGATCTCGGGCTGCTTGCCCGCGCCGAGGGCCGCAACCTGCGCCTCGAGCTCCTCCGCGGCGGCGTGGCCCTTCCCGCTCGTGGCCTGGTAGGTGCTGACCACGACGTGGCGCACCCGCGCCTCGTCGTGCAGGGGCTTCAGCGCGACCACCATCTGGATGGTGCTGCAGTTCGGGTTGGCGATGATGCCCTTGCGACGGTGCATGACCGCCTGCGGATTCACCTCGGGCACGACCAGCGGGACCTCGTCGTCCATGCGCCAGGCGCTCGAGTTGTCGATGACGACGGCGCCGGCCGCGGCGGCGATGGGCGCGAACTCGCGAGATGCGGCGGCACCCGCGCTGAAGAGCGCGATGCTCACGCCCTCGAACGACTTCGGCCCCAGCGCTTCGACCGTGAGCTCGCCGCCGCGGAAGGGCAGCTTCTTGCCGGCAGACTTGGACGACGCGAGCGCGATCACGCGGTCCGCGTGGAAATCCCGGCGCTCCAACGTGCGGAGCATCTCGCGACCGACCACGCCGGTCGCGCCGACCACTGCCACTACCATGCTCATGTGCGTTCTCCGTGCGCTGCGGCGGCGCGCGCCGCGGCCCGGAAGGTAGCTCAGAGCGCGCCCCCAAGCGACCATTCTGCTACGCTCGGGCCACGATGCTCCGCCGCCGCCGCCTCCCCGCGCTCGCGCTCGCGCTCGCCGGGGGCGCTTGTGCGCACGCGGGCGGTGGCGGCTCGGATCCCTCGCTCCCGCGGGGGTCCGTGGCGCCGCCGCTCAGGGTGGTGACGCCCGCGCGCATCGTGGCGCTGCCCGATGCGTCCGCGTCGCTGGTCGAGAACGACCCGGACGGGAGCACTCGCTTCATCTCGCGCGGCATGCGCGTGCTGGCCCGCCCCGACGGGTCGCTGGAGCGCAGTCGCCAGACTTTCCCCGCGGGGCGCGTGGTGCGCGCGCTCCGGCTGCCGTCGCGCCTCGACGCGGGCTACCTCTTCTACGCCTCCGGCTCCGGGTCCACCCACATCTGGAAGGGGTCGTCCTGGACCGAGGACGTCGTCCCCTTCGCGAACGTGGACTTCGACGCCGAGCGCATCGTCGACGGCTTCGATCGCATCTACCTGCAGGACCAGCGCTCCTTCGACGTGGTCGCGCTCGACCCGGAGACCGGCAAGCCCACCGACCTGGGTCCGCTGCCGCCGTCACCGGCCTACTCGAGCATGGCCTTCGCCGACGCCTGGATGGGCGTGGTCGAGGTGCCCTTCCGCGGAGTGCTCGCCACCTTCGACGCCGGCGCGAGCTGGCGGCCGCTCGGCCTCTCGCAGAGTTACGGCGTCTACCTGGAGAAGGGCGAGATCGCCATCAACACCGCACAGGGCCGCTTCGTGCTCGACCCCTCGGGCAAGCTGCGGCAGCGGGCGCAGGTCATCGATGACGACGCGACCTTCGTGGGCGCGGGCAGGCGAGGCGGCGCCGGTGCGACCGCCGCTCCCGTGCCGCCCGCGCCGCCGCCGCCGCCGGCGCTGGGCCCGCTCGGCAAGCTGCCGCTGCGCGAGGCCATCCTGCACGGGATGCCCGACGCGCCGGACTCGGCGCTGGTGGCGAAGGACGGGGTGCTCGCGCGCGTGCGGCTCAGCGACGGGAAGCTGCTCGACGTGGCCGAGCGCGCATTCCCGCCGGGGCAGCGCTGCCACGGCGTCCCGCTGGGCGATGGCTTCGGCTTCGTGTGCGGGCAGGAGCGCGGCGCGACGGTGGTGTACGCATACAAGAAGCCGCTCGCGCTCGAGCCGGTGATGCGCTTCGACGAGCCGCGCTTCGTGGCGCCGAGCGGAAACGGCGCGCTGGTGGTGCGCGGGCCGTGCGCGGGCAAGCAGGCGACGGCCGTCGGCGCGTATTGCATCCGCACGCGCGACGGTAAGCAGAGCGAGATGCGAGTGCGCGGCGATCTGGGCGTCGAGCGGCTGGTCGCGCTCTCGGACGGCGGCACCGCGGTGCTGGTGCCGCCGCGCCTGGGTGCGCCGGGCACGCTGACCCTGGTCGCCGCGGACGGCAGCGCGAAGACGGTGAAGCTGAAGCTCCCGAAGGACGACGTGCAGGGCGTCGCGATGCTGAAGAAAGGGCTGTGGCTCGACGGCTTCATCGAGCGCGAGTCCGCGGGCGCTGACGACAAGCCGAGCTCGACCCCGCTCGTCGACAAGGTGCTGAGGAAGAAGGGCAAGAACGCGCAGGGCAGCGAGAAGGCGCCGAAAGCCGACAAACCCAAGTGGAAGAAGCAGCTCTCGGGCTGGGTGGTGGCCGCCGGGCCCTTCGTGGGGGTACGCATCGAGATGGACGGTGCCGTGCACATCGGTCGCATCGAGAGCGACATCGATCGCGCGCTGCTCTCCACCGACCTCGCGCTCGTGCTCGGCCGCGGCGGGAGCGCCAGCGAGAGCATCGACGGCGGCTTCGCCTGGCGCGAGGTCGAGCTGCCGACGGAGAGCGCCGACCCCGTGGTGCGCGCGCGCACGGACCAGAGCACGGAGCGCGGCTGCTCGCGCGTGGGCTGCCTCGCGGGCTCCTGGATGCGCGTCGGCTGGCGCGGCAAGACCGAGAAGAGCGACATCCAGGTCGTGGAGGCGCCGAAGTACTCGCCGCTGCCTTCGAGCCGCGGCGGGCGCTGGAACCTGAGCTGCTCACCCACGGGCGAGGTGGTGGGTCCCGCGCCGAAGCCGGAGCCGAAGGTGCCGACCCGGGACGAAGATGCGGGCATGATCGGCAGCCCTGGCATGTGGGGCCGGCACCGCTGGGGCATGGCTCCGCCACCCACGCCGTCCCCCGACGAGCTGAAGAGCAGCGAGTGGCTCGCGTTCAAGGGCGTGGCGCCGCCGGCGAAGAAGGCCGCGGAGCTCGGCTTCGACCTGGGCACCGAGCACCTGGCCGCTCAGGTGCGCGGCTACATCTGGGGGCCCCGCGGCGCGAGCTGGGACCGCGTGGGCAACCTGGTGTTCCGCCTCTACGACGCGTTCTCCATGAACCGCGCGGTGTGGTCCACGGCGAGCGCACGCCCGCCGTGGAACGACGCCGTCGCCGCGAGCCAGGTCTTCGGTCGCGACTACAACCAGCCGGCCGCCTGGTTCCCGGTGCTCGAGCCGTCTGGGCGCGCCGCGGCGATGCTGCTCAACGTGCAGAGCACGCAGCAGCTGCTCTTGCTCGAGGAGGGCCGCGCCCCGCTGAACGTGCAGGACGTCGTGAAGTGGGGCCTCTACCAGCTCTCGGGCGCCGTGAAGGTGGGCAGCACCTGGTACCTCGGCTCGTACATCGCGGGTAGCTCGTTCCGGCTCTTCAAGGTCGACGGCGGCCGCGTGGTCCTGCTCCGCGACTACCCGATGGCCAGCGGCTGGCGACCGAACACGACCTTGGTCGTGAACCTGGTGCGGAACACCCGGGGTGACGCCCTGGGCGTCTGGGTCGAGGCGCGGCGGACGCGCGGGGCGGCGACGACCTGGTTCGTGTACTCGATCGACCCCGAGACGGGTGAGGCGCTCGACATGATCACGATCGACCCGAACGACCTGTCGCGGCTGCCCCCGGTGTGCGCGGAAGGAGCGGACGGTTGGCTGCTCGTCGGCGAACCGCCCATCGAACCGTACGTGGACTACGCGCAGAGCGCCGACGGTGTGCGTTCTCGAAACATGCAAGCGAAGATGCTGGTGCAACCCGAAGGGCTCTGCGTAGAAATACTCAGCGCCGAGGCGGACACGGACGTACCAGCACGGATCGCCCGCGGCGACGCCGCGCTCGCCGGGAAGGACCCGATCCCCCTCGTGCTCGAGGAACGTGGCCGCGGCGGGCGTCGCTGGGGCTTCCGTTGCGTGCGTTAGAGCAGTTGGCGTCGCTCGCGTTGCAAACCTGAAAGACTCGGGCACAGCGACGCAACGAGGACATAAGCCAGCGCTTCCCGGTATTTGCAATTTCCCACGCGTGCTGCTACCTGATGCTCGTCCGCGTGGAGCGAGGCTGTCCCCCCCCCGGCCCCTTCACGCGGACGCTTTCATTTTGTCGGACCCGCCGGCGACGTGTCGGGTGATTGTCGGCGTTTGTCGGGTTTTTCAGCGGCCGTGAGCAACCCCGCCGCGGACCCGCTAACCTTCTCGTCCTCGGAGGCCTCTTGCGTCGCTTCGTCGCTCGCTCGCTAGCTCTCTCTCTGCCCGCGATCGTCCTCGCGAGCGCTGCGCTCGCCGCCAGTTGCTCGGACGACGACGGCGGCGGCACCGGCACGACCAAGCCTCCGGAGTACCCGAAGCCGGGTCCCGGCGAGATCTGCGAGTGGCCGCCGAACCCGGCGTTCGTGAAGATCCAGTTCCAGCCGCCGCTGACGGCGCTCGCTCCCGACCAGACGCGGGAGATCGACGTGATCGTCGCGCCCGACGTGTGCGAGCCGACGAAGCTCAGCTTCGAGAGCAGCGACGAGAGCATCGTCGCGGCGCCGCCCGCCGAAGAGCTCTACCTGACCAAAGCGAGGTTCAAGATCAAGCTGACGGGCAAGGGCCTTGGCAAGGCCACGCTCACCGCGCGCTTCCCCGCCGGCGACGGCACCGACGTGACGAGCGAGCTGCCCGTCGAGGTGATGACGGCCGACATCCCGGCTTGCTCGGGCAGCGGCGCCGGCAAGCTCGACGACGGCAAGACCATCAAGGGCAGCGGCGGCCTCGCCGGTGCGAGCATCGGGCTGCAAGCCGGCGGCACCAAGCCCAACAGCGGGAGCTACCTGTGGAGCGTCGCGCCCTTCGACGTCACGATCGCCTGCGGGAAGGATCAAGCCCCGGCGGGCTACACCGCCATCGGCCCGGCGGTGACCTTCGGGCCCGTGACCACGCGCCTGCAACGCGAGATCCCGTTCAGCGTGCCGATCAACCCCGCGGTGATCCCGGACGCTGCGGTGCTGCGCCACGTCACCGTGAGCTACACCGGGCCGCGCGCGCTGAAGCCCCGCGCCATCCCCGTGGCGAACCCGCGCATCGTGCGCAACGACGCGGGCTACAGCCTGGAGTTCATGGCGCCCTGGCTCGGGACCTATCAGGCCGTGGCGCAGACCGAGGGCGGCACCAAGAAGCGCACACGCAAGCTCACGCACCGCGCGCTCATCGGCATCTCCATGGGCGGCGGCGGCACCGCGATGTTCGGCTTCCGCAACCACGACAAGTTCGACGTGCTCGCGCCCCTTGGGGGCCCGGTGGACTGGACCTGGATGCTCGGTCACATCGAGAAGAACCACCTCGCCGGGTGGCTGCCCAACGACGGCACCACGCCGCCTGCGGCGATGGCGCCCATGCCCACGCCGACGTTGCCGTACGAGCACCCGAGCACCTTCAACCAGTGGTGGTACGAGTACCCGAAGACGGGCAACGGAGGCAGCTTCCCGCGCGCGGAGTACGTGCAGATCTTCCGCGACCTGGCGCTGATGTTCGGCAACCCGAACGGCTACAACCCGGCCAAGTACGGCGAGAACCTGCCGGCGGGCATCGACCCGATGGACAAGACCGTGGTCGGCGACCACCCGGGCCGGCAGTGCGCGGTCTGGATCGACCCGCTGGACGGACCGGACAAGGCGAAGCAGGAAGAGCTCGACCAAAATTGCCCCAAGGAACGCTGCAAGTACACCACCACGCTCACCAACTACTACGACGACGAGTTCAACCCGAAGGGGACGTTCCCCGTGATCACGGTGTGCGACGGCTCGCAGCAGGACTCGACGCTCTCGCCCTGGGCGAACACCTGGAAGCCGACGAACAACGAGAAGCCCCTCGAGCTCGCGCTGGCCGTCGACTACAACGGCAACGGCAAGCGCGACGAGAACGAGCCGCTCTTGCGCCAGGGTCACGAGCCCTACGACGACTTCGGCAAGGACGGCCTGCCGAGCGACAAGGAGCCGGGCTACCAGGCCGGCGTGAACGAGGACCCGGCGGGTGACGACTGGCACCCGCAGTACAACCCGACCGGGCTCGAGGGCAACTACCGCTGGGACGAGGGTGAGCCCTTCAGGGACGACGGCCTCGACGGCGTGCCGAACACCAAGAGCAGCCCCTACGACTTCGGCGAAGGCAACGGCAAGTTCGACTACGCGCCGGGCTACCGCACGTTCCTGGAGCGCGACTCGCGCACGGTCATCCAGCAGCACCCCATGGGCACGCACGACAAGCCCTTGGACGACGCGGCGCTCGCGCGGCTCGACCTGTGGACCGACGGCGGCACGCGCGATCTGTTCAACTTCGCGGTGGACGCCTCGGCGATGGCGGGCGCGTGGTTCTCCCGCGACCGCATCACGCACTACTACACCGAGACGCACAACATCCCGGGCCAGAACCCCAAGGACCCGAAGACCTTCACCGCCAGCAAGCTGGACTGGAGCAGCATCCCCGGCGGCGTGATGCTGCGCTACGGGAAGATCGACCCCGTCGCCAAGGACATCGATCTCGGCTCGGGCCAGCACGTCGGCACGGTGGACGAGATCGCGCGGCGCCTGCAGTCCGCGCTCTACTTCATCGGCAGCCGCTGGCCGGACTCGCCGCGCTCGCACGACGAGGCGAGCAACATCGACCCGGTGGACGGCGCGACCGCCTGCGAGGTGAACGGTGCCTGCGACTGGGAGTTCACCGACTCGCGTGGGCGCAAGGGGCCCGTGAGCGTGAACCTGCCGCCGGGTTACGCGCACAAGGGCCTGCAGAACAAGCGCTACCCGGTCATCTACTTGCTCCACGGCTATGGGCAGACACCCGAGGACCTGAAGGCCGCCATCGTGTTCCTCTCGAACTGGATGAACTTCCCCGGGGACTCCAGCGCCACGCGCCTGCCCAAGGCCATCATGGTCTACGTGGACGGCCGCTGCCGGCCGGGCGCCGACGAGGCCGAGTGCATCCGCGGCACGTTCTACACGGACAGCGTGCGCGAGAAGGGCCCGAAGATCGAGAGCTGGTTCCTGGAGCTGATGGACCAGGTCGACAAGAAGTACCGCACGCAGCCCGCGAGCGAGATCGAGTGGGTGGAGTGATGCTGGTCCAGTGCGAGAGCTGCCACCGCCACGTGCGGGAGAGCGAGGAGGCGTGCCCGTTCTGCTCCGCGCGCCGCGAGGCACGCCGCCGCACTGCGCTGAAGCTCGGCCTGGCGGGTGCCGCCGGCGTCGCCATGATGACGATCGGCATCGGCTGCGCCTACGGCATGCCGGAGGAGGGCCCCGACGCCGGCGACGACGCGGGCGCCGACGCCGGGGCGGACGCGCCCGACGACGCCAGCGGGCAATGAGACAGGCCGTCGTCGGCGAGACGCCGCGGCCGAAGTACGTGGTCTGGGAGATCACGCTCGCCTGCGACCTCGCCTGTGGTCACTGCGGCTCGCGCGCCGGCAAGGCGCGCGCGAAGGAGCTCTCGACCGCGGAGTGCCTCGACGTGGTGCGCCAGCTCGCGGCGATGGGCACCGAGGAGATCACGCTGATCGGCGGAGAGGCCTACCTGCGCAACGACTGGACGACGATCGCGCGCGCCGTCGTGGACGCGGGCATGCGCTGCGGCATGACGACCGCCGGGCGCGGCTTCGATCGCGAGCAGGCGCGGGCGGCGAGGGCCGCGGGGCTCTCGGCCATCAGCGTCTCGCTCGACGGCCTGCGAGACGCGCACGACCGCCAGCGCATGGCGGGGAGCTTCGAACGCGCGCGCGAGGCCATGCGCCACGTCCGCGACGCGGGCCTCGGGCTGAACGCGAACTCGCAGCTCAACCGGCTGAGCGCGCCAGACCTCGAGGGCGTGCTCGACCTCCTGATCGCGGAGGGCGCGCGCGGCTGGCAGGTGCAGCTCACCGTGCCCATGGGCCGCGCCGCCGAGAACGACGCCTGGCTGCTCCAACCCTGGGAGCTGCTCGAGCTCTACCCGCGCTTGGCCGCGCTCGCGGTGCGCGGGCGCGAGGCCGGCGTGGCGTTCTGGCCCGCCAACAACATCGGCTACTACGGACCGTACGAGAGCCTGCTCAGGAATCGCGGCGTCGAAGGCGCGCGCGTCTGGCACGGCTGCCCTGCGGGCACCTTCGCGCTCGGGCTCGAGGCCGACGGCAGCGTCAAGGGTTGCCCGTCGCTGCCCACGGCGAGCTACGTGGGCGGCAACGCGCTGGCACGGTCGCTGCGCGAGATCTGGGACGAGACGCGCGAGCTTCGCTTCACGCGCGACCGTACCCGGGACGAGCTCTGGGGGTTCTGCGCGAGCTGCTACTACGCCGACGAGTGCCGCGCAGGCTGCACCTGGACGGCGCACACGTTCTTCGGCAAGCCGGGCAACAACCCGTACTGTCATCACCGCGCGCTCGAGCACGCGGCTCGCGGCGAGCGCGAGCGCCTGGTGCGCGTGGAGGCACCGCCGGGCGTGCCCTTCGACCACGGGCGGTTCGAGATCGTGGTGGAGGCGGAGGGCGCCGGGGAAGCGAGCGCGAGGCGGCTGACGGTGCTGTGCTGAGCGGAAGCGTCAGCTCCCCAAGCACCCGAGCAGGAGATCCACCTTCGCCGCCTTGTCGTTGCTCACGGTGGTGCAGGACGTGGGGCAGAGCGTGACCTTCGTCGGGTTCGCCGGGTTGTCGTAGTAGAAGCCGTTGCCCGTGCAGGCCGCCGCGTTGGCGACCTGCGGGTAGGTCGTCGGGGTCCCGGTGCCGCCCGGTGTGTACTGCACCTCGACCTTGGTCCAATCGATGACACCGGCGTCGCTGTTCTGCGGGGTCAGGAGCTCGCAGGCCACGGCCTTCACGATGCTGTTCGCCAGGTTGTTGAACACCGTGGAGTAGTTCGTGTCACAGACCGGGTGGCGCAGGCCGCCGGTCAGGATGCTGAGATCCTGGTAGGGCGGACCGGCGTTCACGGCGGTGGAGCACACCGCGGTGGTCTTCGGAGCCGTGGGCTGGAGCGGCGTGCTGACGCCGATGATGGAGTGGAAGACGTAGTTGCGCTTCGCCGCGGTGCCGAAGTACCCGGCGCCCGCGCCCGTGAGCAGGAAGGCGTCGAACTGCGCGGCCGTCGTCGGGTTCGAGGTGTCGTCCGTGACCTCGATGAACGCCTTGTAGGCGTTCGGGCGCAGGTTGGCCTTGATTTGCGTCCACCAGGTCGTGTTCATGAACAGCGAGAGTGAGTCCCAGCTCTCGATGCTGCGGTTCACCTGGAAGAACTTGGGCGGGTTGTTCTGCCCGCAGGTGGCCGCGCCCAGCGGCGGCAGCACACAGACCTGACGCGAGACGGTCGGGTAGGCGGAGTTCGCGAACATGATCACGCGGTAGTCGAGGCCGCTCGCCTGGATGATGTTGGCGAAGTTGCCGTTCACGTTGGCCTTCACCTGCGCGATCTCGGTGCTCATGGAGCACGACTGATCGATGATCCAGATGACGTCCACGGGTGGCATCGTCGCGGACGCGGTGACCGCCGCGCAGGCGTCGTCGGGTCCTGCGTCCGGCGGGTCGTAGGTGAAGGACACGTCGGGGAGTCCCGCGTCCTCACCGCCCGTGCCCGCAGAACCACCGCCGGAGCTACCGCCGCCGGAGCTGACGCCCGCGCCGCCGCCGCTGCCGCTCGCGCCGCTCGCGCCGCTCGCGCCGCCGACTTGGATGCCGCCTCCACCCCCGGTCGCCGCGCCGCCCGTGCCGCTGCCGCCCGAGCCGCCGCCGCCCGCGGTGCCGCCGCCGTCGCCGCCGCCGCCGCAAGCCGTGAAGAAGAAGCCCATGACCCCGGAGAGGGCCGCACCACGAAGCACCCAGCGCATCGCCGAAGCATCGCACGATTCACGCGCTGGATCACCGGTGCCGGGCGCGCACCCTTCGGCACATCGGGTCTAGTGGTCGTCGGGGCCCCGGCCCCGGAGCGTTTCGCCAAGGGCCGCGACCACGCTCGCGGCGAACGCCGCCCGCGTCTCGGGCTCGTCCCAGCGGCGTGCCTCGCGATCGTCGAGCGCGTTGTGGGTCTCGACGATGATCGACGGCACGTTGGGTCGCCAGAGCACGAACACCCGCTCAGCGGTCGAGTGCCTGTCCACGAACACGCCGCGCTGCTGCACGTCCGGCGCGTAGGTGGGCGCGTAGTCCGCGCCGTCGTAGGCGAGGAAACCGGTCCGCTCCAGGGCAAGGGCCAGCGCGCGCGAGAGCTCGAGCCGGCGAGCCACCAGCGGCGCGTCGCCGTGATCGGACCAGAGCACCGAGAAGCCGGGAGCCTGATGGCTCCGGGGGCAGCTCTCGGTCGGCGTCGGCTGCCAGGGCTCGCTCCTGCCACGCACGTCGGAGTGCAGGCTGATGACGACGTCGGCGGGCCACGCCTCGGCCTCGCGGACGCGCTCCGCGTACGGGACGAGTCGACCGGGAGTGCGGCTCAGCTCGACCTCGAAGTGCCCCGTGCGCGCGAGCGCCGCGCCCAGGTCCTCGGCGAGGCTCACGGTGAAGTCCTGCTCGTCGCGGCAGTACGCGCCCTTGTTGCCGGTGTTGCCCGGCGCGCCGTGACCCGCGTCGACGTAGACACGTCGCGTACCGAAGCCCGCGGGAAGGGCGGTCGCGGGCGCGCTGAGCGGCGCTGCCGAGTCGGGCCAAGCGCGCGCCGCGCGGGGCCCGAGCGCCCGCGCCACGGCCCAGCTCGACAGCGCGAGCCCCGCGGAGAGTCCCAGCGCGGCGAGCTTCCGCACCGGGCAATTCTCCCCGGTTCGAGCCCGGACCGCGAATTCCTCGCGCTCGGCGTGCTGACGGCCGGGCTGCCCATTCAAGGCCGAGTGAACACGGCCATGCCCACACCGAACAGAATCAGCCCGGCTTCGAGCAGCCAAAACAGCAACCAGATGCCGCCGAAGACCCCGCCCAAGATCATCCCCACCAAGGCCAGGGTGGGGTTGTGACCGGTGTCGTTCTCCTCCTTGGCCTTCTGCCGGGCGCGGTTACCGAAGTAGAGCGCGGCGAACCCCATCGGGAAGCAGGTGGTCGACATCGTCGCGATGGCCAGCACCAGCGACACCACGGCGTCCGTGTTGGTGGGCTTCGCGGGGGCCATGGCCGGGACGCCGTAGCTGCCCGCGGGCGGTGGCACGAAGCCCGCCGGTCCGCCCGGCGGTGGCCCGCCGGGGGGCACCTGCGGCGGTGCTCCGGGGGGCGAGTAGGGCGGTCCGGGAGGCGACTGCATCAAGTGCGCTCGAGCTTCTTCGCCATCTGCTCGCCGAGCTCGATGGCGCGGTGGGTGGCGTCCTCCACCGCGTCGATGAGCGTGCGACGGAGGCCCCCGGCTTCCAGCGTGTGGAGGCCGGCGATGGCGGTGCCACCGGGGCTCGTCACCATGTCCTTCAGGCGCCCGGGGTGCTCGCCCGTCTCGAGCAGGAGCTTCGCCGAGCCGTACACCGTCTGCGCCGCGAGCAGGAGCGCGGTGTCGCGGTGCAGACCGACCTTCACGCCGCCGTCGGCGAGCGCCTCGATCATCAGCATGACGTAGGCGGGGCCGCTGCCCGAGAGGCCCGTGACCGCGTCGATGAGCGACTCGTCGAGCACCACGCTGCGCCCCGTCGCGTCGAACAGCGTCTTGGCCAGGGCCACGTCCTCGTCCGTGGCGTGCACGCCGGGCGCGATGCCCGTCGCGCCCTCCAGGACGATGGCTGCAGTGTTGGGCATCGCGCGCACCACGCGCACGCCGGTGTGCAGGCGAGACTCGATGGCGCGGATGGGCACGCCGGCCGCGATGCTGACCACCAGCGTGTCCTCTCGGATGCTCGCGCCCACGTCGTCGAGCACGCGGTCCATGACCTGCGGCTTCACCGACAGCACCAGGAGGTTCGCCCAGCCCACGAGCTCGCGGTTGTCGTGCGTGGTGACGATGCCGTGGAGCTTCGCGAGCTCGTCGAGGCGCTCCTTGCGAACGTCGCTGCAGCGGAGCTGCTCCTTCTCCAGCGTTCCCGACGCGAGCAGCCCGCGGATCAGCGCGCCGGCCATGTTCCCGGCGCCGATCAGCCCGACCTTCTTGGTCTTCACGGCGCGTAGAATCGTCGAGGCAGGCGCGCCGGGCAAGCCTTGGATCCGAATTCGAGTAAGTTCTGGGGCCGTGAAGCCGCCGCCTGACGACGCCACCATCTACGCCATCGAACGCCCGAGCCCGAAGCTGCTCTGGCTCTACGTGTTGCGCATCTTCGCGCTCGGGCTGCTCGGTCCCTGGTTCTGGATCGCGCTCTTGCCGCTCTACTTCCGCTACCACACGCTGCGCTACCGCTTCGATGCGGAAGGCGTGGCGATGAGCTGGGGCGTGCTCTGGCGCCGCGAGATCTACCTGACCTTCGCGCGCATCCAAGACATCCACATCAGCCGCGGGCTATTCGAGCGCTGGCTCGGCCTCGGCACCATCCACGTGCAGACGGCGGCCGGGACCGCGGGCGCGGAGATGAGCCTCGAGGGCCTGCTCGAATACGAGCAGGTGCGCGACTTCCTGTATTCGCGCATGCGCGGCGCGAAGCACGAGCACGAGCACGCCGCGGAGCGCTCCGACGAGCTGGCGCTGCTCCTGGGCGAGATCCGCGACGACCTGCGCGCGGTTCGCGTGAAGCTCGAGGCGGGGGGCTGATGTACGAGCCGACGCGTTCCCTCTTGCTGCGCGTGCTCGCCGCGCCCGAAGCGCCGCCCGAGGCCCCTGCCGGGTCCCCGGGCTCGACTCGGGTGTTCCGCGCGTCGCGGAAGCTCCTGACGCTGCGCGCGTTGCAGGTCGCGCTGGTGGGCTTGATCACCATGCTGCCCGAGACGCTGGGGCTCGCCGCGGTGCTCGCCGGTGGCCACCCGTGGCAGGTGGCGCTCGGTCTCGGTATCGTGCTGGCGGTGGCGGTGGCCTTCACCCTCGCGCACTGGTTCGTCGCGCGGCTCGACTACGACATGCGCTACTACGTGGTCACCGACCGCAGCCTGCGCATCCGCGAGGGCGCGTTGGTCATCCGCGAAAGCACCTTCACCTTCGCCAACGTCCAGAACGTCAGCGTGGCCCAGGGGCCCATCGATCGCCTGCTCGGCATCTCCGACGTCCGCATCGAGACAGCCGGCGGCGGGGGCGGCCCGGAGAAGCAGCAGCCCTTCGTCAGCCACCGCGGCGTGCTCGCCGGCATCGAGAACGGCGAGGAGGTGCGCGATCGCATCTTGGTTCTCTTGAAGGCTTACCGCGACGCGGGGCTCGGCGATCACGAGCCGGCGGCGACGACGACGACGGGTGCTTCGCGCGCGGCGCTCGAGACCCTGCGCGAGGTGCGCGACGAGGTGCGCGGCCTGCGCGGCGTCATCGAAGCGCGCTGAGGCCGAGCTCCACCAGCGCGAGGCGGACCTCGGCGGCGTCGCGTGCCGCGCGCACGCCCTCGGGCAGCACGCGCGCGCCCGCAGGCGCGAACCAGATGGCCCGCCAGCCCGCGCCGATGGCCCCCACCACGTCTGCGTCCCAGGCGTCACCGACGTGGACCAGCTCGGAGCCCTCGACGCCGAGCCCCTGCGACACGAAGTCGAAGATGCGGCGGTCCGGCTTCTCGAAGCCGAGCGCTCCGGAGTCGGCGAACGAGCCGAAGTATGCGCGCAGGCCCAGCTCGCTGCAGAGCTCACTGAGCTTGCCCTCGCTGTTCGAGACCATGCCGAGCGGCACGCCCGCGTCGAACAGCTCGCGCACCAGCTCGAACATCCCGGCAATGGGCTTGCGCCACAGGTTCTGCTTCGGCTGCTCGTCCCACAGCCACTCGGAGAGCTCCACGGCGGCCTGCCCCTCTGCGCCGGCCCGCTCGAGCAGCGTTCGCATGAAGGTGCACCAGGCGTCGCGCGCGACGAGACCCGCGCGCTTGGCCGCGCCGTAGGCCTCCCAGGCGGCGGGGGTCTCCGCGCCGAGCCGCGCGGCCGACAGGCTCGCGCCGCGCTCGGCGACTCGCCGCACGACCATGTCGGCGTCCAGCTCTGCCAAGGTCTGGCCGAAGTCGAAAGTGACACCCTTCATCCGAACAAGCTCTTCAGCTTCTCGACGAAGGTCTTCTGTTTCGGCTGCACGTCCTCGCCCAGCTCCTGACCGAGCTCCTGCAACAGCTCGCGGGCCCGCGGGCTGAGCTCCGTGGGCACCTCGACGCTGATCTCGACGAGCTGGTCGCCGCGGCCGCCGCGCAGTCGGTGGGGCAGGCCCTTGCCCCGAATGCGCAGCACGTTGCCGGGCTGCGTCGCGGGCGGCACGCGCAGCTTCACCTTGCCCTCGAGCGTGGGCACGTCGATCTCTCCGCCGACCGCGGCTTGCACGAAGCTGACGGGCACGCTGCACAGGATGTCGTCGCCCTGACGCTGGAAGAACGGGTGCGGCGCGACGTCGATGAGGATCTCCAGGTTGCCTGGCGCGCGATTCGGCGCGTTGCGGCTGCCGGCGCCTTCGATGACGCGGCTCGACCCCGCCTCGACGCCCGCGGGGATGCTCACGTCGGCGCTGCGCGAGCGCTGGGTCAGGCCCGCGCCGGAGCAGCGCTTGCACGGCGTGCTCGGGAGCTGGCCGGTGCCGTGGCAGCGCGAGCACACGCGCTCGACCGCAATGGGGAAGATGGCCTGCTGGAAGCGCACCCGCCCCTTGCCGTTGCACGCGCCGCAGGTCGCGATGCTGGCGCCCGCCTCCGCGCCCGTGCCCCGGCAGGCGTCGCACTGGTCCACCACGTCGTAGCGCACCTGCTTCTCCGCGCCGCACGCCGCCTCCTCGAACGTGAGCTCGAGCTCGACGCGCACGTTGCCGCGGTCGCCGCCGCGGATGCCGAAGGCGTCCAGGATGTCGCCGAAGATGCCGTCGAAGCCGCCCAGGTCCACGAAGGGCATGCCCCCGGGTCCTGCCCCGCCCGGCCGGAACGCCGCCTCCCCGTAGCGCTCCCAGGCCGCGCGCTTCTGCGGGTCGCTCAGGATCTGGTAGGCCTGGTTGATCTCCGTGAAGCGCTGCTGCGCCTCCGGGTCGTCGGGGTTGCGATCCGGGTGGTGCTTCACGGCCAGGCGGCGAAAGGCGCTCTTGACCTCCGCCTCGCTCGCCCCCCGGCCGACGCCGAGCACCTCGTGAGGATCGCGCACCGGCCGCCCATAGCACGGCGCAGGTTCGGCTCGAACCACGGGCCGGACGCCTGCGCGCTTGGCCCGCGTCGGCTCGGGGATTTACTCTTGCTCGCCGATGAGCACGTCGGACCCGCCCCAGGACAGGCGCCGCGGCGACCGCCTGCCCATCGAGCTCAAGGTCGAGTACCAGCGGGTCAACACTTTCTTCGCCGACTACACCAAGAACATCTCGCGCGGTGGGACCTTCATCGGCACCGAGCGACCGCTGCCCGAGGGCACCGAGTTCGTGTTCGCGCTCGGCGTTCCGCAGATGGAAGAGCCGCTGCGCCTCCGCGGGCGTGTGTGCTGGATCACCTCGGTGGACGACGCCACCAAGGGCAACCCCGCGGGCATGGGCATCGAGTTCCAGTTCGCCGACGCCGCGGAGCGCCGCGCCGTCGAGCGTCAGGTGGAGACGCTCCTGGTCGACCAGCTCGGCGAGCACATCGCGGAGAAGCTGCTCGGGAAGAAGCTCGAGGAGTAGCTCACGGCACCGCCACGCCGTCCGGCAGCTTCATCGGCAGCGGCGACTCCTGCGCCAGGAGATCACGCGCGATGGTGACCTCCACGAGCTCGATGGCCTCGCTGGTCGCGACCTCGTAGAGCTCCTTCCTGGTCTCGCCCGCGCCCTTCGCTCGACGCAGCATGGTCGTGTAGAACTTGGCTTCCGTCTTCTGCACACGGGTGCGCGCGGCCTTCAGCAGCTGCTCGTCGTTGGTCTTGCCCCGGGCCCAGGCCGCGAGCTTCGCGGGCCAGCCGCTGTCGTCGTCGATGGCCGCGAAGGCCTGATCGGTGGAGCCGTCGCTGGACGTGCCCGCGCGCTGCTCGAGCAGCTTGAGCCAGAGCGCGGCGTAGATCAGATCCTCGTCGGCGAGGCGCGCGTCGAGGGCCTGGCGCAGCGCTTGGCGCGCGGTCGCGACGTCGCCCGAGGTGAGCGCGCGGCGCGAGGCGTCGAGCACCGTCGCCGTGAGCTGGCGCGTGTCGGCGCGGCTCGCCTCGTAGGCGCGATCCGTCGCGCGCTTCGCGCCCTGCGTGGCGCCGAAGTGTTCGAGCACGCGGGCCAGCACGCGCTCGGCGCGGGCCTGCTCCGCGCCGGCGCGCGTGCTTTCGCGGGCCTTGAGCGCCGCCTTCAGCGCCGCGTCGAGCGCCGTCTTCGCCTCCGCGACGGAGCCCTTGTCGCGGTGGACCTCGAAGGTCTGCGTCAGCGCCTCGGCTTCGGCGACCGGGTCCCCGTACTTGCGCGCCATGGCGCCGACGCGGTCCAGAGAGGTGAGCGCCGCCTTGGCGTCTCCGCGCTGGCGGTCGATGGCCGCCAGCATGTTCAGCGACTCGAGCGTCGGCTCGAGCTTGGAGGCCGCCTCGATGAGCGGGCGCGCGCGCCCGAGGTCGCCGGCTCGTGTCTCGAGCACGCCCATCACGTAGCGCAGTCGCGCCGGCGTCGGTCGCACCTTGCCCACGAGCTTCTGCGAGTCCGCCAGCACGAGGATGGGATCCGCCGACTTGAAGGTGCGACGCGCAGCCGCGTGCTCGCCGATCTCCGCCTCACCGAGCAGCGCGCGCAGCGTCAGCGCGAGCGCCCAGCTCAGGTCCTGCGCGGAAGGCGCGTTGCCCAGCGCGGGCGCCAGCACCGCCGGCGCGACCTCGGCCATGCCATGGTCCACGAGCTCCACCGCCAAGGGGCCGGCGCCCCGAAGCGAGCGTGGCTCGGCGCGGAAGAGCTCCACGGCGATGCCCCAGGCGGCGGCCTTGGCGAGCGTGGCGTCCACGCTGGTCTCGGGCCGCTCGGCGCCCTCCGTCGAGCTGTAGAGCCGGTACAGATCCGCCCAGGCCGACGGGTCGTCGTCCTCCGCAGCGCGCTCCAGGCGCTCGACCAGACCGGGCGGGACCACTCGGACGAGGTCACCCTTGTCGAGGGCGGCGAGCGCGCCCTTCGCGTCGCCGTAGCGCAGGTAGAGCGCGACCAGCGTCGCGCCGCCGGCACGCAGCGCCCGGTAGGCTTCCACCGCCTCCTCGCGCTCGAAGTTCCCGGTCTGCGCCGCCTCGGTGCCGTTGAACTCCAGCGCCTTCTTGATCCACGCGATGGTGCCGTCGCGCGCGCCGTCCAGCGCCTCCTTCGTGGGCTCGAACATGGCGCGCTGGGACGCAGCGCGCTGGAACGTCCCCGACACCTGCATCTGGCCCGCCGTACGTGCGGCACCGCTCCAGCGCTTGAGGGCCTCGAGGTGCGCGTCCACGTCGTTGCGCTCGTTCCCGTTCGGCAGCACGGTGCGCAGCATGCCGTAGAGCGCCAGCGCGCGACCCTCGTTGCCCACGCGGGAGACCTCGGCTGCGCCCGCGCGCAGGGCGGGTACGCCGCCCACCAGCATCTCGCCGTGGAGCTCGCCGACGCGCATCAGGTACAGCGCGCCGGTGAGCGCGGCGAGCCCCGCCTCGCGCTTCTCGCCGGTGAAGCGGCTGCCCGCGCGCGAGAGCTGTCGGCGAACGACGCCGGCCAAGAGACCCATGCGCTGCGGCGTGGCCTCGTCGGACAGCAACACCTGATAGGCCGTTCCGGCGAACTTCTCGTCGTCGACCTGGGCGGCGTCCACCGGCCCACCGATGCCCGTCGGTGTCTTCGGGCCGGGTTGCGTTCGCGTACCGCAGGCCGCGGCGGAGAACGCGAGGGCCGCGCACAGCGCGATCGAGGGCAAACGCATCGTGCCGGGCAGTCTACTCGCAGCCCGCCCGGGTGCACGATATCGCTCTTCTCCCAGAGAACTCGGGGGTAGGATCCCCGGCCTGCCCCGATGAGCGACGAGCCCCAGAACCCGGTACCCGAGCGCCTCGCGGACTTCGAGGTCATCCGGCGCCTGGGCGCGGGCGGCATGGCCGAGGTGTTCTTGGCCAAGCGCCGCGGCGCGGAGGGCACCTACAAGCTCCTGGTCGTCAAGCGCATCCTGCCGCAGTTCGGCTCCTCGCGGCGCTTCCGAGCCATGTTCGCGGAAGAGGCCCAGCTCGCCACACGGCTGAACCACCCGAACATCGTCCAGGTCTACGACTTCCAGGACTACGGCGAGGAGGGGCAGCTCCTCAGCATGGAGTACGTGGAGGGCCCCGACCTCAGGAAGGTGATGCGCGCCGCGCGCGGGAACCAGAAGAAGATCCCGCCCTACGTCGCGGCTCACGTCATCGCCGAGGTCGCCAAGGGCCTGCACTACGCGCACGAGCGCCGCGACGAGGGCGGCGCGCCCCTCGAGATCGTGCACCGCGACGTCTCACCGCAGAACGTGCTGGTGTCGTTCGAGGGCGCGGTGAAGGTCGCCGACTTCGGCATCGCGAGCGCGAACCTGTTTCGCGAGGAGCCCGGCGTACTGAAGGGCAAGACGGCGTACATGTCGCCGGAGCAGGCGCGGGGCGAGAAGGCGGATCGCCGCACCGACATCTACTCGCTGGGCGTCGTGTTCCACGAGCTCTTGACCGGCCGCCCGCTGCACGGCGCGGCGGAGGGGCAGGAGCTGCTCGAGGCCGTGCGCGCCGGCGCCGTGGAACCGCCCAGCACCTTCGCGCGCGAAGTGCCCCCCGAGCTCGAGGCCATCGTGATGCGCGCCCTGGCCAAGGGCACCGAGGACCGCTTCCAGAACGCGCGCGAGATGGCCGCCTCCATCACCCGCGTGCTGTTCCAGAAGCAGGAAATGATCGACGCGCACGTCGTCGAGGGCGTGCTCTCGCAGATCGTCAGCCGCGAGCACACCTCGCCGGGCGTCGACGAGGGCATGGGCAGCCACGCCGAGAGCCAGTTCGGCGAGGACGACAGCGACGGCGGGCGCTCGGCCTCGAGCAGCGCGGGCTCGGCGGTGCCCATGGCGTTGCCCGCGGACGAGCCCACGGGCCCGGGGCGACCCATCCGCCCCAAGCGCACGCGCGAGAGCGGGCGCGAGGTGCGTCACGTTGCGGTCGTCACGTTGCGGCTCCACGGGCTCGAGCAGCTCGAGGTCGCCATCGGGCCGGGCGGCGCGACACGGTTCTTGGAGCAGCTCCGCGGCACGCTGGACGAAATCGCGTTCAAGCGCGCGGCGCGCTGGACCTGGGAGGCGCGCCAGTCCCACGCCGGTGGAGGCGCGCTCTCCTTGTCCGCCTCCGCGCGCGCGGTCGTGGGCCTCACGGCGAACCCTGCGCGCGCGCCGTTCGACGCGGCGTGGCTCGCCGTCGACGCGCACGAGGCCGTGCACGGTACGACGGACGACCTCCCCGTGCCCTTGGTGGCCAGCGTCGGCATCGTTCGCGGCGTAGCTACCGGGCGGCGCGACAAGGGCGGTCACCTCGTGGAGCACGCTCTGCAGGAGGCGGCCGACTACCTCGCGAACCTGCTCGGTGAGCGCGCACCCGCGGGCGTCACCTGGGTCGCCGGTGGCCTGTACCGCCTGGTACGACGCGACTTCGTCTGGGGCGACGCGCCCACCATCGTGATCGACGACGCCGTGGCGCGCGGGTTGCCGCAGAACATGCGGATCTACTCGCTGGTGCGCCCGCTGACGCGCGACGAGCGCCTGCACGACAGCGCGCACGCGCCCAGCGATCTGATCGGACGCGACTCGGAGCTCGCCGACCTGCAAGCGGCCTACCACCAGGCCCTCACGCCCGGGGCGTACGGGGGCAGCGGGCAGGTCACCGCTCGCGTCGTCTACGGCGAGATGGGCATCGGCAAGACCGCCCTCGTCTCCACCTTCCTTACCGAGCTCCCGCCCGACGCGCGCGTGCTCCGCGTCGAGTGCTCGCCCTCGCGCACCGAGGTGCCGTTCGCCAACGTCGCCGAGTGGATCCGCCAGCTCACCAACACGAAGGTGGATCAACCCATCGAGGAGGTGGCGCAAGCCATCACCGAGGTGCTGGGCGACTTCGCCCTGGGCGCCAACGGGCCGGAGATCGTCACCCGCATGGCGGAGCTCGTGGTCGGGCGAGTCGCCGCCGCGTCCGACGAGGGTGACGTCGTCCACTACAAGAAGCTCATCGCCTCCGGCATCCGTCGCTTCTTCGCCCGCGCGGCCGTGACGTCGCCGCTGGTGGTGATGATCGAGGGCTTGCAGTGGAGCGATCGCCCGAGCCTCGAGCTGGTCGCCGACCTGCTCAAGCGCGGCGACGCCATCCCGCTGCTCGCCGTGCTGGTGACCAGGCCCGACGAGGCCACCGCCTCGTACATCGACGGCCTGGTGCGCATCGAGCTGAAGGGGCTCTCGGCCGAAAACCAGATCCGACTGCTGCAAGCGCGCTTGGGTGCGCGCGAAGGAGTCGCGCAGGTGTGCGCCGACCTCTTGCCGCGCGCGGCCGGCAACCCGTTCTTCCTCATCGAGATGGTGGACGCCTTGCTCGAGCGCGGAACGCTGGAGCTGCGCGAGCGCCCGGACGGGAGTCAGGAGCTGGTGCGCGTCGAGCGACCGGGCGAGGCCGGGCCCGCGCTGCCCTCCACGCTGGAGCAGCTCATCGCCGACCGCTTGGCGGAGCTCCCGCCGGAGGAGCAAGAGGTCGTCGAGTGGCTGGCCGTCGCCGGCGGCCCGCTCGACATGGCGGACCTCGACGTCCTGAAGGGAGCGAGCGCCGAAGAGCCGGTGATCCGGCTGTGCGCGCGCGGGCTCTGCGACACCAAGGGCGACAGCGTGGACGTGCGCCACCCGCTGACACGCGACGTCGCCTACCGCGGCCTGGAGAAGGCCTCCCGCGAGCGCATGCACAAGCGGCTCGGGCAGCACCTGGCGGGGACCCCGTTGGCGCAGGGGCTCACCGCGGCCATCGTCGCGCGGCACCTGTCGCGCGGCAGGGCGTCGGGCGAGGCCGCCGAGCTCTACTTGTCGGCGGCGGGCGTCGCGCGTGCGAGCTACCAGGTGCAGCTCGCGACGCGTTACTACCGCCGCGCGCTCGCGCTGTTGCCGGACGACGACCTGAAGCGCCTCGAGGCGCACGAAGCGCTGGAGAACATCACACGCTTCCAGGGTCGCTGGCGCGAGCGCCGTCGCCACCTCACGGCCCTGCGCCAGCTCGCGCGCAAGTCGGGCTCGCCGGTGTGGGCCGCGACCGCGTTGTTCCGCACCGCGCGTTTCGAGCAGGACGAGGGCCACTTGGCGCGCGGGCTGACCAGCGCGCGTCGCTCGGAGCAGGTCGCGCATCAGATCCAGCTGCCCGTGCTCGAAGCGCAGACCCAGGCCTTGATGAGCGAGATGCTGCGCGACCTGGGCGACATGCAGGGCGCCCTCGCCGCCTGCGATCGTGCGCTGAAGACCGCGGACCACCCCGACGTCCCGCCGCGCTTCCGCGCCGAGGTGTTGCGCACGCGCGGCACGCTGCTCCGCCGAGTGGGCCGCACCAACGAGGCCGTGGACGCCCACGCCGAGGCCATCGCCGTCTTCCGTCAGGCCGGCGCGCGGCGGCAGGAGGCGCGGGCGAAGAACTCGCTGGCCTACGCGCTGTTCGTGCTCGGTCGCTTCGAGGACGCCATCGCGCTGGCGCTCGACGCCATCCGCATCGACCTCGCCATCGGCGGGCGTTTCCAGATCGCGAAGACACTCTCCAACATCGGCCAGTGCTACGCGCGCCTGGGCGACGTGCAGCGCGGGCTCGCCTACCTGAAGCGCGCGCGCGAGGCGCACGAGCGCTACGGCGACCAGGACGCGCGCGCCGACACGCTGCTCTGCACGGCGGAGGTGCTGCTCGAGCTCGGTGACATCGCGGCGGCGGACACCTTCGTCGGCGACGCCGGCGCGCTGACCGCCGTGACCGGCAGCGCCTACGACTCGGTGCACGAGAAGATCCTGCGCGCGCTCCTGGCCCGCTCCACCGACGACTCGGGGAGCGCCGTGATGTTCGCCTTCGACGCGCGGCAGGCCGCGGAGGCGCAGGCCTACGTGGCGTACCACTTCTACGCCATGAGCGTGGAGGCGGCGGCGCGTGCGGACATCGGCGAGTCGCACACGGGCATCTTGCTCGCCACCACCGCGATGGGCGCCATCGAGACCATCCAGGGCTCGGAGTACGGGCTCGAGACCCGCGCGCTCTGCCTGGAGGCGCTCGAGCGCTCCGGCTCGCCGCAGGTCGCGGAGATGCGCAAGCGCGCGCACAAGTACGCGATGGAGCTCTACGTCTCGATTCGCGACCCCGAGCTCAAGCACATGTTCGTGAAGCGGGGGGCCGTCGCGAAGTTGTTCGGCAGCGAGCTCCCCGTCGCGCCGGAGATCGTCGCCGCCGTCGCGAAGGCCGAGCCTCCGCCGCTGCCGTCGGACTTCCCGCCCTCGAGCGAGCCACCGCCCGCCGCGCCGCGAGAAGACGTGCAGTCCGACGAGGACTTGGGCTAGCGTGACTCTTCCGTGAACGAGAAGCCTCGGCACCGACGGCTCGCGGTCATCCTCTCAGGAGGCGGAGCCCGCGGCGCGTACGAGGTGGGCGTGCTCTGGTACCTGTTCGACGAGCTCACGCGCCTGCGCGGCGCGCCCCCGCGCGTCGACGTGATCTGCGGGACGAGCGTGGGCGCCATCAACTGCGCCTACCTGGCGGCGCACCTGGCGGACCCGGTGCTCGGCATGCGCCGCCTGGTCGACGTGTGGTCGAGCCTGAAGCTCGACGACGTGCTGGGCTTCGGTGTTCGTCAGGCCGTGAGCCTGCCGCGCGTGCTGCTCGGCGGCGGGGGCGGGGCGGGCATCTTCGACGTGTCGCCGATGGCGCGCCTGGTTCAGCGCGAGGTGCCTTGGCGCGCCGTCACGCGCACGCTGAAGAGCGGGCTCTTGAAGGCGCTGAGCGTCTCGGCCACGGAGGTCGCCACGGGACGCACGGTGATCTTCATGCAGACGGGGCCGAACACCTCGCTGCCCACGCGCGCGCCGCCGCGCACGCTGATCCGCGCCGACCGCATCGGCCCGCAGCACGCCCTGGCCTCGGCGGCCATCCCGCTCTTGTTTCCGCCGGTGCAGATCGGGAACCAGCTCTACGTCGACGGGGGCGTGCGCCAGAACACGCCCATCGCGCCGGCCATCCGCCTGGGCGCGACCCACGTCCTGGTCGTCGGCACCTCGCGCCTGGTGCGCGGCGTGGCGCACACTGCGCCGGGCAAGCAGTCCTCCCCGAGCGCGACGGTGCTGATCGGCAAGATCATGAACGCGCTGCTGCTCGATCACCTCGACAACGACCTCGGCTTCGTGAACCTCCTGAACGACCTGATGGAGAGCGGGCAGGTCGGCTTCGGCACCGACTTCGTCGAGAAGCTCAACGACGCCGCCTTGGTCCGCGGCGGGCACAGCTTCCGTCCCATCGAGACGGCGGTCGTGCGGCCCACGGAGGGCATCGGCGCCCTGGCGGGCGAGTACATGCGCCTCGGCAAGCTGCGCACGGGACCCCTGGTCACCAAGCAGCTCCTCAAGCTGCTCGACGTGGGCGGCATCGACGACGCCGACCTCGCCAGCTACCTGCTCTTCGACGGCGGCTTCGCGCGGCGGCTCATCGATCTCGGTCGCAGCGACGCGCACGCGCGACGCGCCGAGATCCTGGACTTCCTCGGCTCGGCGGAGGACGACGGCCCGCTCGAGGGCGGCGAGGGCGGGAGTTGGACGCTGCCGCCGCCTGCGGTGGGGTGAGCGGTGACGAGAGGGGTTTTGGGCGCACCGCGGATACGGGCGCGCGGTGCGGCGAGGAGCGGCGCGCGTCGACCGAGGTGCGGCGAGGGGCGGCGCGATTAGCGCGCATGCGCGCGCGGGAACGAGCGTGCGCGCGGTTGGATGCGCGGGCGCGGGCGCGGCGCGGGCGGGAGCCTTGGGCGCGGCGCGGGCGGGAGCCTGGGCGCGAGCGCGTGCGGGGGCGCGAGCGCG